>ERZ773007.316-NODE-316-length-24399-cov-3.836305_pt1 | contig 24399 bp, 17 predicted proteins | sample MGYA00580665_ERZ773007 | MGnify/ENA primary metagenome ERZ773007 (study PRJEB29015, sample SAMEA2738122) | human oral metagenome | biome: human oral; feature: human-associated habitat; material: saliva | place: China | collected 2167 ... | reverse complement strand
AACATCGATTCAATGGATATAGGCCTGATGTTCAATGCTGACACTAAAGAGGGACAAGAGTCTATCGCTATAAATACAGAGACGAAATACCTCGAGATAAGAGAAATGTTCCGTCTAATGGAAGCCAAGAAGGATAACCGAGCAAGTAAAGAATACATGGAAGAACTCGAAAGAAGAATCTCTCTAGATAAGGTCCAGATAAGGTAGTAAATAATGTTTGTAAATACGAAGTCTAGACTGTACAGTAATGCAATCGGACAGTCAAATGCGGCTAAAGTACCATCAGGTAAGTGTCCTAAATGTAAAGCGACTACTCATCCGCATTTCATGTATTGTGGTTCATGTGGACACCAACTGAAGGACAAATCAAGATATTGTCAGTGTGGTAATCGTCTATCACCATCAGATGGCTTTTGCACGTCATGTGGGAGGAAGGTATAGTGCGGTATCATGGTAAGATAAAGGAATCTGTAGTTAAGACAATCTACAGTCTCCCTTATAGAGAAAACCCACTAGGGATCATTAGGGAACTACTTGTAGAACGACATCGGTCAAAACTGAAGTGCGATGGACTTGAACAACTGCTTAAAAAGAATGACTTGTCTCCCAGAAGAACGGGTAAAGACATTAGTCATCTTAGAGAGGAACTAAGGCAATCTCATGTGTCAGTTACTTATTACAACTTCATGATCGAGCGATACGTGTTAAAGCTTGTGGATGAGGTGCCTATTAGGCAGTATCGTCCTAATACAGAAAGGAAATGTCATGGTAGTATCTTGGACACACTTGAAGATGCATTATAGAGGTAATTATAGACGGAGCATCATTAGTTACGCGATGTCGATGTTCATGGGTAACACCATGGGTAAGGTTAACCTAATGCATCTAATGCCTATTCGTGGTGAATACCCACATCCAATAGTTATCATTACACCAGATGTAATAGACGTGGTGAAGAACACCATGACTCATGCAGACTATAGACCTAGGATGAATATAGGGTTTTCTATTAGTGATTTTGTTTATAAGGATTGCTTGCTTAGATACAGGTTTAAAAGCCCGTATTACAAGCAATGAGTAAATGGGCCGAACATTTTCTAAATGGCACGAATTAGATTAGAAACATAGCGTATACACTACCTACTCCTCGTAAGAAGAGTAGGTAGTGGACTATGCACGCATTTAATTAAAATTACTCATGTCGCGAAACTGTAACATAACTAAAGGTCATGATGGAGCAGAGCGAGAACATGACCGAATGTAATGGTCGAGAGTATCGAGGGCATAAAGTCTATACCCACTACTGACCAAACGATCAGCAGTGGGCAAGACTCTATTTATCACTCTATACTAAAGTGTATTATTTACCTTTAGCAGGTTCGTAGTCCAAGTTACCAGAACCAGCTGCGTATGCTTTAACAGAAGCATTGGCAAAGTCCAACAAACCTTTCAACTCAAACAGAGCGTAAGTCAAGAAAGACCGACCAGGTTCACGCAGGTTGGTGATGGATGCTTTAACGATGTTGATGGAACCACGTACGAAGCTGTTGTTGTCGATGAAACCACGATTACCACGACCTTCTTTGGTAACAGCTACGTATTTCTTACGCAGGTTCCAGATTTCACCTTTCAGTGCTTTAATAGCAGGCAGTGCAGATTCCATACCGTTTTTCACTTTTTGCAGATCACGCAGCAAACCAGTTACGCCTTTCAACAGATTAGCGATTTCGGCTTTACCAGGGATCTTCACGTCGATATCACGTGACTCAGTAGAAGCAGGTTTAACAGACACTACACGTGAAACAGTGCGAGGTTGTTTCAGCTCTTCCAGTTTAGAGTCGTGAGTACCTACGATGGTCACAACGGCTTTGTTGCGCGGCAGAATGTCGGAGATACGGCAAGTTTCGCCATCTTTCAGTTTGATGCCGCGTTTAGCAGCAGCGTCTTTAGACAACTCAGTGCCTTTAGAAGTGAATGGCAATTCTTTGCTCATGCCTTCAAGGGCAGCAACATTCCATGCGCCTTTGGCTTCTTTATCCATCTTAGCATAGGCTTCTTTGGCTTCTTTCAGCGCAGTAGCAGAGATGGCTTTAACTTGCCAGTTGCTGATGATTTCATCCAAAGCAGAGCGGATCGCGCCGACACATTCGCTACCAGAAGCCACTTTACCATCAATGGTCAGGGCATTGGCGATACCGGCGGATTTGATGGTGTCTTTCTTAGGTTTGGCGTTAGCAGGCAACTTGTTCAGAGCCGCGCTGATGGCATTGGCACGTTTTTGCAGTTTTTCGAAGTTGCTGAACAGGCGAGTCACCAGAGCCATGCCTTTATCCACGATCCAGGCGATGCCCTTCAGGATACCGTCCAAGATCTTCACGAAGAAGTTCTTAACAGATTCCATAGCGGTTTCTGTAGACAGGGCAACAGCAGAAGTGGAAGTGAAAGATTCACGGCCGAAATCCAGGTGAGGAATATCGCTATCAGCCATACCCAAAGAACGAACGATGCTTTCAGTAGATACACGGATGGCATCGGCATGGGCGTAGTTCAAACCACCATGTTGGGAAGCATACACCAAGTTAGCCAACAGAGCTTCAGTAGCAATGGCGGCATCTTCAGCTTCATCTACTTTAGCTTCAGCTTGTTCGATGTCATTGGCTTCTTCTTGTACTTCCAGAAGTTCAGTTTCCAAGTCATCGGATTCGATGGTTTCTTCACCATCGGCATCAGTAGTGGTTTCTACTTCTTCGTAACCTTCAGGAGGAGTTTCGTCATCCACTTTGGTTTCTTCATCAGTGTTGACATTAACGACTACAGAATCGTCTTCTTCACGAGTGAAGTCCAAATCACCATTAAGAATGTCTTGTAAAATTGACATGTTTCATTTCCTTTATTTGCAAATAAGGGTGTTTACATTCCAGACATACGTCCAGTCTGTATTGGGTTGTTAAAAAACTAAGGGAAGAGCCTCAGAATTGAAAATATAACATATACCGAAGTATAAGTCCGTCTACCATACATTTTACATGCGTTTACATACCGTAGAGTAGCCACCAACCTAAGAACTCATAGGCAAATATACCTACACCACCCTGTAAAGAGATGGTGTAGGCTATCTACAAGTGTTAATGTTTGCTATCGATGTGGATATCAGCAAGACCGATTAAGGCATTACCTACCGATGCGATACCACCGTAAGCATCACGCATCAAGCTGTAACAAAATGTCATCGCTAGGTTCTGGAAACGCATGGTTTTCTTACCCCATTGGTATTCAATGAAGTTCTGAACAAACCCCACACCTAAACCATGTAGGAAGTTAGCGAACTTACCATGTTGATAAGAAGACTGTCTGGATACGTGGCTGTCTGCATTATCCTGTATACCCAAGATAACGTTACGGATCATGACTGGTAAAGCATAGAAGCCAGCAATCGTAAACAGAGGAGTTGCGATCTTTCCTGTTTTCAGTGCGCGTAATATCTTAATCGCATAGTCAGGCGCACCGATTACGTTGTGTGCCACAGCACCTAGTGTTTTACCGGAAGATCCTTCTTCCAACATCTCACGAATACGTTGGCGTTCAGCTTCGTACTGGGGTTTATTTTCAGTTAAACGTTCAACGCGCTTAATAAAGTCTTTAACAATCGTAGTGACTTCGTTCTCAGACAGTGCGTTACTGATCACTTGTTTGTAGTCTTTCAACAAACCAATCACTTCTTCTTTAGAGAGTGGTTTGATCCGTTTAAACGAACCACGTCTAATTCCTGCGTTCTTACTGTTGACATCAGAACCAAGCTGTCCTGATTTCATCAACTTAGTTTCAGGAATCAGTCTACCGACACCAGTCGGCATGATCATCTCAATCTGTAAGCCATCTGATACAAAAGCCTCAAATGCACGTTGCTCACGTGAATTGGTGACACCATTCTTCGTTTCGACAAAAGGACGACCCAACATGAAGAGTTTACTGTCCAGTATCTTCTTGATGCCGATTTCCATATCGCCAAAAGTAGTATTACCGATAATGTCGTTAATACGCTCCAAACCTTGAATGTAAGTATTGAATACCTTACCTTTCAGTTCAGACTCAATCAGTTGCTCTAAGTTAGAGAACACTTTTTGTGGATTGAATTTCCCACCTACTGATAACAAACTACCACCAGCTACAGGTATTTCGTTGGTTGCCCAAGTATCGCTATTCTCTACACGCTCGATGGCATTATCGATGTGTTTCTCCATGCGACGCAATTTATTCATCTCATTGCCGAAGAAATCAGCGACATTTTTCTTGATCTTCTCGAAAATACCCATCGCTTCGGTAGAGAGCATGTCGATGTGATAATCGAGTTGTTCAACTGATGCTTCCAGACGATTCACTTCGAAGTGAGACATGGATTCCGTGCTCATGTGGATCGGATAATCCATAGGCACACCATGATTCGCATACGTGAATGCAATACGAGAACCCAAAGTCATCGCATCTTCACGAGACATCGAAGCATCGGTATCTTCGTATTTCAACATGTCTTCACAGAATGATTCCAGCGATTCCACTACTTGGACGATCTTCGCTACACGTTCCATCTCACCTTCAGTGGTTACAGTGTCTTCTGCCTCTGAAAGATCATCACGAAACTCATGCGGATCTTTTTCAGCATCGTCCGTCACGACACCACTACTAATGTCTTCTTCACGAGACAGATCAAAATCGCTAAATGTAATAGCCATTTCTTTATTACCTTTAAATGTTGTATTCTTGTTACACTCGCGTCATCTTCTTACGACGATGCGAGTACCCATCAATATCGTATCCATCTTACCGTACCTCTTTCGTAACGATCAACACACTACCGTAGAGCATGTTCATCACTTCCACCAAATACAGTATCCCACCTTTACGCAAACATGCTTCAATGAATGCTTTAGTCGACAGTGTATTCGTGCTAACAGGAACATAGTCGTCTATGTCGTCTTTAGCCGTGTTGAAGTTGAATTCTAGGTTATTGTAGTCAGCCAGAGCAATGTCGTGCGTATAGTGATCGATACGCATCCGCTTATACGCCAATAAATCGTAGCGAGGTTTCTCAGCCTTACCGTAAAAGTCAATGTCTTTTAACACATCGCTAAAGTAACGCAACATGAATAAGTTGGCGTGTCCTTTCAGTGCAACATTACGGAACATGCCAATAATGTCTTTACCGAATACACGATAGGCCAACTTAAAGACATGTTCACGATTCAAGAAGGCTTCTTTAGAACTGCCATCGAACCAATCCGGATGATTAGTGGCCATGACGTGCAGATTATCCACATCAGCATGACCCAACATCACGAATGAACGATCCGGCAGTTCATTCTGTTTAAAGATAGAGCGACAGAAAGTCGCACTTTCTATCTTACGACTTAAGCGATGATAAGGAGACCTGGAAGTCTCTTGTCTTTCTTTTATCGGTACGTAGAGTAGGGTATAACTATCCTGTGCTAATTCTACCATATCCGATTTATCCAAAGCACCGATACGGAAAGCACCTATAGCTTGTACATGCATAGTCGTGTCTCCTTAGTACACTGTAGAGAGTGCTTTCTTCTCGTAAGAGGCGATTTCAGCTTCAAGCTTACTCAAACGCTCACGAGCCATGTCTTGCTGCCGCTCTGTTAATGCATCTACTTGACCATTACGTGCTTGAGCATTCAGTGCTTCCAACTCAATCTTGATGGTTTCCGCTTCAGTCTTAGCTTGAGTATAACGGCTGTGTTGCCACTGCACAATCGCCATGCCAATATAGTAGAACGGATTGAAGGTAGCCGATACAAAACGAGAAGCCGCACCAGTAGGATTCAACTTACGTTCATCGAACATACGGGAAGCATCATCACTCACTACCACTTCAGGGATGGATTTCACGATGGCTTTAATGTCAGTGTCTGATTTGGCTACAGTAGAGAGTGCTTTGTAGAAAGACAACAGATTCTCTTTAATGTAGTTGAGTTGAGCACGAGTCAGCGCTTTGTCTACTTTCTCACCACCACTGAGTTCAGTCTGTTTGGCAATAACATAGCGAGCATAGCGCGGGATGAATGTCGCCACGAAATCGATGGTTTCACCCAGACTGATAATCGTTGTACGCTGATAAGTCAGGCTGTCTTTGTCGACTTCTTCGGTGAAATAACGACCAGACAGATCAATCAGCTGACTGAGTTCATGATCACACCGCTGTAAGATATAGCCGAATGATTGAAAGAGATTCAACTTCAGTGTGTCTTTGCCGTAGTGGCGACGTACTGTAGAGAGTGTGCTATTGTACTCAGGATTCTTGCTGAAATCGATATTGGCTGTGTCTTTAATACACAATGCAATCGCCTCTTGTGCGCCATCACGCAACTGATTACGTGTCGCGATCAAGGTATCGGTGATGTTTTCACCACGAAAACTGTTACCGATGCGACTGAAGATACTGGATAGATCCATGTTTCTATCGTCCTTTCCGGATACTAAAAAAAGGGTTATAATGGGTTAGTTAGCTCAGTTACCCTCTCTAGGATAACCGAGCCTTCTTGTATTTTACTCACTCCTAGCGACTGCTAGGACATCGTATAGAGCGATCTATACGATCGGTGCACTACCTTGGGAGAGCATCTTGAAGATGTCCATGTCGAATGACTTGGATTCTGATTTCTTAACCAGATAGTTAATACCGATATCGGTAACATCTTCGATACCGTGGTTGTAGATATAGACACGCTGATGATCAGGGTTATAGACGATCAGTGTCATGACACCCGATTTCTCCATGAACTTATTGCGTACAGCGTAGTTATCGAGTTTACCACCGATAGAAGCTTGTAGACGCAATGCAGTCGTATCGGAAATGATCCAAGTATTAGCAACCGTACCAACACTGAATTCACCTGTCAACAAAGCAGCCACTTTATTGTTCACGATACGATCATGGACTTTCTCGTAATAACCGGCTGTATCTTGTACCAGAGCACGTCTGTGTGCCTGAATCAAATCCAAACACACCAAGTAATCCAACATACTGGCAATCGTACCACGCTTAAAGTAAGCGATAAAGCGATCACGCATCGAAGTGGGTTTGTTACTCAGGTTAGCCACATCGATTAAGAGATTAGAACGAAGGGACTTCAGTTCAGGTTTCAGTACCATGTTGATATCAGCAGACTGTTTATCACGAGAAACAGTGACGGTCAGGATACGACCAATAGCCAGTGATTGCAGCTTGTTAATCTCATCACGCATGGACTGCTCTGCTACCTTAGTAGAAGGATAGACAGGAGTCGGTTTGGCTTCAGGTTGTTCAGCTTTCTCTTTAGCATTAGCCGCATTGATCTTATCGGCTTCAGCCTGTGCTTCTTCACGAGTAGCGTAAGCAGCTTCAGTACGCAACTCCAGTTGTTTTAAATAAGCTTCGGGCAATGAAGGAATGGAACGTAGTCCACTCTTGAAACCCAATGTAGACAGAGTAGGACGATCGTACTCAGGGATGTCTACTTTAAAGTCTTCACGTGCTACAGAGGCGATGTTCTCACCCAAGAGATCCAGTGCACTGCCTACTGCATCACGGTTAGGACTGTATTTACCGACCATCTTACCGACACGTACGCCATTGATGGTGTTGTCGATGGATAAAGCAACGATATAGAAGCCTGCGTAGTTCGCCAATCCTGCCTGCATCAATACGTCGATTTTCTCGTCATTGAGGATTTCTTTCTCGATGGCGAACACAGGACGAAGTTGTAGATCAGTCGAATACTGAGAGAGTGATTTTGCGCGTACATCACCCACATTACCCAGCATATTTCGACCGATACCATATACGGAAGATGCGATCGTAGAGACCACATTCATTCCAGAACGAATGATATCCATGGATATGTTTTCCTATTTAGTAACGTTACAGATAATAAAGCAAATGATCCTGTGGCCTGTATACGGGCTACAGTGCTTCAGACTAATGTAAATAACAAGCCACACCGAGACCTTAGGGTGTACAAACACAGCATGTGACCTTATACTCTTAATTAGAAAGAAGAACGAATAAACATGGCTGACAACTACGTATCCCAATCAGGGAATAGAGCGTTTAAAGAAGTAGCGGATGTCATCGCTACGTTTAGACAAGAGACCAATAACCGATTCGATGCTTCGGTATTGGGTAGTGATTACTTCGATGATTTCAGACAGGTGATCAATGACTTGATTGCTATTAAGCATGGTTTTCCACTAGATAGAGCCATGACTTCGGTATTCCAAGGGGCGAATATCCTACAGAATCCCACGATGCTAAAGCCTAACACCAATCAGGCAGGTTATATATTCACTACACGACCTGATTTGAATTTAGCCACAGAGAACCTGAAGGCTAATCGCCCTATGGTGCCTTTATTGACCACAGAGGCTAATAGCATCATGCGTGCCATCAGGATGATCTTATCGCCCCGTATGGCTAAGCGATTAGCTGGTGAGATGCAAGGTGCTGTCAAACCGCGTAATATAGACGCTACACCACTTGTAGACCCTTCTTATCCTTTTATCGCAGTTAGTGACAATACTGTTAAATCATTAACAGGATGGCCTTCTTCTCAGTTAGGCATCCTAAGTGGTAATGCAGGCCTCATGAAGGAAGTCCACATCATGGCCGATGGCCCCATGACCTACACGCATGAATACAGTCTAAACTTATCCTTAGACTCGATGAAAGGCAATGCAACACTCTATCTTTATTACTTCTGGATACTCTACATTGGTTTTGTCGTATCTCAGCCTTATGGCATGGCTCCTTGGCCTGAGTATTTGTTCAACGGACGATTAGACTATACGACTCGTATCTACCGCTTAATCATGGACGAGACACGTACTTACGTAGAAGAGATGGCAGCTACCGGCTATGCTGTCCCCAGGTCTATAGACATCGGCCCTGTGTTTGATTATCAGCAAACAGCCGAGAACCCTAGACCTTATGCCGATAAGACGACAGAGATAGAGTTTGCTTGTAGTGGGGCGATATACCTCGATGAGATACTGATCCAGCAATTCAACGAGACTGTCTGTTATTTCAATCCACTGATGCGCCATGAGAATAGATTAAAGACCATGGTGAAAGTAGAGAAGAAATACCAGCCTATCTTGAATAATAAATGCTATCCCCGTATCGATTTGACGACTCGCGAACTAGAATGGTGGTGTCCTCTAACCACAGTGAAAAATCACATCCGTACATTGAAGGCAGCGGCCACTTTTGGCTAAATATTTAACCACAATACGCTAAGCGCACTTTAGCCCATCTAACGATGTCCTAAGATGCACTAAAGTCCATTGTGCTTAGTGTAAGAAAAGGAATAAAAGAGTAACATGGATACTAAAGAAACAGATGTCAGTGGCATCGTGAAGAATGTTGTGCGCTATGGCATGTCTCCTGCTTTACTACAGAGAGATGCTTTAGCACTGATTAGTAAGACATTGGACAATGAATACGGCATTATCTCGGCAGAGAACCCAGGTGCATTATTACTAGAGATGTCTGCCATGCAAACAGCCGGTAACATCGGTAAGAGTTGGTTATTAACTCGTAGGCTCTATCCGGTATCAGCTCAAACACACGAAGACTTATATCCGCATCTATCCGACTTAGACTGGGTAGGTGTATTTGGTTTACCAGCTCAAGCACAATTCGTGATCTCATTTAGCTACGAAGAGATACTGCAAATGATGCGTCCATTACCGGATGGTAGTGGATCTCTATTACGTATCCCCAGAGGCATGCGTATATCGGTAGGTGATGTGGATTTCCTGGTAGACTATCCAATCGACATTAAGCAGCTGAAACACGGTGGCTTTAAAGTGACGTACGATACGACCGAGAAGTCTCCGATACAGACACTGAAGTCTAACATTGCCCAGCATGAAGTAGCAGCAGCGAATCAAGGTGCTCATCGCTTGAATATTACCGTCGATGCGATACAGGCACGTGAGATCACGATAGAGGACTCTATCGTACTGGATAACAAAGTCAACATTCAGTCCACTTTCAGTGACTATTACTATTATTGCCGTGTCTATCATGGCGATGACAGAACAGGTTGGAAAGAGATCAAGACCACACATGCGCCTGATATCTACGATGTTAATAGCATCACGGCAGTACTGAAACTAATAGAGAATGCAGAAGACTATACCTTAAATGTCTCAGTTCCCTTGGTATACAATCGTTCTAATACTGGTAGCAATGGTATCGTCTACAGTACGATGGGTGCTCGTATTAAGTTAGAAATCTACACGACTATCGGTGAAGTCACCATGAATTTGGAGAACTACACCATCGATCAGTTCAGTTACGATTTCAATCCTAAAGGTAAAGGTCGGAATGATAACCTATCCGAATACTCTTCAGCATTGACTGGTATTAAGGATTGCTTTATCTTTAGTCGATCTTTTATCTCTCAAGGACGTGATCCGTTAACCTTCAATGAGTTGAGGGATCGTGTGGTCAATAACACCACAGGCCCTAACTTAGTACCCGTATCTAATCGAGCAATCACCGATAAGTTACAGGATAATCAGTTTAAAGTCATCAAGGTAGTCGATTACGTGACCACACGTGACTATTGGGCAACCAGATCCTTGCCTGATCCAACGAATGAGTCTTTGTTAACACCAGCTGCTGCTTCGATTGAAACACTGATTACGTCTACAGCTGAACTACTAGGTATCGGTACAGTGATTGATAACGATAAGCGTATTACCATTACACCGGATACCATCTATCGCATGGAGAATGGTAAACTCAAGCTAGTCGATAAGAGTGAAGTGACACGCATCAACCAGATGAATGCTGAAAACAAAGCACGTATGGTCAATAGCCACGAGTATTACTATTCCCCTTTCCATTACGTGGTAGATGGTGATCGTGAGACGGTTAAACTGAGACCTTATTACTTGGATAACCCTAAAGCGATTACCAAGTATTACAAGCAGTCGAATGAAGTATTGGATACCTCTTTAACGATATCCGATACCTACATGGTCTATAAGACAGAACGTGGCTATACCATCCGTATCGAGATGCAGTCTAACGATGCGTATAAGAACTATCCGGATGAAGCGTATTGGGCACAGATACTCCTATCCCCCCATGGCGATAAGGATAACTACGTCTATCTTCAGGGTAGGATGGTAGGTCGTAATCGTAATCGAGAACCGATCTTCGAGTTTAACGTAGATACACGATTCGATGTTGATGGTAACGATAGACTGATACTGACTAACTTCTCATTCCGTAACAGTGGATTGGTGAACTTACCAGTGGATTTGGAATCTGAATATCAGTTCCTATTCGGTCTATACGGTAGTGTACCTAAGTGGTCTCGTACTGAACTCGATAACATCCGTGGTACGCATCTACTGGAACTAGATGCTAAGGCTATCTTACTAGAGTCTATCCGTATACGCTTAGGCTATAACTTGAAATACCTCTGGACTCGTGCCCGTACTTACGCCGATGACATCGTCTACGAGAAATACACGACAGATGTACCCTTACTCTATACGGAAGATGTCTACGATACGGATAGAGTAACAGGTTCTAAAGTGAATGTCGTCAATGGTAAAGTAACCTAAGGCATCGTAAGGGTGAACAAGTACTCGATAGTAAAGGACAGCCAGTCTACTTACATCGTGTAGGTGACACCAAGAAAGACAGTGATGGCAAACCGATTATCAAAGAGCCTCGTAAGATCGTTAGACGACTGGAGATCATGCTGATCGATGGTGCGTATTGGTTTGCGACGGATGACATTACGCGTGACTATCGTGAAGAATTAGTAGAGACATTCATCGACTGGTTAACCGATGATTTAAAAGAGATGAATGAAAACACATTGGAAGAGACACGTATCCGTTATTATCCGTCAGCTACAATGGGACAGATCAACGTGATCTACAATGAAGGCATCGCTACGATGATCAATGCGTCTCAGTCACTACGTGTTAATCTAACTGTATCGTCTACTGTGGCCGCAGACATGGATGTGCGTAAGAAGATATCCGAGTCTACGATAGCGATCTTGAATGAAGAGATGGGTCGTGAGACAGTGTCTAAGTCTACGATCATCGCACGGTTAGTGAAAGAATACGGTGATGATGTAATAGGTTGTACGATTAACAACTTCGGTGGTGATGATGCAATCGTATCCTTTACGGTAATGGATGAAGGTAAGAGAGCCACATTGAAGAAACGGTTGACTGTATTACCAGATGAGCGACTCACGGTAGAGGAAGATGTGTTGATTAACTTCATCGAACACTCTAAGCGTGGAGTCGATATAGACAACATGTAGAACTAATGTAAAAAAGAAGCACATGCATAACCCTTACCCTCCTATAGTCCATTGCGGGCTATAGGAGGTATAGGGTCTATGTTGTTACTACATTACCACAAAGTGTGTTCCAAGGTATCGTAAGCTCGATTAGCGATGTTTACGATGTCTTGTTTCGTCTCGTTGAGGTTATACTTACTCACGATGGCACTTAACTCTTCTTTTACTTTAGGTTCAACGTACTCATCGTCCAGACATTTCACCAACAGAATGGCTTTAACCATACGGGATATGCGTTTATGTTCATCTGTCGGTAATGTACCATAACGGTTATAGATGGCTTCGTCGACAGCATCATTATCGGCGTAGTGGATGAATTCAGTCAACAATGCATCTGCCTGTAAGCAGTATTCACCATTACACTTGAAATGATAGCCAGTAACTGAATACTTAACGTTGTCGATGATGTAGTTCACGACTTCAGTATACAGGTCTTCATGCTGTAGTTCACCTAGGTACTTAATAGTGGCTACTTCTGATTGCTTAAACGAAGCAAACTCACTAAGAGCATCAGCCAGATAGCAAGAAGCCATACTCATCAGTATGCCCGCCATTACATCCTTACGCTTAATAGCGAAGTTGTGGATGCCTGAATTCAACATAGCCAAATAAAGCCATGCTTCTTTTAACAGCTTTTGCTCTTCTTCCGGTAAAGTACCGTATTTAACTTTAGCGGTATAAGTGTCCCAGCTTACCCGAACATCACCGAATAGTGTAACACTGTCGTTCAGTGTAGCAAATGGACGAGTGAAATCATCGCCTGTTTTAAACGACACCATGATAGAGTTTTCCTTATCACCGAACACATTGCGATCAATGCGGTCGATGAATGGTGTCATTTCAGGGATAACTTTGTTGATGATTAATGGGATTCTCTCCATGACTGGGAGAGAAGTAACTTCTGTAATACCTGCGTATGTTGTCCATTTAGACATGTTTACATTCCTTTAGTGGTGGATAGACATTAAAGTATCACTTAGCAAAAAAAAAACGACAACATATACCTTAGCCTCCTATAGTCCGCAATGGACTATAGGAGGTATAAGGTATAGTGTCTATCCCATCAACTCAGGATTGTAGTGTTTCAATGCCATTACAGCATGCGCTCTGACATTCTCAAGCTGACTCAATACGCCATGTGTTACGACTTCACCTACTTCAGGCAGTTTCATCGCAGCCAATACAATCAGCAATGACAACTGAGCCGCTTTCAGTGTATCGGTATACTGCAAGATGAAGTTGTGTGTTGCTGCGTCTAAGCGAGCCATCGCAGTGATGGTTTCACCTAGCTTACGCACGTGATCACCCAATGTTACTCGTACGACTTCACCCTCATGTCCACTTAGTGCATTCAATGCTTCTGCTACCTGGTGATAGAACCCAATATAGTTAGCATAGGCTTCAGCTGAACGATAAGCATGTAAATAAGACTTATATTGGATGTCCACTAGATCAGACGGACTAATCAAGATCAAGTCATGCACTGCACGTGCAACATCTTCATCACTCTCACCAGCATCTATTACATCCAACTTAGCCAAGTAATGCTTACTGTCGTAGGCAGTATTACGCGCACTATTTAAATAATCGTTCACTAAGGCATCTAGAATGCGCTTAGATTCGATTATCGCGTTAAAGTGTACCTTACCCTCACCCATGTCTAAAACGCCGTTATAGAGCTCTGTAATGCTCTTATTAACAAGGTCTAGTTGTTGGGTAACGACTTGGTTAAAATACTCACGTGTATTACGTGCAGTATCCAGTGCATTGTCATCACGCCTATAGTCTTGGATGACTTTCCAAGGACTCATCTTAGATTCAGTATCAAGATGCTCTTTAAACTTCACTAAAGAGAGTTTAACGATACTCATCAAGGCACTGAAATCATCTTGCTCTGTTAACTTAACAGAAGCATCGTAAGCCTCTTGAGAGATCACATGTTCTCTAAACTCAGGATGGATACGATAAGTCTCATCCTCGCCTATCTTCTTCAGTCTGTTAACGATGGTTTGTTTTACCTTCAGTATCGCTAAACGTAACTGATAGAAATCATCGTCGAAGTAATCAGATACTTCTTTCAAGTGTTCGATCTTACCATCTACTTGTGCTTTCAATGCATCCAATGTACGGATGTCACTGTCATTGGCGTACAACGCAATAACATTACCGAATAATGCAGTAGAGAGCTGATCCACATGTTTCGTCTGTGTAATACAGATCGCATCATGGCATGCTGTCGCTGTCTCAGTCACTTGCATGTTAGAGGGCACGGATGTGTATTCCGATGCCGCTTCTAGTGTTACTGTAGGTGCGATAGCCAATAATGCACTACGTGTCTCTTTAGAGACTTGTTTCATCTTCACGATGTGTGCTAATAGGTCTTTCAGTTGTTCTACTGCGACTGAAGTCTGATTGATATCTTCTTCTGTCTTATCGATAGACTCTTGCAACTCTTCCGTATTAGCCATCGCTTCCTTAGGTACATTCAGTACATCTTCGATCTTGATGACATTACGTGTCTCTACCGGAGCAGTACTGTTAAGCTCTTCTGCTGTCGGGTTAGTGAACGGACTATCAGTGGTAGCGACAGTATCCGTATCATCCCAGCCGTATTTAGACATAGTGGCTTATCCTTTCTTAAACGAGTTCTTCAATCCCTGTACGGTTAAGAAGTTATCGGTGGATACATTCTTACCTAAGGATAAGTTATACGCTAAACGAGCGACTTCTTTTACTCCCTTACCAGTAGCTTTGGCGATAGAGACGAGTTGATCACCTAACTCTTTAGCAGCTTCTTTGCGGTTCTCTGCTTTCTGTAGCTTGAGCTGGTCTTCTTTGTCAAAACGTTCTTCTTGAGCACGGGCAAGATCAGCATCATCCACTTTACCGATACTGGCAGAGTGTTTGCTGTTATTAGCTGCTTCTTTAAATGCTTCGTGTGCACGTGCTCTGTTAAGTACAGACTCTACGGTCAACTCATCAGGAGCATGGACTAATGGCACACGTCTGGTATTAGGAGAAGTTAAGATAGAATGTTCTTTCTCGTAGATGTGTGTTGTATCACCTGTAAACATGACATCACTTACCGGTACTTCGGTATCGATATCATGCTCAGTCGGATAATCCACATCCACTGTATCCTTATTGAATAGTTCAAATCCCATGTTTATTATTCCTTAGTCTTTGTTTACCGTATCGGCGATGGCACCGACTACATCTTCTACTGATTCGGCTACGTTCTCTTCCTGATTAGTCTGCTGATAATTGAATAACACGTCTTGGTTCTCAACTGCTTCGCTAGAGGTAAACAAGTTGATGATCTTCACGATGCCTTCTGCGTTGTTATTGAAACACTCAACCTCTTGGCTGTTCAAGTACTGATCGATACCGAACAAAGAGAATGGGAATGGTAAGGCAGACAGACGAACATGAGACAGTGTCGGATGTTTCATGGTGTTAAACGCATCGTAGAGACGACGAGTCAAGTCTGTCGCATAACGCACATCGAACAGAACGGATTCATTCAACTCGCTAATAAACGAGCGATGCGCACGGGCAAATGAAGCATCGTACTCTTCCGAGCTATTAACATCAGCGATATGCCGTTGGCTAGAGAGCACCAATACCGAAGCAACAGCCAGTGAAATGGCTTTAGAACGATCCTCAGTAGAGAACGAAGTATTCGCGATATCGCGTATAGTAGCTTGTATAGACATGTTTACATTTCCTTTTAGAAAAGAAGATTAAGTTTACATCCTAAACCTAGTAGGCTCAGTCTGTATTAGATTAAGAATCGGCTGTACTGCGTAAATCATACGCAGCCACGAATAATGGGTTGGAAGATAAAGCTTCCAGTTGTTCGTACAGTTCAGTCTGTGCTAACAAACGTCTCTTACTCGGTACGACTAAGTCCACGAGATATCCGAATGCTGAAATATAGTGCTTATAGTTAGACAAGATATCATCTAGCTCTTTAATGTCATTACGGATACGTTCACCGACTGATCGGTTAATCGTTTCATCTTTCAGCATACTGACCATATCGTTACGGATACGGGTAAAACGATTGACATCATGATCGTACACACCATCGGATGTATTAGAGTAAGCTAACAATATAGCCAAGAACTTGTGGAATCGTGTTTTGTACTGTCCTGATGTTTCGGGTAACAATAGAGTAAAGAAACCGTAAGTGAATAACTTCAACTCGTATCCGATAAAGTTAGCTAATCCACGATATCGACTACCATACGTACGATTTAGGATATCGAGTCCTTCTGCTAAGTAAGTACCGGCACCCATACGCACAGCGAACTTATCGGCTAAATGTTCACTGTTGATCTTATCGTATTCAGTGTGCTTCGTAATCGAACGCTCATCACGTAGCTTATTCACCACGATAGCTTCGACGATCACTCTCTTATCTTTAGTGGCTAAGTCTTCACTGACTTTAGTCGTCGTACTACTATAGCCATTCCATTCTTTCAGGATGAGTTTGATCTCTTCCGTATTCTCAGTATTCGTGATCTTATTCAGTGTATTGAGCAGTGGTAAGTTAGCACTGTACTGGTGTGCTGATAAAGCAAAGTAAGAGAAAGCATGACCTACCTCATGCATCGTAATAGCAGCTAATACCTCATCTCGATAGTCGGTATCGAAGATCATGTAGGGATCGATATAGAGCTGTACCACCATCTTACTGAAATCACCACCTACCTTGAAGTTCTTCAAATCGATACCGCCTTCTATCTTACCTTGTTTCTTACGCACTTCACCTGCGCTGTAATAGCCTTTAACTTCATGTGCTTCTTTTAAGAGTACATGGTTCCTATTCAAATCAGGCGGCATCATGGCGAATAGTGGTGCATTCTTGACGATTTCCATCTTGATACCTGTGTGTTTGAATATCGCATCGGTAATCATCTTCAATCCTACTGTATCGCTATAGACAGTACGGACATTGTCCTTATCCCTTAAATAACGATACGCAGCACTCAGATCCTTCATCAGATCCGACGTATAGAGATGGACATTGGATTCATTCACCATCTCGTTACTGATCTCTAAATCGAATAACTTCATCTTCCTTCTTTCTAGATTATAAAGTAGATCATTTACAACAGAGTAGACTATTTAACGACGCAAAATACCTTGTGTTAAATATATCGACTAGGCTTGGTTTTCATAGCCTTACCATAGAGAGGACAGACGTAACATGGATAAAAAAGTAGTCGGCACCATTTGCCGTAATGTAATCTATTTACCACCACCTAAAGACGTGGACTTTGACTTACACTTAGCCAAAGTCATCGATGTTTTAGAAGATGGTACTACTAGACCAGCTGTTAAGCTGTATAAAGACTATAAACGTACCTTCTGGGTTTGTAACAGAGACCATAGGCACCACAAGCAAAAGAAAGAGCGTGTACCGATAGACTGGTGCCAAGAGATCAAGTGTTCGCAAATGAACTTAAGAAAAGAAGCCGCACAGGCATTAGGCTATAAGCCACAGTTTGTAAAATGGGAAGACTGGGAAGACATCGTCAGAGGACCTTATACTTACGGTTCTGATTTATCCAGTGCCTCTGAACTGAAGTTTAGATACAATAACCGTAAGGAAGCACAAGGTATCCAGCTAGGTGGTACAGTTGCTGCATTTGACGTAGAGACCAATATTCGAGATAGGGATAGATGGGAATGGATAGAAATCGCTTCTCTAACTTATAAAGACAAAGTCATTACTGCCATCGATAAGCATTTCTTACAAGAGAAGTATCCGAACATGTCAATAGACGACATGTATAAACGATTGTATCAGGCAGATGATATCTATCTTAACGAGATCAACCAAGAGCGTAAGATACAGCAAGAGTTCGTGATATGCGACAGTGAGATAGAAGTATTACAGACAGTGTTCGCTAAAGCACATGAATGGATGCCTGATTTCATCGTGGCATGGAACATGGACTACGATATTAACCGTACGATAGAAGCCTGCCAGCGTGCTGATTATCCGATAGAAGATTTATTATCTCATCCGACAGTGCCTAAGCCATTTAGGATGTTTAAATACTATCCTGGTCGTGATTCGATGATTACTAAAAAAGGCACATGGCGTAATCTCTCTAACTTCGAGAAATGGCCACAGGTAACAGTAGCAGCTTCTTTTACCTTTGTCGACAGCATGTGTTACTATTACGGTAATAGGAAGCACAAAGGTAAAGAGCCCTCTTACTCTTTAGATGCTATTTTAACGAAAGAGTTCCCTGATGCAGTACGTGAAGGTGCAACTCCCAAAGAGATAGAAAAGGCTAGACACAACTCGCTTATTCGTAAGTTAAAGTTCGAGGAGACGAATACATTAGTCGGTACAGTGGACTGGCACATCCAGATGCAATCTAAGTATCCATTCGAATACATCATCTACAACAAGTTCGACTGTATCGCATTAGAGTATCTCGATGAACAAACGATGGATATATCCTTTAGTTTGGTATCGGATTGCGAGACATGCGAATATAAGGACTACGAGTCTGAGCCTAGACGATTGGCTTGTGATATGCATTGGATTAACTTGGAAGATGGTTATGCCTACGGTACAGGTGGTAAGAACAATGAGATCGAGTTAGATAAGCGTCTAATAGGTAGGGATGACTGGATCGTAACACTAAGGGCTGATTTGTTGGTGAAGCAAGGTAAGAACCACTTTAAAGATGCCCGTAAGTTGATTACCTTCATCTTCCGTGAGAACGCAGATATAGACGTAACATCGTCTTATCCTAAGTCCAATAGTACACTGAATACTTCACGTGAGACTTTAGTAAAAGAACTCATCAGCATCGAAGGTGTCAGTGAGCGTGATAGACGTGATTGTGGGATTAACTTATCCGGTGGATTCGTGAACGCCATGGAGATCACTAAACGATTGTATAGTGCACCTGATGTATACCAAGTATTGGATTACTACGATGAAGATACAGTAGCCATGTAAAAAAGAATAGAATATAGTCCTTTATACCACCTATAGCCCGTAATGGACTATAGGTGGCTAAGGGTATATGTTGCAATGTAAACCGTAATTTACTCAGGATTAGCACGCTTACGGGTACGTACTATCCTTTTCGACTTCTTTTCTTCTTCTGCCTTTTTCTTCTTATCGGCATTAGCCTTGTCTTTCTCTTCTTTCAGCATAGTAGCAGTCAGAGTCAAGACATAAGACACCATCATGACGGATTTGTACATGTTGGGTGTAAAAGGCTTGGTAAGTACATTAGCATCTTTGTCGATGTACTTCAATGCTGCTTCACACGCTTCTTTCAAGGCAGCTGGGAAATCGTACTTACCTTCTTTGGTGTGCTTCTCCATGTAGGACTTAGCCGCTTTCTCGGCTTCTTCATTCAAGCGTGTGTATTCATTCTTGGTATCGATGATCTGCTCAAACGGATCGATCTTCTTAGCCAAGTCTTGACGAAGCACTGTGGCGATGTTATCGTAACTAGACGGCATCATTTTCCAATTACGGGTTAATGATGTCGGCAATCCACGAATATTAGATACGATACGTTTCGCAGCAGCATAGTTAGTGGGCGCTTTAGCCATGGTTTTCTTCCTCTTTTCCAATGGTGGTGAAAGTGTATTCTACTTCTTCGGAAGATACTTTCGCATCTTCCTCAGTGAGTGCTTCTTCAGCAGGTGTATCTGCTGCTACTACAGGTGCCTCAGTAGCTACAGGATTAGCAGTTTCAGGCGTACCTTCAACAGCTACGGGTGCTTCTGCTTCGACAGGTGTCTCAACAGACTTAGCTGTTGCTTCTGCTACCGGCAAGACCAGTTTAGCGTAGAGTTCTTCATCTGTACGCGTACCTTTCAGGTAGACAGCATCGATCAAGTCAGGTGTCAAGTCTTGCTTGATGTTACGCAACGTCACGATGAATGCACGTGTCTTCTTACCGACGATGGTCTTCTTGATGTCAAACTTAGGCTCTTTAGTGACCGTACAGACGGAACCATAAGCCACATATTCACCAAACTTCATGTACACGACATCATCACCTTTATCTTTACGGTTGATGAATGCCTGTAATACCTTAGCCAAGACCGTGTAGATCTTACGGCATCGTTTATCAAGGTTAATCAATACAGTACCTTTATTCGTTTTATCTTGCTCGTTACGCACGTAATAGCGTACTGCTACGATCGCATCATCCAGTGCTTCCAGGATGTTGTGCAGATTACGAGTTTTACCCATCTCCGCATCTAATTCATCCATCCGAGCCAAAACTTCCTCACGTGTATAAACAGTCTTCTTCACGCTCTGACGAATACCAGCGTTTTGCAATGCTTCTTTCAAACTCAACGACATCTCTTATTTCCTTATACTAAAAAAATAAGCCTATATAGGCTACTACTAACTAAATAAAGATAGAAACACCCTATCGCTAGAGTGCCCTATCTTCGCTATAAACAGTCTAGATGATCACGCCAGTGTCGACATTCCTAACAGGTAAAGTCCTGCCTTTGAATGTCTCATTGACCTTCTTGTGGTGGTATTTAACATGCTGATCCAAGTTATCCGCGACGAAGTACACGAAACTGTGCTCGATATCCGGCATGTTCTCTATCTCCAACTTACGTAAGCGACCAATAGCTTGTAGGTTACTCTTAGTTGAAGAGATGGCATTCGTCATGATGACAGTCGAGAGCATTGGTATATCGTGCCCAGTACCGGCACCGATAATCGTGGAGACACACAGTGTCGCACCGTATAGATTAGACACGTTTTCACCTTCCACATACGTAGTGACTTTCTCGAAGATACCTGTATATTGCTCTTCGATATAGTTCTTGAGTTCACGAGCCATCTCGATGGTGGCTACAGTGACCACACACCTTAGCTTATTATTGGCCTGATGCTTAGGATAGAAATAATCATCGATGGCTTTCTTGATCAACTTAAAGTAAGCATCCATCATCCAGCCACGTTTCATGATGGTCTGTTCCAAGAGGATATGGCTATAACCCATCTTAGTCGTGACTCTTAGGTATTCAGGACGCTTGAACTGATAATGCCAAGCTATAGGCTGCTGATAGACATTAGCTACTTTCTGCACGTAACGTTTAGATAATGGAAAGAGTAACTTCATCATCCTGTTCTGGAATGCCATATCGGCATCCGGAGTCGCAGACATGCCGATGAATCGCTTAGTGTTAATAGTAGACACTAAGTGGCAGACGAAGTTGTGGTCAAAATGTGCTTCATCGTAGTAAACCGTGTCTACTTCTAATAGCTTACTGAAATCCTGAGGTTTAACTGGATAGCCTTTGTTCTCGAATAGCTTAGGATCATCCTTGTTGTCCTCGTAAGTAGACAGATAGTTCTGTATCGTACGAGAGGATAACAAGATGGCCTTATAGGGATTGTGGCCCTTATCCAGTATCTCGTTCATCAGGGAAATCAGTTGTTCCGATCCCCTAACCGTACAGATTTCGTTCTTCTTAAATCCCACCATGTCTTTGTTAATTGCTTTTAACCAACCTGTACTAGGGCCAGTACCGATGAATGTCGGTCTCATCACGCACACAAAGCAATGTTTAAATACAGTAGAGGCTAAGTACAAAGCCAGACTACTCTTACCACCACCTGTCTGTAAGTGTAGTAAGATAGCCCCACTGTCTATCCCTTTTACAAACTCGATGGCTTTAGCCTGCTCTTCCCTAGGTACCCAATCCGGTTTCATCGTTAGATGCTTGGTCTTAGGTACATCGTGATACTCTTCTTCTACGTAGAAGTCCAATCCTTCTATTAAACGCTGTCCTTTTAAATCATTCCTAAGCTCATCCAGCATCGTCCTTAGAAAACGAACTTCACTTCTGTCTGCTCTGAAGAATAAAAAAGAAGCCACAGGCGTATTGACTTTACGTCTTTGACGTGGATCCCAGTAAGACTGGAATGCAATATACCGTCTATTGAACGGACGTATCCAATCTAAATGTTTATCGCATGTTGGATAGAGCGTCACGCCTAAGTGATTCGCTACGATCTTCAGCATGTTCTTTCCTTCCTGATATTTGTCAGATGTCAAATATAGTATCCGCTCCTTTACCTTTTACAGAGGTTATTTAAGCTATATATCGATTACAGAGCCGTAGAGCGTGTTTTAGGGCATATAGGTCAAAAGGTATACCTACCTATGCCTCGACGAGGAGACATAGGTAGGAGGCCTTCTATAAGCGTCTAATAGCTATCTAAGTGTATCACTTCACCCGTCTGTACTTCAAATACGGTAATTGCATCTGTTCAGGTGTGAAAAACTGATCCATCGGACTATCGGTACGGTTCGTATACCTAAAACTATTGGGTGTGGTTAAAGTATACAGATGCTTCTCGTAGGATAATGCACCTGATAAACTACGTCCCCACAGCAAGTGATCCATCGTACCCACACCACGAGTCGTCCATGGTTTAGGTAAGCTATAGTCTTTACCTTCGATATTAGTCGCCAACATGCTATAGGCTATTACCTGCAATATCGATAAGTTAATCCCCAGTTTCAAGTTGACACGATCGGATAGTTCCATCAGGAATGACTCAGGTGTCGTAGCAGTCGCACGCTTACGAATATCCGATACGGAAGATTTAATCAGCTTCTCGATCGTTTTCGCATAGCGGAACATGTCGGATTGTTTGGCGGTCACTTCAATAACAGATGCTTCAGGATCAATATTGATCAATTCAATCTCAATCGTCCCATTGGCATTGTTCGTAATCCAACCATACTCCTTCATGTGGTTGAGCATATAGGCCGATAAGAACCCACCATCATCCAAACCAGCGACATCCAATACTTCCTCATCCTTCTTACCATTGTTATCCACTGTAGCCAATAGTATCCGGCTAAAGTTAGACGTACGCTTAGGCGACAGTAAAGATACATCCTTAATCTCAATCAAATCAGCCATACCGGTAATACAGACTTCCGGTAACACTAATTTAACAGACCTGTAATGATTAAACATATTGTCACTCAATCCCAATGCCAATCCATCTTTCATCAGTTTCAAGTAACGCTTGTTATAATCCGACAAGATTAAAGAAGATGCTGCTGCTGAAGCCACATGGTGTTTCGTACTCAATACCAACTGGGAGATGATCTCCATTAAGGATACAGTGGCATAGTGGCCGATATTACGATACCGTGGTATATTGCGCGATATGGCACCTAAACAAGTCGAACAAACACCTTTAGGATCCTTATGCTTACAACCCATGATGGTACGCAACTTAATGGTCTTACCGTACAAATGGGTAGAAGCCTTAGTGATCATCTCTAAGTGATTCGTCTCTTCGTTTAAGTAATACATGCCTTGTAACAACTCAAGGTCTGTCATCACGTATCCAGGACGATTAGCCTGTACCTGGAACACCATATACTGATCCGTCCCACAGTCACCGAAATGTAGGTTCTCTACTTCCATGCCGATGAACTGCATACGGCGGGATAGGTATTCGGTAAACTGTAATGGAGAGGATTGGTTATTTAAGGACATGGCTGCTGTACGTGATTCTACAAGTACATCGTACGCACGATTCATGCCCTTAAGATACCCAGTCTTGATCGGCTCAGTAAAAATCGAACCATCAATATCCGTCAATACACCACGTGGCCCTAAACACTGCATCAGTTGTGGTCCTTTAATCGTACCAGACTTCAACATGATGGCCACAGGGTTCTGATTGAAATCAGGATGGGATTTGATCAGGTTGGTCTTTTCCTTGTAGATCTTATCGACGATATTGCGCCTATGGACAGACTCGGAAGTTACGACATTCTCTTCGTCTATCTTGCGCATCTCTGGGTGTCTGACGATCTCCAGTAATGGATCCAACCCACCGTCGATGTGATAAGGCATGTAATGCACCAACACATCGTTAAAGACACGGTTGTTGATCTGCATGATCTCTTCCCACACCCTATCCTGTACGGAGAAGATGTATTCATCC
>ERZ773007.313-NODE-313-length-24505-cov-3.751411_pt1 | contig 24505 bp, 22 predicted proteins | sample MGYA00580665_ERZ773007 | MGnify/ENA primary metagenome ERZ773007 (study PRJEB29015, sample SAMEA2738122) | human oral metagenome | biome: human oral; feature: human-associated habitat; material: saliva | place: China | collected 2167 ... | reverse complement strand
AAATTATTCTATGTGTTGTAAATTTATTTTTAATTACAATATTAATTTATTTAAGTGTTAAATATAAGTTTAATTTGATTATATTGATTGAAATGCTTGTTGGTATGTTTTCATTATTATTTATAAAAGTGATTAAAAAAGTTGATTATACTAGTGATGTGAAAATGTTACCAGAAGCTGTTATGGAAATTGAAGAAAGACAAGATATTGAAAAGGAAAAATTAAAGGAAAAACTTAGTACTTTTAAAATCAAAGTGAAGAATGCAATGTCTTATAATAAAACTAATATTTTATATGATGAATTGTATAAAGATAGAAATGATGTTTTGGGAGAAATCTTTAAAATTTTGGAGAATAATAATTCTATTTCAGATGAAGAAATTATTAAAATATTGAATGATAAAAAGGTTTATTTATCAGAAGAAACAAATGAATTTGATGAAGAGATACAAAAGATGCAACTAAAAGGAGTGACAAGATTAATTAATAATATTTTTGTTAATATTAAATAATGGTGGTGGTTAAATGAGTAAGGGAAAGCGTTATGATGGCGAACAAAAACTTAATATCAAGAAAGTTATAATAACAGTGATTGTTTTTATTATGATAATTGTAGGTATTGTTGGTTTGATTAAATTTTTTAAACATTTTGGAAATAAGAAGGATACAAAAAATGTAGCTATTTCTTATATTTCAGTGTTTAAAAATGGTAAGTTTGGAGTAATTAATTCTAAAGGCGAGGAAATTATAAATGCTACGTATGATAATATTTTAATTATACCAGATGCTACTCAAGATGTTTTTTTGTATAATGAAAATTTGAATTTATCTAATAAGACATATAGTTCTGGAGTGATAAATAAACAGGGAAAGAAACTATTTACTGAATATGATAGAGTTGATGCTTTACAAAGTGTAGATTCAAATGGAAATGTTATTTATTCAAATAAAGTTTTGAAATTTTATAAAGATGGAAAGTATGGATTGATTAGTTTCTCTGGAGCAGTTTTAGTTGATGCAATTTATGATGATATTCAATGTTTACCACAAACTACTAATGTTTTGTTAACTATTAAGAATTCTAAAAAAGGATTAATTGATTCTGCTGGTAGCATAATTATTGAGAATGAGTATAGTGATATTTCTTTATTAACTAATAATTATGAAAATGGATTTATTGTTAAAAATGATGCTGGGAAATATGGTGTTATTACTTTTGCTAAGAAAAAAGTTTTGGATACTGTTTATTCTGAAATAAAGCATGTTTATGGTAGTGGATATTATGTTGTTAAAACTTCTAGTAATGAAATGAAATTAATTGATGCTGATGGAAATTCTAAATTGTCAGGTAAATTTGATGATGTTCTTAGTATTGATAATGAATATGTTGTTATAAAAAAAGGTAATAAATATCAGGTTGTTGATTTAGAAGGAAATGTTAAATTAAAAGATTATGATTATATAGAGTATATTTTTGATACTTATTATATAGCTAAAAAAGGCACTACTTATGGTATTGTTGATATTAATAATGAAGTAAAGGTTGATTTTAAATATAAGAATATTGTTTATAGAAAAGATGCAGGATTTATTGAGGGAAATATTGATGATTTAAAATCTGATTTGATATCTTCTTCATTTGAAGTTAAAGTTACAGGAATTATTTCTGAAGTTAACGAAAGTTTAGGTTATATTAAGGTTAAAGTTGATGGTGATTATAAATATTATAATTTACGATTTGAAGAAAAAAATATTAAAGACATTTTGAAGACTAATACTTTATTTTCTTCTGAAAAAGATGGAAAGTTTGGCTTTGTTAATAAAGATGGTCAAGTTATTGTAGATTATATTTATGATGATGTAACTGAAGAAAATGCTTTTGGCTATATTGGAGTAAAAAAGGACGGAAAATGGGGAGTTATTGATTATAATGGCAAAGTTATAATGGAACCTTCATTAGAGTTAAAAAATAATCCTAAAGTAGATTTTATAGGTAATTTACATTTATGTGTTGATTTGAATGCTAATTATTATACTGATGTAAATGAATAAGTATAAAAAGGGGAAGAGATGAATATTTCTAAAATTTATTTTGGAGCAATTGTTCCAAATGAATTAAGTAAGTTTTATTTGAATTTACTTAATGATGGATTTAAAGTTAAAATTTTTGATAAAATTAATAATCGTGAAGTTTATAATTATTTTTCAACTGAAGTTAGAAATACTTTTTTGTGGACATTTAATATTAAAAATGTTGATGATTTTAGTGGATTGGCTAATGATATTGTTGCTCCAATTTGTAATAATTATTATGCTAATATTTTTGAAAAAGAAAATGATATTATTGTTTGTTTTGAAACAGGTATAATTTTTGTTTTAAGTAAGAATATTGATATGGTTAATAGATATCTTAAAAAAATTCCAGATGCTAAGTTAGAAGAGATGTGTTTGAAAAGTTTTTATGAAATTCATAAATATACTGATATTATGGTTGATAATTATTATGAAGCTCATATTTATGCTTTTATCTTTGAGTTATATAAAAAGATTTATGTAAGATTTTTGAGAGAAGAATTGCTTATTTCAAATAAATATGAATATTGTAATTATAAATTTTTGGATTTTAAGAGAGATATTTATGAAAATCAAGTTACAAATAAAGATGGATATGTTGTTCAAGTGGATGAAATTTTAAATTTATACAGTGATCTTCTTGATTTAGAAAATGAATTTTATAAAATTTACAAAATTAAAAAAAGCGTTGTTAATAAAAAGAAAATTAAGATTTTTGGAATTATAATTATTTTAGTAGTATTATTGATAATAATTATTAAATTAGGAAGGAAGTAGTTTGGAAATTTTTGTTGGAAATGATATTATCGAGGTTTCTAGAATTGCTAATTTAATTGAAAATGATAGATTTTTGCATAGAATTTATTCTAATGCAGAGATTAAATATTGTGAAGACAAAGCTAATAAAGCTCAAAATTATGCTGCACGTTTTGCAGCTAAGGAAGCAGTTTTTAAAGCTTTGTCTTCAAAGCTTAGTGGTAATTTTTCTATTAATTGGAATGAAATTTGTGTTGAAAAAGATGATAATGGTAGACCTTTTATTATTTTATATAATCATTCTGAAATCTCTGATAAGTATAGATTTGATCTTAGTTTATCTCATGTTAAAGAATATGCAATTGCAAGTGTTATTATGTATTCAAAGGTATAGGAGGAGAAATGAAATTATTTGATGCTCATTGTCATTATAATGACGAAAAATTTGATTTTGATAAGGATATATTAATTAAAGAAGTTCATGATTCTGGTGTTGTGGGAATGATTAATGCCGGATATTCTTTAAGTGGTTCTGTTTCTGCTGTTGATTTATCAAACAAATATGATTTTATTTATGCGACAGTTGGAATATCTCCAAATGATGTTACTGAAGATTATGTTTCTGATATTGAAAAAATTGAAGAATTGTTAGTTAGTAATTTGAAGAATGGAAAGATTGTTGCAATTGGCGAGATAGGTCTTGATTATCATTATGATGTTGATAGAGATATGCAAAAAGATGTATTTATAAGACAAATAAAGCTTGCAAATAAGTATGATTTACCAATAGTTATTCACACTAGGGAAGCAACTGTGGATACAATTAATATTTTAAAAGAAAATCCTGTAAATAAAGTTGGTATGTTTCATTGTTGTCCACTTAATCAAGAATTAGTTAAAGAAGCTTTGAAACTTGGATTTTATATTTCTGTTTGTGGACCAATTACTTTTAAAAATTCAAAAAATGCTGAAGTGATTGCGAATATGATTCCTCTTGATAGGATATTAGTTGAAACTGATTCACCTTATTTATCTCCTGAACCTTTGAGAGGGGGAAGGAATGATTCTAGAAATATAAAATATATTGTAGAGAAGATTGCGATGTTTAAAATGATTGAACCTGAAGTGCTTATGGATAGTGTTTTTGGAAATATTAATAGATTATTTAAAAATATTAGGAATATTTAATAATTGGAGAGTATAATGACAAAAGAAGAATATATTGATGGTATAAAAAATGCAAAAGATAGATATGAGTACTATGTAAATTTTGATAATATAATGGCTATTGATGATAATATTAATTTATTAGAATTAGCGAACATAGGAAAGGAATATTTAAGTGATTCCGAAAAAGTTGAATTTCTATTATCTAGACCATTTTCATTCGATAAAGAAAAGCCTTATAAAGATAATTGTTTTTATCGAGAGTTATATAAAAGTATAAAAGATATAAATATAAAAAATGAGCTTGTTTTTAATTCTAAATTTATTGATAAATTTGGAAATTATGATTTAATTGATTTAATGCCAAAAGAATCAATTGTAATATTATTGCACAATCCGGATAAAAGATTAATGTTTAATAATTTTTCTAATTATGATTATCTATCTTTAATAAGTAACCTTGATGATAGTGCAAAGATGGAGTTTTTAGAGGATTTTGAAAATTTTGAGTGTTTTGAATTTAAAAGCTTTGATATTGCTAATATTTTATTAACAATTAAAAGTGATGAATTAATTAACAAAGCTTTAAATTTGAAATTTATTAATAAAGATAATATAGTTGATATATTAGTTTTGCTAGAAGATAAGTTTATAATTAATTCTTTACAAGTGGATGATGATAGGATTTGCAAAGATGGAGTGGAAAAACTAATAAGAGCTTTAAGAAATGTTGATAATATTATAGATGTTTTTAATAATATTCCAGAAGTGCTTGAAAAAAATGGACTTGATATACAAGTTATATCAAGTTTTTGGATTGATAAAAATAAGCAAATTGAATTATTAAGTAGGATTGATGAAATAAATCGTAGTTATCAAGAAAAAAGAAGAGCTTTTGTTAATTTGACTAAAGATGTAAGGGAAAGTCTTAATGAAAAAGAAATTAACACAGATTATAAAAAAGTTATTAATTTGGATTATGATGATAATAATATTTTTGGTTCTAAATTAATTTTTAATCCACAAAGAAATGCTGAAGAATACAGGGGATTGGATAAGTTTTTAAAAATTATGCCTAAGAATTTTTCAAAATATGAAAGAGAGAAGCTGTATGAATTGTTTGAAATTTGTCCTAATGTTGGGATATACTCTGATATGAATGAAGTGCAGACTGCTAAAGAATATAGAAATGGTGAAAATTGGATAGATTCTGTTATTAATAAAATTGACACTGAAATGACTGATATACAAAAGATCTACATTGTTGATGAAGCAATTGGAAAAAGGATTAGTTATTCACCAATATATAAAAAAGTAAATCAAGATACAGTTAAAGTTAGACAATTATGGTCAATAATAGATACTGGCTATGGTGTTTGTAATGGCATAGCGGAAGTTGAAAATTACATATTGAATAAAATTGGAATAGAAAATGAAATTGTATCTTCTAAGACACATTCATTTTTAAAAATTAAGAATTTGAATGTTGATGGAGAAAATGTTGGCAATTCAATATTAGATCCGACTTGGAATTTATCAGAAAATAGAGTAAGTGATAGGCCTGAATGGTTTTTGATTTCATATGAAAATGCAAAGATGAAAGATGGGAGTGGTGCACATCAAAATGATGAAAACTTGGAAGATGCAGTATTTAATTTAGATAAAGAAAAGATGGAAAAAGAATTATGCAATATTGGAAAAGTTAATAGTGAAGGAAAATTTCCTTTTGAAGATAAGCTATTGGAGTTGGATGAATTTTATGATAAGTGTGATAATCCTAATGAAATTATATTGAAATGCTTAAAATTTGCGCAAGATTATATACCAGATTTTGTGAATTGTCAAAATTCTACTAAGAGTATTTTAGTTAATATTTTATCAAGGATAATTCTTAAGGAATCGAAAAAGCTTAAAGTTAGAGAAGGATCTAAAATAGTTAATGTTTATAGGAAAGATGATAAAAATAAAGAAGCTGTTAACTTGATTCAAATTGTTAAAGAAGATGGTGTACAATTTTTTGCATATTCGGATAAGGAAACTAATAGTTTTAAGATTATTAGCGAACGAAATCTTGAAAAGAACTTTGCTTCTTATGATGTTGATAAAGAGCAAAATAATGGTATGGAACTTTGGGATTTGACTGTAAATTTAGATTCCAGTAATCGAGAAGGTGAAAATAAAAATAATGATAAGGATATGGATGAATAGTTATGAGTTTTTTGGAAAAAATAAAAAAATTTTTTAATAGGTTATTTTTTAGAAGGCTTGATTCTTCAACTTTTAATAATTTTGTAGAAGATAATAAAAATGAAATTATGCAAAATGAACATAGTAAATATGTAGAAGATTTAAAGAAAAGTTATGGGAAAGAGGTTATAGAAAATAAAAGAGATTATAAAAAATTGAAATTTGTTAATGAAATTTATGTGGAACCTAATATTCATGATGGAACAGGCTTTAAGAAAAAAACAAATCATTAATATACATTTGTTCTTTTTTCAAACTCCTTTAGCCGTAGAGGTTTGAAACAAAAGTATCTAAAATTTGACTATATTTTTTGTAAGTGGTATAATAGGAATGATTACTTAAAGGAGGATTTATGCGAAAACATATAAGTATTCAACCGGAGTCAGATAAACCTCAATCCGGAAAATTTTCTATAAAGAAGGTTTTAACAATTGCCATTTTATTTGTTTTATTAATGGGAACAGTTGGGGTTATGGCTTCAAGTAACAGGGTAAGAACTGTTAAGATATTATTATCAAGTGGTTATGAAATGAATGTTGTAACTACTAGTACGAAAGTCGAAGATATTTTAAAAGAAAATCATATAATTGTTTTTGATGGTGAGAGCGTTACACCTGATGTTAAATCAGAGTTATCAGATAATAGTACAATTACTATTAAAAAGGGTGAAAATATTACAATTGCTCAAGAACAAGAGTTTTCACCTGAAGAAATTTTAAAAAGTTATCAATCAGTAATCGAAAAAATTGTAACAGAGCAAGTAGAAATTCCATTTAAAACTACGACTAAGGAAGTCGCAAATGGTAGTCAAAACACACAAAACCAAGTTGTTCAAGCTGGTGTAAATGGTGTTAAAGAAATAAAATATAGAGTTAGATATCAAAATGGAAATCAAATTTCGAAAGATGTGATTTCTGAAAAGGTTATAAAAGAACCTGTTGATAAAATTATTGAAGTAAGAGCAAAAGTTACATCAAGGAGCAGTGTTGTAAGAACTGGTTCAAAGACTTGGACTTATAGTGAAGATGATATGAATTTATTATATGCTATTACTTGTCAAGAATCAGGGTCAAGTTATGAAGGTGCGTTAGCTGTTATAACTTGTGCTGCAAATAGAGCTGAAAAGAGAGGTTCTGACCCTCTTTCAGAATATAAAAGAAAGAATCAATTCTGTTATACAATTGATTCTTATTGGAAAAAGTATTTAAATGGTAAAGTTCCATCTTTTGTTAAAGATGCTGTTAAGGATGCGTTAAACGGAAAGAGAAATCATAATTTTTATTCTTTTAGATCAACTTGGACAGGTGTAAAAGGTGTTAATATTGGTGGTAATGTTTACTTTTAGATGATTATGAAAGAGATGGTTGTTATACCATCTTTTTCTATTATGCGTGTAATTATTTTTGATATATAAGGAGGAAAAATGAAAATAGTCTCATGGAATGTTAATGGATTGAGAGCAGCAATAAATAAAGGATTTTATGACTTTTTTAATGATGTTAATGCAGATTTATTTGGTATTCAAGAAACAAAGATGCAAGAGAGTCAAGTTGATGATGATATGAAAAAATTAGGAAATTATCAGTATTGGAATAGTGCAGAAAAAAAAGGCTATTCTGGTACAGCTGTATTTTTGAAAAACAAACCTTTAAAAGTTACTTATGGTGATGATAATGAGGGAAGAGTAATTACTTGTGAATATGAAGATTTCTTTTTTGTTAATTGTTATGTTCCTAATTCTAAAAGAGAACTTGAAAGGCTTGATTATAGAATGGAGTGGGAAGATAAAATGCGTGAGTATTTGATTTCTTTAGATAAAGTAAAACCTGTTATTTATTGTGGAGATTTAAATGTTGCACATAAGGAAATAGATTTAAAGAATCCTAATACAAATCATAGGTCTGCTGGGTTCACTGATGAAGAGAGAGAAAAAATGACTAATCTTCTTGATTCTGGATTTGTTGATAGTTTTAGATTTGTTAATCCTGATGTGATTGATGCATATTCATGGTGGTCATATATGTTTCATGCGAGAGAGAAAAATGTTGGCTGGAGAATTGATTATATTATTGTTTCTGAACGTATAAAAAATAAAATTAAAGATGTAAAAATTTATAATGATGTTCTTGGCAGTGATCATTGTCCAGTAGGTCTTGATATTGATATATAATACTTAAGTTAAATAAAAATAATAATTGTAAAGATAAAGATAAAATATAGTAATCTATTGAAAAAAATAGTCGCTTATGATATATTAATCGTAAATTTTAGAGAGGTGAGTATAAATGGCTGATTTAATAGAAAATAAGGAAAACATTTTACTTGATAATAGCAAAAAAACTATCTTAGCAGTTGATGATGAAAGTTCAATATTGGACCTTTTGAAGTTTAACTTAGAAAAAGAAGGCTTTAATTTTATATCTGCAGAAGATGGCGAAGAGGGAATTAATAAAGTGTTAAATGAAAAACCTGATTTATTATTGCTTGATGTTATGATTCCTAAGATGGATGGTTTGTCTGTATGTAAGAAGATAAGGCAGGAAAATATTAATATTCCAATAATTATGTTGTCAGCCAGAGGAGAAGAGATTGATAAAGTTTTGGGACTTGAAATTGGTGCTGATGATTATATTACGAAGCCTTTTAGCCCTAGAGAAGTTATTGCAAGGATTAAAGCTAATTTAAGAAAATTTGACAAGAATAAGAGCGTTGAGGAAGAACAAAAGAATCAAATTGCAGTGGGCTCTTTAATACTTGATTTGGATAAGTTTGAAGCAATTGTTAGGGGAACTACGGTTACTGATTTAACGAGACGTGAATTTGAAGTTCTTAAGTTTTTAGCACAAAAGCCTGGACAAATAGTAACAAGAGAAACATTATTAGAAAAAGTATGGGGATATGAGTATTATGGTGATATTAGAACTGTTGATGTTACCGTGAGAAGAATTAGAGAAAAAATTGAAAAAAATACATCAAATCCGAAAATTATTATAACGAAACGTGGAGTTGGATACTATTTAGCAAATAAGTAAATATGAAATAGCATTTATTACTTGAGTTATATTAATAAATGCTATTTTTCTTTTATGGAGAGATTATGAAGAATTATTATTATAAATTAGTTTATATTTTTTCAATTATAGAATTGCTTTTTATTGTAATTTTTACAGCTTTAATGTTTAAGGCTTTTAGAGTTAATGTTAGTGATATAATTACTATTGTTATTGGGCTCTTATTGTTAGTGATTTTATTTGTGATTTTGTTAAAAATTTATGTAAAAAATAGTATTTTAGAACCTATGTCAAGAATGCTTAATAGTCCTGATAAAAATTATATTAATGATGGTGTTGTTGAAGAAAATGATGCTGATGTTTATAGAATGCTTGATTATTTGAGGAAAAAGTTGAAAAAAGCAAATGATGAGAAGAAGAAGACGGATACTATTTTGGAGCATATGACAGATGGTGTTATTGCTTTTGATATGGATGAAAATGTAACATATATTAATGTTGCTGCTAAGCGATTACTTGAAATTGAAGATGGGAAGAATACTTTTAAAAAGATTTTTGGGAAATTTAATGATGATGATATTAATTTGCAAAAAATTATTTATTTAGATACTTGGACATCTTATGATAAAAAAGTTGTTTTTAATGATAAGACTATGGAGTTACTTTTTGTTCCGTTTTTGGATGAAATTAATAGACCTGTTGGATTAATGGTTGTTATTCAAGATATTAGTGAACATGAGAAGTTAAATGAAATGAGAAAAGAATTTGTTGCTGATGTATCACATGAATTACAAACACCATTGACTTCTATTAAAGGATTTTCTGAAAATTTGTTGGAAGATGAATGTGATTCTGAAACTCAAAAGCATTTTTTGAAAATTATAAATGACAATGCTAATAGAATGGAAAATTTAATTCATGATTTGCTAACTTTATCGAAATTTGATGGTAAGAGAGAAAATAATAAACCTGAAAAGTTTGATTTAGGACAGTTGGCAAAGGAGTGTAGTGAAAAATTTGAAATTGAAATTAAGAAAAAGAATATTGATTTGAAGTGTTTTGTTACTGCTGAAGTCCCATTAGTTTATGCTAATAGAGATGGTATTGAAAGAGTTATTTTGAATATTATTAGCAATGCGGTTAAATATACACCAGATGGTGGAAAAATTGATATTTATATTGGATTTGTTCATAATGATGCATATATAAAAATTAAAGATACTGGAATTGGTATTCCAAAGGGTGATGTCGAAAAAGTTTTTGAAAGGTTTTATAGAGTTGAGAAGGCACGTTCTAGAAAAATGGGAGGAACCGGGCTTGGCCTTTCAATTGCAAAAGAGATTATTGAACAGAATAAAGGCACTATTAAGATTAATAGTGATTTAGGACAAGGTACTGAGGTAATTATTAAAATACCTACGTTTAATGAAGAAGAGGGTTAATATGAGTGATTCTACTAAAAAGAATATTTTGGAATGGATATATTGTATTGTTATAGCGATTATTTTAGCTTTATTAATAAAGTTTTTTATAGGTACACCTACTGTTGTTAAACAACATTCAATGTATCCAACATATAAGCCAAATGATAGATTGATTTTAAATAGGATGGCTAGAGCTAAAATGCCTAAAAGAGGTGAAGTGGTTACTTTTGAAGCGCCATCTAAAAGTATATATGGACCTGGAGAATACGATTTGAATAATCCAGTTGCTAAATATCAAAATCAACCTAATAGTATTTTAAAAAAGTTTTTGTATTATGTGCTTGAAGTTGGTAAAACATCTTATATTAAAAGGGTTATTGCTATAGAAGGTGATAAAGTTGAAATTAAGAATGGGCATGTTTATATAAATGGTGAATTGCTACATGAAAAGTATTTACAAGATGGTGTTAATACTGAACCAACTGGAGTGTTTAATAATTTTGTAGTGCCTAAAGGTTGTGTTTTCTTAATGGGTGATAATCGTAGTGGTTCAATGGATTGTAGAAGTTTTGGATGTATTCCGGTAGAAAAAATTGAAAGTAAAGTAGTTTTTAGATTTTGGCCACTTAATAAGATTGGCCCTACACAAAAGGAGAACTAAATGTTTGAAGATATTTTAGGCAATGATGATGTTAAAAAATATCTAACTAATTGTATTGAAAATAAAAATTTTTCTCATAGTTATATTTTTAGTGGAATCAAAGGCGTTGGAAAATATAGTTTTGCTAAAGATTTTGCTAAGTGTATTTTAGAAGATTCTATGATGCAAGATTATTATGAACTTGGACCTGATGGAAAATCAATTAAAGTTTCTCAAATAAGAGAGCTACAGAATGTTATTAATATAAAACCAACTTTTTCAAAAAAGTCTGTTTATATTATTGATGATGCAGATTTGATGACAATAGAGGCACAAAATTCTTTACTTAAAACACTTGAAGAGCCTCCTGAATATGCAGTGATTATATTAATTGTACATAATGAGAGAAGTATTTTAAGTACAGTAAAATCTAGATGCGTTAATATTAAATTTAGTAAATTATCTGATAAAGATATTAAAAAATATCTTTTGAAGAAAGATTTAAATTTTGAAGATAAGAATATTAATGTTTTTAAAGTTTTAGATGGTAGTTTAAATAATATTGATTTTATTAGAGATGATTATGATGAGTTATTGAAATTAACGGTCTTTGTTACTAATTTGAAAAAAAATAAAGTAATTAATTTTTTTCAAGATGGTAGTGTTTTTTATGATAATCATGATAAAATAATTAGATTATTGGAATATTTAAATATATTATTGTTTGAAAATTCGTATTTTCAGTTGATTGAAATTGTAGAAAAAACTAAAAATAAAATTTTAATGAATAATAATTTTGAGATGTGTATTGATTATATGATTTTAAATTTTATAGAAGAGTTGTATTAAGGAGTTATTTTGAGAACTGTAATAGGTGTTAAATTTAGAGATAATGGTAAGGTTTATTATTATGATCCTGGTGAAAGTGTTCTTCAGGAAGGTGATTGTGTTTTTGTTGACACATTAATGGGATTGGAGTTAGCTTATGTTGCGGTTGCTAATAAAGATGTTGATGAAAAAGTTTTAAAGAATGAGTTAAAGTCAATAAGAGGCATAGCTACTATTAATGATAAGAAAGTTGCAGAAGATAATAAAGTTGCTGCTAAAAAAGCTTTTGGTATTTGTAAAGAAAAAATTGAATATTATAAATTGCCTATGACATTAATTGAAGCAAGGTATTTATTTGATAAATCTAAATTGATTTTTAGTTTTACTTCTGATGAAAGAGTGGATTTTAGAGATTTGGTTAAAGAGCTTGGATCTATTTTTAGAACGAGGATTGAACTTAGACAAATTAGTGTACGTGATCAATTAAGTCAGATGAATGGTTGTTGTGGTATTTGTGGTAGAGAACTTTGTTGTCAAACATTTATTAATGATTTTGATACAGTTTCTGTTAAGATGATTAAAGAACAAAATTTATCATTAAATACTTCAAAAATGACTGGAAATTGTGGAAAATTAATGTGTTGCTTAAGGTATGAGCAAAATGTTTATGAAGATAAATCAAAGAAACTTCCTAAACCTGGAACTAAAGTTTTTTCTAAGACTGAGGGGTATGGAATTGTCGATTCTGTTGAATATTTAAAAGAACTTATAAGGGTTAAATTTGTTGATAATGAAAATAATAATTATTATAAAAAGATTAATGCTTCTGAGTTAGAATATTAAAAATGCAGTACTTTTGTACTGCATTTTTGCTATTCTTTTTGACTTAAATCTGAACCACAATATTTGCACTTTGTTGCATTGTATGGAATGTCACTTAAACAATATGGACATGTTTTTTCTTCTGGTTCACTCTCATCTTCATTATTATTAGATTTTTTTATAATTTTGTTTGTCATATTTTCAGCTTTATTTATTGATTTAACCATTAGGAAAATAACAATTGCGATTATTAAGAAATTAATAATTGCAGAAATAAATTTTCCATAAGAAAGTGTAGCAGTTCCGATTTTTACTGATAATCCTGATAAATCCACTTTACCAGTGATCATTGTGATGATTGGCATTATGATGTCGTTTACTAGTGAATCTACAATTGCTTTGAATGCTCCACCTATAATTACACCGACTGCTAAATCCATTACATTACCTTTTGCAATGAATTCTTTAAATTCTTTAAACATATTTTCTCCTTTTTTATAAAAATATTTCAAATTTATTAAAAATGTTGATTTTTGGGATTTTATTTGACATTATCCCTTTCGTAATTATATAATCAGTATGATAAAAAGTCTAGTATTGTATGCTAAAAAAATAGAAATGGAGAAAATTAGATAGTGAAAGATTTGATTGAAATTAGATGGCATGGTAGAGGTGGACAAGGAGCTAAAACAGCGTCTTTATTACTTGCTGATGCGGCTTTTAATACTGGTAAGTATATTCAGGGTTTCCCAGAATATGGTCCTGAAAGAACTGGAGCTCCATTGACTGCATATAATAGGATTAGTACAACACCAATTAGATCTCATTCTAATGTTTATTATCCTGATTATGTTGTTGTTGTTGATGATACTTTATTAGAAGCTGTTCCTGTGGCTCAAGGTATTAGAGATGGTGGAGCAATTGTTATAAATACTAAAAAAAGTTTAGAAGAAATTGAAAAATCTTTAAAAGGTTATGATGGACCAATTTATACTATTGATGCCAAAACAATTTCAGTTGAAACTATTGGAAGGTATTTCCCTAATACAGCAATGCTTGCTGCAATTGTGAAAATAACTGGTATTATGAGTGATGAAGATTTTTTAAGAGATATGGAGGGCTCTTTTAAGCATAAGTTTGCTACTAAGCCTGAAGTTATAGAAGGAAATATGAAAGCAATTGAAAGAGCATTAAAAGAAATTAACCAATTGCGTTAAGGAGGATTAATGAATATAAATAAAGATTCTGTTTGGCAGGATATGACTATTGGTGGAACGATTTGTGATTCTGCTAATTCATTGGAATATAAAACAGGGGATTGGAGAACTAGAAAACCAGTTTTTATTCCTGAAAAATGTAAGCAATGTGGATTGTGTTTTCCTGTTTGTCCGGATGATGCAATTCCTGTTGGAAAAGATTTAAAGAGAACTGATTTTAATTATGATTATTGTAAAGGATGTGGAGTTTGTTCTAAAGCTTGTCCTTTTGGTGCTATAGAAATGACGGAGGTGGATTAATGGGAATTCGTGAAAGATTAAGTGGTAATGAGGCTACAGCTTATGCTATGAAGCAAATTAATCCAGATGTAGTTGCTGCATATCCAATAACTCCATCAACTGAAATTCCACAATATTTTGCATCTTATGTGGATAATGGTGAAGTTGATACAGTATATGTTCCTGTTGAAAGTGAACATAGTGCTATGGCAGCTTGTATTGGAGCTCAAGCTTCTGGAGCAAGAGCTATGACTGCAACATCTGCAAATGGTTTGGAGTTCATGTGGGAAATGGTTCAAATTGCATCTAGTACAAGATTACCAATTGTTATGGCTTTAGTAAATAGAGCAATTTCGGGACCTCTTAATATACATAGTGATCATTCTGATGCTATGTCTGTTAGAGATAGTGGTTGGATTATGCTTTTTTCTGAAAATAATCAAGAAGCGTATGATAATATGCTTATGGCTCATCGAATTGCAGAACATAAGGATGTTTTATTACCATTGATGATTTGTCAGGATGGATTTATTACTTCACATTCTATTGAAAATATTGAGTTGTTGGAAACTGAAAAAGTTAGGGACTTTATTGGAGAATATGATCCGCATACTAATTTGTTAGATCCGGAAAATCCAATGTCAGTTGGGCCAATGGATTTACAACCATATTTAATGGAGCATAAGAAGCAACAACAAGTTGCGATGAAAAATGCATTAAATGTAATTTCTAATGTTTCAAAAGAATTTGGAGATTTAACAGGTAGATATTATGATTTTTTTGAAAAATATAAAATGGATGATGCAGATTATGTTATTGTTTGTATGAATTCAACAGCTGGTACTGTTAAAGATACTGTTGATAAATTGAGAAATAAAGGTATTAAAGCTGGATTGTTGAAAATTAGAGTTTTTAGACCATTTCCTGGAGAAATGATAGTTGATGCATTAAAAAATGTAAAGGCAGTAGCTGTACTTGATAAAGTAGCGTTTTTATCTAATACTGCTGGTCCATTATATGAAGATATTGTTAGTGCAATGTTTCATAATGGTGTGAAATTAAATGTAATTAATTATTCTTATGGAATAGGTGGAAGAGATGTTACAGAAGAGTTAATTATGAGTGTTTATAAAGATTTGGAAAATCTAAAAGATATGAGTGAGCCTTATAGATATTTAGGTTTGAAAGAAAGGAAATAGAAAGTTGTATAATGTTAAAGAAGTAATCGCTAATAGACCATCTAGATATGTTTCAGGACATAGAATGTGTTCGGGGTGTGGTGCACCACCAATTACAAGAATGATTTTAAGAGCAGTTAAGCCAGAAGATCATGTTGTTGTTTCAAATGCAACTGGATGTTTGGAAGTTTCGTCTTTTATTTATCCGTATACTTCATTTAAAGATTCGTATATTCATACAGCTTTTGAATCTGCTGCATCTACAGCATCTGGTGTTGAGGCTGCATATAGATCATTAAAAAAACAAGGTAAATTATCTGGAAATAAAGATATTAAAATTTTAGTTTTTGCTGGTGATGGTGGAACTTATGATATTGGTTTTCAAGCTTTGTCTGGTGCGATGGAAAGAGGACATGATTTAACATATATTTGTTATGATAATGGCGCTTATATGAATACTGGTATTCAAAGGTCTTCTGCTACACCAAAGTTTGCTGATACAACAACGACACCTCAAGGAAAAGTAATTCCTGGGAAAATGCAAGAAAGAAAGAATATCACGGAAATAATGGTTGCACATGAATTGCCTTATGTATGTCAAACTGCGGCTTATGGAAATTTCAAAGATTTATATGAAAAAGCAGAAAAGGCAATATATACTGAAGGACCTACATATATGAATGTATTCGCTCCTTGTCCAAGAGGTTGGAGATATGCTGAAGAGGATTTGATGTTAATTAATAAATTGGCTGTGGATACTTGTTATTGGCCAGTATATGAAGTGGAAAATGGTGTGTATAAAGTGTATAAGCCAATTAAAAAAGTTCCTGTTGTTGAATTTTTAAAATTGCAAAAAAGATTTGCCCATATGTTCAAACCTGGAAATGAATGGATGATTGAAGAATTTCAGGCTGGAGTTGATAAAGCATGGGAGAAACTTTTATTAAAAGAAGAAATGACAAATAGATAAAAAAATAAGGGGTTATTATGAAATTTAAGAAAAGTTTAGTTTCAATAATTGTTTGTGCTTTTACTTTTTTCTTAGTTAGTACTAATGTTTTTGCAGTAGATGTATTAAATAATGCAAATGAATTTACTATTAATGAGGAATATAAAGAGTGGGAAAGAAGTGAAAATAAATCTACTAGTGGTTATATTCCAAATAAATATGATATTGGTACATCTGCATCTGTGCTAGGAAATTCTAATAATCCTTATTATATAGCAAATGTTTCGAAATATACTAATTTATCAAAATTTTCTTTAAAAGATATTATTCCAGAAAATACAGTAATAAGAGACCAGGGAAAAGAAAATTCATGTTGGGCTTTTTCTGCAATTGCAGCAATTGAAACTAATTTGGCTTTGAAAAATAAGCAAAATGGTGGGTTGACTAAAGTTTATGACTTCTCGGAACAATATATGGTATCAAGCTCTTTTTATGATAACTATTTAAATGGAGAAAAGAATCCTAAGGGTATGGGATTTAAGCCATATGAAGGTGGAAATTTTGATCATAGGGCCATGGGAAATATTATGAGTGGATATGGTTTAGTAAATGAGGAGGATTATCCATATTTAAACTCTGAAAAACCTGTGGATATAAATAGTTTTAATGATAAAAAAATTAAAGCAGATGTATTAGATACAATTACTTTTAAAAATCCTAAGAATGAATCTGAATTAATTGAGTTGAGAAAAAAAATAAAAGAACATATTGTTGTAAATGGTGGTGTAGCTGTTGGAGTTAAGATGCCTGATATAGGAAATTATGATTTCAATCCAGTTACGGGCTCAATTTATAGTAGTGTAAAAGAAGAACCTAATCATGCTGTTACGATTATAGGATGGGATGATGATTATTCAAAGGATAATTTTTTTAACAAACCTAATAATAATGGTGCATGGATTGCCAAAAATTCTTATGGAGAGAAAAAAGAAAAATTTGTTGAAGAAGTTAAGAAAGAAGTTTATAGTGATAATGAGAGTGATCTAAATTCACGTGGTATTTATTCAGCAAGTCAGATTCCAGATTCTTTATTAATTGATAGAATTAATGATACATATTATAAAATGTATAAAGTGAGACCAGTTAAATTGATAACAAAGGAAGATGGGAAAAAGTAATGTTCGATAGATTTTGGAACTAAAGGATATATATATATATCTTATGAAGATAATACTTTAAAAGGTTATAATGGTATAATTAGAGCTTCTGAAGGAAAAGATTATGATAACATATATCAGAATTATTATGCTTTATCAAGAATAGAAAACTTTGATAGAGTTAAATTAGATTCTAGAAGTGCGAGTATAATGGTTGCTGAAAAGTATAATTCGAAATCTAATGGAGAATTAATTACAAAACTTTCTATATATGTTCCTATTGATGCGGATTATGAATTTTATGCTAATGTTAATGATGATGATATGAATATTAATAAATTTCAAAAGTTAGAACTTGAGAATTTTGATAGTAAAATTAATCTTAAAGCGGGATATCATACGATTTATTTAAAAGAACCTCTAAAACTTAATTCTAATAAATTTGCGGTAGCAGCAAAGTCATATAATTTTAATGATCATGTTCTTGTTGGCATGGCAAATACTAAAGAGACATATTTTAATTGGTTTAATCATTTTACGCCTACAGGAAATAGTTATTTTGGAGTAAGTGATTCTAATAATAATATGGAGTTATTGCAAATAAGGGATGGTGATTTTACATTAAAAGCTTATACAAAGAATGTTGTGACAAATAATGAGCGTGTTGAAAAAAATAAAACTATAAGTAAGATTGAAGTAAAAAATTTGCCAGATAAAAGAGAGTATGTTCAAAATAAAGAGGATTTAAATTTGTATGGAGGAGATGTAAAAGTTTATTATGATGATGGAAGCACTATTGTTGCTTCAATGACTGATCCTAATATACATATCTCTGGATTTAATAATAAAGCCCTTGGAAATAATGTGTTGACGTTAGAGTATGGTAATCAAACAACTAATTTTAGTGTTTTGATAAAAGAAGATAAGCTTTATGATGATACAATTTATGCTAGTGATGATGAAAAAATAAAAAATAAAAATTCAATTGATGATGCTAAATTTGATATATTTAATCAAGGCAGCAATAAAATAATTAAGATTAGAAATATAAAACCGTATATTTCTAATTCAAATTATGAATTTTCTATTATAATGAAAGATTCTAAAAATAATGTAAGTGCTAATTTAATTAATAAAAATAATATTGAAAAAGTTAAATTTACTTCAAGTGATTTAAAAAAAGATAATGATGATTCATATTATTATGAGTATGTAATTAATGATAATGATATTATGAATTCTGAAATGTTAAAAAAGTCTGAGTATTTAATTGTTGATTTAAAGGAATATGTTAATGATGGTGTAAACAATAAATTGGGGAAATTAGAATTAAGTATAGAAAAAAATGAAAAAGATACTGGAACCAATGCAAAAAATAATAAAGAAATCAAAACTATTGTTGATAATACAATGGCTAAAGGCAGATTGCCACAAACAGGTGAATCTATTTTAATTTTAGTAATTATATCGTTTTTATTAGTACCATGCATTATTTATAAAATTTATGTTAGTAAGATAAAATAGTTTAGAAAAGGGCAGAAATATGGAGATACGAATGAGAAAATTGTTTAGTTTAATCTTTTTTAATTTAATATTATTTATGTTGGTTAATGTAAATATAGTATTTGCGACAGATTCTGCCCAAATGCAGAAAATTAATCAAAATGTTGAACAAAACGTTGATAAATCCAAAGAAGTTAATGAGATGGGGATTTATAAAATGCCTGATGATTTAACTTATAGTGATTCTTCAAGGATATATTTAAATAATGGAATAATTTTATTTAAATATACTGATGGTACTGAGCAACTTGTAGATATGATGTCACCTGATATAGTAAAAAATGTAAATTTCGATGGTGATTCTGATAATATTGTGATTAGTTTTGTTTATAATAATGTTATTATAAATGGTACTGTTTTATTGCAAAAAAGTACTGATACTATAATGCATAATACGGTAGTTGGGGCTGGAGCAGGAGATTCTATTAGAGGATTTGATATCAAGGTGGCACCTAAATATTCATATATACAAAATTATGATAAACTTGATTTAAAGAGAGGGGTACTAGAAGTTTTTTACAGTGATGGAAGTTTAGGCATTGTTAAAATGACAGATCCTGAAGTTGTTGTTGAAGGTTTTGATAATTCTGTGCCAGGTATTCAAGAGTTAATTGTAAAATATAAAGGTTTTGAACAAAAATTTAAAGTAAATATAATTGAAAATTATAATCCAATGATGAATGGTAAATTACGTGAAGATAATAATGTTGATAAAAGAATTGATAATAAAAAGGCACCGGATTTTATAAAAATTGAAGGTTCAAATAGAAATAATTCGTTTAATAACTTTAATAATAATAAAAATAATAATATAAATAGAAATAATCAAAGTGGTCCTGATAATACTATGGCTAAAGGTTTATTGCCTCAAACTGGTGCAATTCCAATTTTGGTTATTATAATATTTATTTTTGTAATTATTTTAGTAATTATATATATTAGAAAATTATATATTCAAAGAGGAATTAGAGGAATATAGTATGAAGAAAAAAATATATGTATTTATTCAATGCTTTTTGTTAATAATTGTTATTAGTGGTAATAGTATAGTTAGAGCAGCTAATTTATCTACAACAGAAAATAATGTTTTTAAATTGTTATTAGGTCAATCACTTACAAATCAAAAATTTGATTTAAGAGATGTAATACCTGAAAATATTATAGTAAGAAAGCAAGGTGGTGCGGATAATTGTTGGACTTTTGCTTCAATTGGAGCATTAGAAACTACGATAGCATTAAAGCGAAAAAAGCAAGGCTCTAATATAAAAGTTTTTGATTTTTCTGAAGCACATATGAAATATGGATCACGTTATTCGATGTTTTTAAATGGAGAAAAGAATGACAGAGGATTAAGTTATGATAAATCTAAAGGTGGAAGTTTTAAACAAGCTATAAATTATTTGACGAATGGATTTGGACCAGTTGATGAAAAATGGTTAAAGTATAACCCAAATGAACCTAACATTGATTTGAATTCAATTGAATCGATTACACAAGCTGCGATAGTAATGGATACTGTTAATTTATCTGTTGAAGATACGACTGATGAAAATGCAATTAATGATGCGATTTCAAAAATAAAGGTACAGATAAAAAATTATGGTGGTGTATATTTTGCATTAAATTATCATATGGGGGATCAATATACAAATACTTTAAATATGGCAAGATATTGCGATGTTCCATTAAGAGAATATGAATCACCTTCGCATGCTGTTGTATTAATTGGATGGGATGATAATTATAGTGCTAATAATTTTAAGAAGAATCCTGGAAAAGATGGTGCTTGGATTTTTAAAAATTCTTATGGTGATTATTCAACTGTTGAATATTTATCATATTATGATAAGACTAGTTATACTGAAACTTATGGATTTCAAGATGTAGAAGAAGGCAAAAATTATGATAAACAATATCAGCATCAAGTATTACCTGCTATAGTTGATTTTCATGTAAAAAAAGGACCGGTTATTTCACAATTAACTGTTGCTGAAGTTTATTCAAGAGATGCTAGTAAATCCAATGAAAAAATAACAAGATTGAGTATTGAAGCTGCAAGATCTGGAATATATGAATTTTTTGTTAATCCAGATAATGATGACTTGACTAATTTAACTAAGGTTTCTGTTAATAAGATTTATTTAAGAAAGGGCTTTCATACTGTTAAATTAGATAATCCTGTTGAATTGACTGGATCGAAATTTGTTGTGGCTGCCAAGGTGCCAAACTATAATAATGAATTTAATATGATGTATGAAGCTAAAAGCAATGTTGAAGGTTATACAGCAAGTGTTAGCAATCCTGGGGAGACATATGTTAATTATGTTGATAATAGCAATGCATCTTATTGGAAGGATTTTGTTGCGTCTGGAAGAGGAAATTCATCGTTAAAAGCATATGTTAGCTATGGGGATACTGAGGTGGTTCCTACTAAGATAAAAATGTTATCTGATCCAAATAAATTAGAATATATAAAAGATACTGAGGAATTGGATGTTACTGGTGGAAAGATTTTGGTTTCTATGAGTAATGGGGAAACAGTTGAGAAGAGTTTGGAAGATTCAAAAGTTAAATTGAGTGGATTTGATAATTCTTCAATTGGTCCAAAGACTATAACTGTGGATTATATGAATAATAAAACAACTTTTGTTGTTAATGTTATTGATTCGCCTAATCAATTAATTTCATTAACTTTGAAAAAAGCTCCTACTAAAGTTGAATATATGATTAATGATACTTTAGTGAGGGATGGAGGTGTTTTACAAGCAACTTATAGTAATGGAAAGTCTGCAGATATTAGTACAAATAGTTCATCAGTTAAGTTTTCTTCACCTAATATGTCTGTCCCAGGAACTAAAAATGTCACAATTACATATGGTGGTAGATCTGTAAATTATAGTATTCTTGTTAAAGAAAGACCTATTGTTTTGAGTAAGATTGAAATTTTGAATTTACCTTTAAAAACTGAATATGTGCAAGATACAGAAGGATTGGATTTAACAGGTGGAAAGATTAGAGCGACTTATTCTAATAATAATGTTTTAGATATTCAAATGGATTCATCTGATGTCACTGTGTCTGGATTTGATAATTCTAATGTTGGTAAAAATACATTAACAGTTAATTATAAAGGTAAAAGTACAAATTTTGATGTTAATATTGTGGAAAGGCCTAAGGCTGTAATTAATGATGCATGGATATTAAGGAAACCTGATAAGTTAAAATATAAAAAAGGTGAAGAACTTGATTTGACAGGTGGAAAGATTACAGTTAATTATTCTGATGGTACAAATAAAATTGTTAGTATGGATAATGAAGAATTAGTTCAGTATAGCAATTTTAATAAAAGTTCTCTAGGAGTTCAGAGTGTTGCATTAAGATTGAAAGATTTAAATAAGTTGTTGAGTTTTGATGTTGAAGTAGTAAGAGATGAGCCTGTTGTTGATCAAAATAAGGTTTTAGAAAATAAAGTTATTGAGAATCAGATTGTTGCTAATCAAATTGTTCAAAATAAAATTACTGAAAATAAGATTATATCAAATAATATAGAAAATAATAAAATTATTGAAAATAAGATTATATCAAATAGTATTATTGCAAATAATATAGAGAATAATAGGATTCTTGAGAATGCGACCATATCAAATCAAATTATTGCGAATAATGTAGAGAGTAATAAAGTTATTGAAAATCAAATTATTTCAAATCGAATTGAAAATAATAAAATTATAGAGAATAAGATTTTAGAGAATCAAATACTTCAAAATAAGACTTTAGAAAATAGAGTTATTGAAAATAAAGTTATGGAGAATAAAGTTGTTGAAAATAATATCTATGATACGAACGTGATTCATGAAAATAAAGTTAAAAATGAAAATGTTATTTATGAAAATAGTGTGCAAAATAATATTGCTGAAAATAAAGTAAATTCTAATCAAGTTATTGAAAATAGAGTTAATGATAACGCTACTAATGAAAATCCTAATAATAATCTTGACATTTTTTCGGATTCTAAAGCAGAAATTACTGATGCGAATAATTTTGTATATACTGATTCAAATAAAAACTATATTGAAATTGAAGTAAATGTTTCGAATATTAATTTTGGTAATAATAGTAAATATAATGTTAAATATTATTTAGCTGGTAGTCCTAATGAATCTATTTCGGATGATAGATATGTTGAGATAAATAAAATTGACAAACAATCTAATGGTATGTATTTGGCTAAATTTAAGATCGATTCTAAAGATTTAAGTAATTTAGATGAAATCGTTAATTCTGATAATTTATATTTATATATGAAGGCAGAAAATGGTGTCAATGTTTCAAAGAAAGTTTTATTATTAAATAATGTTTCTAAAATTAAAAATTATATTAATAATAAAAAAGTAGATGAGATTAATAAAGATAACACAGTTTATAATAGAATTTTGCCTCAAACAGGTGCTTTGCCATGGTTTGTTCTATCTTTTGCAATAGTTACTATGATTGGAATAGTATCATATTTTAAATTTAAAAATATTAATAAATAGTTAAAATTCGTATAGTTAGTTATTCTAATTATACGAATTTTTTTGATATTGTACTATTGTGTGTAAATTCTTGTTATTTTTATATAAATAATATATAATTTATAACTAGTTAAATTTAAAGGATAGTATTTAGTATGGTTATTAATGAAAAAGTATATAATGAAATTAAAAATTCATTGACAATTGATGAGATAAATGAAGCAAATAATTTGTATAATAATGGTAAAGTTAAATTAGATAAGATTAATTATACTAATAATGATAATTTTGTTATTTATGCTGAGGTAAGAGATAATCAAAAATTATTTAAGCCATATTTATCTGTTGCAAATGGAGAAATTGTGGATTTGAATTGTGATTGCGAAAAATATAAATCTACTTTTGGAACTTGCCTACATATCGCTGCTACTGCGATTGCTTTAAATAATAATAAATTATATCAAAATTTGTTTTCTGATGATAAAAATAATGCAAATAATGTAAATGAAAAAGATAAATATAGACTTTTTAGGCAGATGTTAAATTCTTTTTATAATGATGAACAAAGAGCATTGAATGAAAAAATGTATAATGGAGTATTATATGAGATTAAGCCTACTTTGTTTTTTGATTCGGATTTAAAGAATATTAGGGTTGAGTTTGAAATTATTAGTGGAAAT
>ERZ773007.305-NODE-305-length-24907-cov-4.415218_pt1 | contig 24907 bp, 20 predicted proteins | sample MGYA00580665_ERZ773007 | MGnify/ENA primary metagenome ERZ773007 (study PRJEB29015, sample SAMEA2738122) | human oral metagenome | biome: human oral; feature: human-associated habitat; material: saliva | place: China | collected 2167 ... | reverse complement strand
TGCCAGTCGCCCAGTCCCGAGGTGTCGTCGCGGCGGGATCCGAACCAGCCGTCGTCCAGGACGTAGCGCTCGATACCGACCTGGGCGGCGGCGTCGGCCAGGGCCTTGAGCTTGTCCAGGTCATGGTCGAAGTAGACGGCCTCCCAGGTGTTGAGCAGCACCGGGCGGGGACGAGTGGGGTGGGACGGGCGCGAGCGCAGCCAGGCGTGGCTGCGCTGGGCCAGGGCGTCCAGGCCCTCGCCCCAGGAGAAGACCGTCCACGGAGAGGTGTAGGTCTGCCCCGGGGCCAGCGAGACCTCGCCCGGCAGGAGCAGCTCTCCGGCTCCCAGGAGCTTGCGGCCCGAGGCCGGGTTCATCGCCAGGTGACGGACGTTGCCCGACCATGCCGCGTGAACGCCATGGACGCGCCCGCTGCGCCATCCGAAGCCGGTGGGGCCGGCAGCCAGCCAGGTGACGGCGTCGTGCCCCGGGCGTCCCTCCCAGGACTCGCGCAGGCGGGTGCCCGGGGTGAAGGGGGTGCGCACGAGCCGGCGCTCCTGGACATGGTGTCCGGTGGTGTCCAGCAGCTCATCGGCGCTGTCGGGCAGCGGCAGTACCGGCGTGAGCTCGCCGACGACGAGGTCGGCCCCCTGCTCGCCGTCGGACTCGGGGCGGTCATTGCGGACCCAGGCGCGCAGACGTACCAGGCCGCAGGCCTCCAGGCGCAGCTCAGTGCCCAGGGTCAGCTCGTGGGCGGCGTCGGTTCCGCTGGAGCGCACAACGAGGGCGGGCCCGGCCGGGGTGTCCTCGGAGCCCTCCTCGTGGGTGAAGGCGGTGGGGTGGGGCGAGAAGGCCGAGCCGTCGGTGCGTGAGAGCGCCACGGCAGGACGTGAGTTCCAGCCCAGGTGGGCCAGGGGCAGGATCGGAAGGTCGTTGGTGATCCAGGCGGTGTTGGTGCCCAAGGACGTCTCGGCGGCCAGGGCCGCGTCGGACAGGTCGTCACCGCTGATATCACCCAGGTCAGGGCCCCAGTGGCGCACCACCGGGAAACGGTCGTCGGGCAGGTCGAGGACTACGGAGGTGTCGGCGCATCGCAGATGGAGGGTCATCATCGTCCTTCCGAGGGAGGGGAGGAACCAGGAGTGATTCCTTGTAAGATGAAAATAATTGACAATGCTAGATTTTGCAAGGGTTTGCTCTACAGTGTCGGTACGACGTGGACGGCGGTGAACGTCGTCCCAGGTCACAGGCCGTGCGGCCCCAGTGACAGCTGACGACGATGGGAGTGGGAGTCGACGATGGGCGGTGGACGCAGCCTCGGCGCCAGGGCGCTGCTCGCCCTGATCTCCGCCGGCCCCATGAGTCGCGGCGACCTCGCCGAGCGCCTGGGGCTGTCCGCGGCGACGACGACACGTACGGTGCGCCCCCTCATCGAGGCGGGACTCATCGAGGAGCAGCCGCCGGTGGAGGTGGCCGGGCCGGGGCGACCCACCCGCCTGCTGGCCGTCGTCCCGAGCAGTGCCACCGTTGCAGGCATCAAGCTCACAGATGACCGCCTCTACGCCGTCCTGACCGATCCGCTGGGCGAGGTCCTCATCAGTGACTCTCGGCCGTTGACCGACACCGATGCCGGCTTCGTGACCGCCCTCATCGCCTCGGTGGTGGCGCAGCTGGCCGAGCGCAGCGGGCGACGGCCCGATGCCATCGGAATCTCCCTGGGGGCGGCCGTCGTCGGGAGACGGACTGTGGTGGTGGCCAGCTTCCTGGGATGGCGCAACGTACCTCTGGCCGCCATGGTCACCGAGGCCACCGGGCTGCCCTGCGTCGCGGCCAACGACGTGCGCGCCTTCGCCTACGCCGAGGCATGGTTTGGGGCCGGCCGCGGAAAGGATCCCTTCGCGATGGTCACCTTGGGGGCTGGAATCGGCTGCGGGGTCGTGGTGGCCGGTGAGGTCGTCTCCGGTGCGCAGGGGGCGGCCGGCAGCGTCGGACACCTGCCGGTGGATCCCTCGGGACCCCCCTGCGAGATCGGGCACCCCGGGTGCGCTCGGGCCCTCGCCTCGACCCCCGGGATCCTGCGGGCTGCCGCCGAGCGCCTGGAGTGTGAGGCCGGCGACCTGAGTCTCGATCTGCTTCTGAGTCCCGACATGCGTCGCCGCAACGGCGTCGACGACGTCCTACGGCGTGCGGTGCTGGCGATCGGAAGGGTCGTGGGGACTCTCATCGCCTACGTCGACCCCGAGCTCGTCGTCGTCTCCGGGGAGGGGGTCGCCGTGGTGGAGACCTACCGCGAGGTCTTTGATGAAGAGGTGGGCGGTCTGCGGCACTGGGCTGCGGCGCCCGTGCCCGTCCTGCTGCGTCCCTTCGAGTTCGACGAGTGGGCGCGAGGGGCGGCCGCTCTGGCCCTGGATCAGTGGACGGTGGTGGCGGGCGGCCGGTGAAGGCGGCTCTTGGCCGGGCGCGGCACTGTGACAGGAACCATGTATAGGAAATAGGTCCTAGCGTGATCTTGGAATAAGGGTGCCCTTAGATTGTGCCCATGAGTCGTCGCACCACCATTGCCCTGTCGACCGCCGGCCTCCTGGCCGCCGGAGCCGCCCTCGCACTGGCCGTACGTCCGGCCCGCCACGACGTCCCCGACGTCACCGCCGGCACGGGCAGCCGCCGTCCGCCCCGCGTCGTCATCGCCGGTGGCGGCTACGTCGGCTTCTGCGTCGCCCGCGCCCTGCGCGCCCAGCTCAACCTCGACCAGGTCGAGATCGCCATCATCGACTCGCGCGCCTACATGACCTACCAGCCCTTCCTGCCGGAGGTCGCGGCCGGCTCCATCCAGCCGCGCCACGTCGTCGCCCCCCACCGCCGTAACCTCGACGGCGTCACCATCATCACCGGCGCCGTCACCGCCATCGACCACGCGGGCCGCACCGTCACCGTGCGTCCCCCGACCCCCCAGTCCACGCACGAGCGGGTCGAGCCCTACACCCTGACCTACGACCACCTCGTCATCGCCCTGGGCGCCGAGGCCCGCACCCTGCCGATCCCCGGCCTGGCGGAGCAGGCCATGGGCTTCAAGCAGGTCGAGGAGGCCACCGCCCTGCGCAACCGGGTCCTCACCCGCATCGAGGACGCCGCCTCCACCTGGGACACCGAGCGCCGCAGGCGCCTGCTCACCTTCGTCTTCGTCGGAGGAGGCTTCGCGGGCGTCGAGGCCATCGCCGAGCTCGAGGACATGGCACGCGCGACCGTGCGCACCATCCCCTCCATCGAGCAGCGCGACGTCCGCTTCGTCCTCGTCGAGGGCTCGCGCCGCATCCTGCCCGAGCTCACCGAGGAGCTCTCCGGCTACGGGCTGCAGCAGCTGCGCGAGCGTGGCATCGACGTGCGGCTCAACACCTTCCTCAACTCCTGCGTCGACGGCCACGTCGTCCTGTCCGACGGCACCGAGTTCGACGCCGACACCATCGTGTGGACCGCCGGCGTCAAGGCCGCCCCGGTACTGCAGACCGCCTCCGACCTGCCCATCGACGCCCGCGGCCGTGTCACCGCGCTGCCCACCCTCCAAGTGGCGCGCGACGGCGCGCCGGTCGAGGGAGCCTGGGCCGCCGGAGACTGCGCCGCCGTCCCGGACCTGACCTCCGAGGACCCCGAGGCCACCTGCGCCCCCACCGCCCAGCACGCGGTGCGTCAGGCCAAGCTGCTGGCCGACAACCTCGTGGCCGTCCTCGCCGCCGGGGACGAGAACGGTGTGCCTCTGAAGTCCTACGCCCACGAGAACCTCGGGACAGTGGCCACGCTGGGCATCGGCAAGGGCGTCGCACGCATCATGGGCCGGGACCTGCGCGGCTTCACCGCCTGGACCGCTCACCGCGGCTACCACGTCTACGCGATGCCGACCCTCAACCGGAAGGTGCGCATCATGATGGACTGGCTGGCCGCCGTCGTCTTCCGTCGCGACCTGGCCTCCTTCGGCTCCATCGCCGAGCCCGGCGCGGCCTTCGCCACGGCGGCCCGTCACGACGCCGACCTCGCCGCTCGCCGCAAGGCCGCCGACAGCGGGGCCTGAGCGCTCAGCCGTCGACGACGGCGTCGAACTTGTCTGCGTAGTCCTGGGCGCTGAGCAGATCCCCCTCAGCGCTGACCGTCACCGTGAACAGCCAGCCGGCACCGTAGGGGTCCTCGTTGATGGTGCCCGGCTCGTCGACGACCGCATCGTTGACGGCGACCACGGTGCCGCTCACGGGCGAGACGAGGTCCGAGACGGACTTGGTCGATTCGAGCTCGCCGCAGGGCTCACCCGCCTCGACCTGGGCGCCGACCTCGGGCAGGTCGACGAAGACGACCTCACCGAGAGCATCCGCGGCGACGGTGGTGATGCCCACGCGTGCGGGCTCACCGTCCTCCAGCCACTCGTGGTCGATGCTGTAGCGCAGGTGAGCGCGCACGCTCTGAGCCATGATGGGGTCCTTCCTGTCAGGAGGTGGTGGGTGGTGCGGGACGCCTTATCGGGTCCGCTTGTAAAAGGGGGAGTCGACGACCGTGACCTCCAGCGGCCTGCCGCGCACGTCGGCGACGAGCGCCGTGCCCACGGGCCAGGCGGGGGCGTCCTCATTCCAGGGACGCAGGAGCGCCAGGGCCACGGGGTGACCCAGCGTCGGTGACAGCAGGCCGGAGGTCACAGTACCGAGCACCTCGCCGTCGTCGCCCAGTACCGGCGCGCCGGCCCGGGCCGCACGCCGACCCTCAGCGGTCAGAGCGACCAGCACCGAGGTTCCCTCAGCGCCCTCCTGCTCGGCCCGGGCGGCCAGGGCATCGCGTCCGATGAAGTCGCCCTTGTTGAGCCGCACCACCGCGCCCAGGCCGGCGTCGTAGGGCGTCATCCCCTCGTGGAGCTCGTGCCCGTACAAGGGCATCCCGGCCTCCAGTCGCAGGGAGTCGCGCGCCGCCAGTCCGCAGGGGGCCAGCGCCGGCACCTGCTCGCCGTCGATGACGGTGGGCTCCAGGGCCGCCGCGGTACTGGTGATGACCGTCCACAGGTCCACGGCGTCCTCCGCGCCGCAGAACAGCTCGAAGCCGTCCTCACCCGTGTAGCCGGTACGGGCCAGCAGCACCGAGTGCCCCGCCGCCGTCGCCCTGACGGCCGCGTAGAAGCGCAGGCGCTCCAAGAGCGTGGGACCGCACAGCACGTCCGGTCCGCAGTCTTCCTCCTCCGAGCCCTCAAGGGGCCTGAGGGCGCCGGGCATGGCGGCACCGGACTCGATGACGCCGACGAGCACCTCCTGCGCCCGCGGCCCCTGGACGGCGATGAGGCAGGTGCGCAGAGAGATGTCCTCGACCGTGCAGTCGAAGCCCGCGCAACGGGCGACCAGCTCGGCGGCGACGCGCTCGCGGTTGCCGGCGTTGGGCACCACGAGGTACTCCTCGTCGCCCACGTGGTAGACGATGAGGTCGTCGATGACCCCGCCGGAGGGCGAGACGATCATCGTGTAGCGGGCGCGCCCCACCGCCACGGCCGACAGGGCCCCCACGAGCGCGTGATCCAGGGCGGCTCCCGCCTCGGGGCCGGTGACCTTGACCTCACCCATGTGGGACAGGTCGAAGATCCCCGCGCTGCGGCGCACCGCGTGGTGCTCGGCCAGGTCAGAGGTGTAGCGCAACGGCATCTGCCAGCCGCCGAAGTCGGTGAAGGACGCGCCCAGGGCCGTGTGCACGCGGTGCAGGGGTGTGGTGCGCAGGACGGCTGCGCTGGTCTCGGTGTGCTCGCTCATCGCTGTCTCCTCATCAGACGTGGTCTCGGCTCAGGCCTCGTGCGCCTCGAAGGCATCGGGTGGCTGGCAGGTGCACATCAGGTGGCGGTCGCCCCACGCGTTGTCCACCCGCGAGACCGGGGGGAAGTACTTGTCCGTCTCCATGCCCGCCAGTGGGAAGGCCGCGGTGGCGCGCGAGTAGGGCCGCTGCCAGGGCTCGGCCGTGACGGCCGCCAGCGTGTGCGGCGAGCGGCGCAGCACCGAGTCCTCCAGCGCCACGGCCCCCGAGGCGACCTCGTCGATCTCGGCACGGATCGAGCGCATGGCCGCGATGAAGCGGTCCAGCTCGGCCAGGGGCTCGGACTCGGTGGGCTCGACCATGAGCGTGCCGGCCACGGGGAAGGAGAGGGTCGGTGCGTGGAACCCGTAGTCGATGAGCCTCTTGGCCACGTCCTCGGCGGTCACGCCGGTGGCGGCGGTGAGCGCACGCAGGTCGAGGACGCACTCGTGCGCCACGTGCCCGCGGTGGGTGTACAGGGTGGGGAAGACGTCGGCGAGCGCCTGCGAGAGGTAGCTCGCGTGGGCCAGCGCCGTGAGGGTGGCCCGGCGCAGATCGGCGTCGGTGAGCGTGGCCAGGTACGTCCAGGCCAGCGGCATGACCCCCGCCGAGCCGAAGCGGGCCCCCATGGCCGCAGCCCCGACGAAGTCCCGGTCATGGTCCTCGTCCGTCGGGAGGGCCGATCCGGTGGGGCCGGCCGGAAGGTAGGGTGCCAGGTGCTCCTTGACGACGACGGGGCCCACGCCCGGACCGCCGCCGCCGTGAGGGATGGCGAAGGTCTTGTGCAGGTTGAGGTGGGACACATCGCCACCGAGGTCACCCGGGCGCAGCAGCCCCGTGAGGGCGTTGAGGTTGGCGCCGTCGATGTAGACCTGGCCGCCGGCGTCGTGGACGAGGGCGGTGACCTCAGTGACCTGCGGCTCGAAGACGCCGTGGGTGGATGGGTACGTGAGCATGATGGCCGCGACGCGCTGACCGTACTCGGCCAGGAGCTCGCGCAGGTGGTCGACGTCGATGGAGCCGTCCTCGGCGGTGGCGACCACCTTGACGCTGAAGCCGGCGCCGGCGGCCGAGGCGGCGTTCGTGCCGTGGGCGCTGGCGGGTACCAGGACGAGGTCGCGTTGCTGCTGCCCGGTGGCCCGGAGGTAGCCGCGCACCGCCAGCAGGCCGGCGAGCTCGCCCTGGGCGCCGGAGGCCGGCTGCAGGCTGCACCGGTCGTAGCCGGTCAGCCGTGCCAGCCGGTCGGCGAGACCGTCCAGCAGCAGGCGCCAGCCGCGTGTCTGGGTCGCGGGGGCGTAGGGGTGGATGCCGGCGAGCCCGGGGCTGAGCCATACGGCCGACTGCGCGGCCGCGTTGAGCTTGAGGGTGCACGAGCCCAGCGGGATCATCGTCCGGTCGAGGGCGAGGTCGCGGTCCGCCAGCCGCCGGATGTAGCGCACGAGGGCGGTCTCGCTGCGGTGGCGGTGGAAGCTCGGGTGGGTCAGGAAGGTGCTCGTGCGCGCCAGTGACGCGGGCAGGGGGAACCGGGAGACGCCGTCGGTGCCCGGGGCGGGATCCTGCGCGGCGCTGGGGTTGGAGTCGGCGAGCGCTCGCAGGACCGTGGTGACGTCGTCATCGGTGGTGGTCTCGTTGACGCTCACGCCCACGTGGTCGGCATCGAGCAGGCGCAGGTTGTAGCCCAGCGCCTCAGCACGCTCGATGGCCCGGCGGGCGGCGCCGGGCAGGCGCACGCTCACCGTGTCGAAGAACTCCTCGTGCTCGAGGGCGAGCCCGAGCGCGCAGGCGCCGACGGCCAGGTGCTCGGCCCGGCGGTGCACGTGCTCGGCGATGGACACCAGGCCCTCGGGACCGTGGTAGACCGCGTAGAAGGCCGCGACGACCGCCAGCAGGGCCTGCGCGGTGCAGATATTCGAGGTGGCCTTCTCCCGGCGAATGTGCTGCTCGCGGGTCTGCAGGGCCAGGCGGTAGGCCTCACGGCCCTCGGTGTCCCGGGAGACGCCGACGACGCGTCCCGGCAGCTGGCGCCGCAGCGCCTCGGTGACGGACATGAAGCCCGGGTGGGGGCCTCCGAAGAACAGAGGCACCCCCAGGCGCTGCGCGGTGCCGACGGCGATGTCCGCGCCGACGGCGCCCGGCTCGGTCAGCAGCGTCAGGGCCAGCGGGTCGGCATCGACTGCCACCAGGCCGCCGCGGGCGTGGACGGCCGCGACGGCACCGGCGAGGTCCTGGACGAGTCCGCGGCTGGTGGTGTGGGCGAGGACCGCCCCGGTCAGGGGAGCGCCGTCTTCGGTGATCGTGGAGATGCAGACGACCTCGACGTCGATGCCCAGGGCCTCGGCCCGGGCCGAGGCCACCTCGATGAGCTGGGGGTGCAGGCCGGAGTCGAGGAGCACGGGGGCGTCGGGGCCGCGGTGCGCGCGCGTCATGAGCAGGACGGCCTCGGCCACGGCCGTGGCCTCGTCCAACAGGGAGGTGCAGGCCACCGGCAGGCCGGTGAGATCGGCCACGACGGTCTGGAACAGCAGCTGGGCCTCCAGGCGCCCCTGGCTGATCTCCGCCTGGTAGGGGGTGTAGGCGGTGGTCCATGCGGGGTTGGACAGGACGTCGCGCACGATGACGGCGGGGGTGATGGTGGGGTGGTAGCCGCGCCCGATCATCTCGGTGTGCGGGTCGTTGAGGGCGGCCAGGGACCTGAGCGCGCCGACGGCCTCGTTCTCGCTCAGCCCGCCGACGACGGCATCGGGTCGCTCGGGCTGCTGCGGGGGTTCGAGGACGGGCAGGGTGGTGGGGACCACCCGGACGGCCAGGTCCTCCAGGCTCCGTGCACCGATGCGGGTCAGGACTGTGTCCAGGTCCGCTCCCGTCGTGCCCAGGTGCCGGTCCAGGAAGCGCGTGGGTGTGTGGGGCGCCGTCATGACCCTCCCTCTCGTCGTGTGGCGCGTCACATCCTAGTGAAGGAGCCCGCATCCGCGCAGCAGAATGGAAGCGGCGCGCCGTGAGGCCCAGGTCGAGGACCATCGGCCGTGCATCTGGTCACGACGCTGCGCCAGGGCTGGGGCGGGGCCCCGCCGCCACCTACACTGCTCGGCGATGACCACGCTGACCACCTCCGCCCCCGTTCTTGACGCCCGAGGCGGCCTGCCGCGCACCTACCACGTGCGCACGCTCGGCTGCCAGATGAACGTCCACGACTCCGAGCACATGGCGGGACTGCTGGAGAGAGCCGGCTACCTGCGCGTCGAGGACGTGCCCGAGGCCGCCGCCCGCGCCACCGACGCCGGTGACGGCGGGGCCGACGTCGTCATCATCAACACCTGCTCGGTGCGTGAGAACGCCGCCACCCGGCTCTTCGGCAACCTGGGCCAGCTCGCCGCCGTCAAGCGCGAGCGCCCCGGCATGCAGATCGCCGTGGCCGGGTGCCTGGCCCAGCAGATGGGGGAGGGGATCGTCGAGCGGGCCCCCTGGGTCGACGTCGTCTTCGGCACCCACAACCTCGACGTCCTGCCCGCCCTGCTCGAGCGCGCCCGACACAACTCCGCGGCCGCCGTCGAGCTCGAGGAGTCCCTCAAGGTCTTCCCCTCCACCCTGCCCACCCGCCGCGAGTCCTCCTACGCCGCCTGGGTCTCCATCGCCGTGGGATGCAACAACACCTGCACCTTCTGCATCGTGCCCTCCCTGCGAGGAAAGCAGCGCGACCGGCGCCCCGGCGACGTCCTGGCCGAGGTCGAGGCCGTCGCCGCGCAGGGCGCCATCGAGGTGACCCTCCTGGGGCAGAACGTCAACTCCTATGGGGTCGGCTTCGGGGACCGCGGCGCCTTCGCCAAGCTGCTGCGGGCGACCGGCGCAGTCGAGGGCATCGAGCGCGTGCGCTTCACCAGCCCCCACCCTGCCGCCTTCACCGACGACGTCATCGAGGCCATGGCCGCCACCGAGGCCGTCATGCCCAGCCTGCACATGCCCCTGCAGTCCGGCTCGGACCGGGTGCTGCGGGCCATGCGCCGCTCCTACCGCACCCAGCGCTTCCTGGGCATCCTGGACAAGGTCCGTGCCGTCATGCCCGAGGCCGCCATCACCACCGACATCATCGTCGGCTTCCCCGGCGAGACCGAGGAGGACTTCCAGGCCACCCTCGACGTCGTCGAGCAGGCCCGCTTCGCCTCGGCCTACACCTTCGAGTACTCCCCGCGCCCGGGCACGCCCGCCGCCGACCGCGACGACCAGGTCCCCGCCGAGGTCGTCAAGGACCGCTACCGGCGGCTTGACGCGCTCGTGCGCCGCATCGCCCACGAGGAGAACGAGCGCCAGGAGGGACGCGTCGTGGAGGTGCTCGTCGCCGAGGGCGAAGGGCGCCGGGATGCGGTCACCGCCCGCATCTCCGGGCGCGCCGCCGACAACCGCCTCGTCCACGTAGCCCTGCCCGAGGGCCTGGGTGAGGACGACTACGCCGGCGGGGCCCCGCGCCCCGGCGACATGGTCACCGTGCGCGTCACCCACGGCGCCCCTCACAACCTCATCGCCGACTCCGCCCGCTGCGGACGCGAGCTGGACCCGCTCGCCGCGGCCGCCAATGAGGCCCTCAAGCCCGGTGACCGCCTCTGGTTCGACGACGGCCCCGCCCTGTTCCAGGTGCGACGCACCCGCGCCGGGGACGCCTGGGAGCGCCGCCAGGCCGAGGCCTGCGCCACGCCCGAGCCCGACACCGCCCCGGTGAGCCTGGGCCTGCCCACCCTGCGCGTGGGCGCATCCATCTGACTGAATCCCACGTGAGGTTCTCTTCAGTGAATGAGTGCCCTTGTGTTCTGTACCTAGAGGTATGTACAGTTCTGGTGTCAGTTTCAGGAGGGAGCAGACTCGGGTGGCCGCCGTGCCTCCCGGGGGTATGTCATGGTGAGGTATGTACAGTTCTGGCGTGGACTCGAGAGAGAAGCTGGTTGAGGCGATGGCAGAGCTGATGTGGGAGCGTGGTTACAGCGCCACGAGCCCGCGAGCGGTTCGCGAGCTCTCCGGCGTCGGTCAGGGGAGCATGTATCACTACTTCCCGACCAAGCGGGATCTCGGGCTGGCAGCTCTGAATCACAACTGCCAGATCCAGCTGGATTCCTGGAAGGCCGCGCTCAAGGACCTTGAGGACCCGCTCGAGATCCTCACTGCCTACCTCACCCTCCCGCGTGATCCGCTCAAAGGCTGCCGAGTCGGTCGGATGGCGCAGGACAAGGCGGTAGTGGCCGACGACGGTCTTCGTCAGCCGGTCGCCGAGGCCTTCGCCCGACTTCGCGAGATGCTGGCCGCTGTCATTCGCATGGCCAGGTCGCAGGGGCGTCTGCCGGCAGACCTTGAGCCGGACCACCTGGCTCGCACGATGGTCGCCGTCGTTCAGGGCGGTTACGTCCTGGCCATGGCCGAGCAGGACAGGGCCCCGTATGACGCGGCCTGTCAAGGTGCCCTCGAGCTGCTCCACGTTGCGGCCGGGACCGCCGGCGCGGCTCCTGGCGGCGACGGGTCCGCTTCCTCCTGATCCTGACAATCGGCGTCGGTGTCCGCCGGCGTCACCATTCACCGAAGGAGAAGGATCATGACTATTCGTATCGGTATCAACGGCTTCGGACGTATCGGACGCACGTACCTGCGTGCTGCGCTGGCCAGCGCAGCGGACGTCGAGGTCGTTGCCGTCAACGACCTGACCGACGCAGGCACGCTGGCCACGCTCTTGGAGTGGGACTCAGTGGCCGGGCACCTCGACGGCGTCGCTACCGACGGCGAGGACCTCGAAGTCGCAGGGCGGATCATCAAGGTCTTCTCCGAACCGGACCCGGCCAAGATTCCCTGGGGTGAGGTCGGGGCCGACGTCGTCATCGAGTCCACCGGATTCTTCGTCGACCGGGACAAGGCGGCCCAGCACCTCAAGGGAGGCGCCAAGAAGATCATCGTCTCCGCACCCGCCAAGGGCGACGTCCCCACCTTCGTCCTGGGGGTCAACGACGGCCAGCTGGATGTCTCCGCCGCCGACGTGTTCTCCAACGGATCGTGCACCACCAACTCCCTGGCCCCGCTTGCCAGGGTCCTCCACGACGCCTTCGGGATCGAGAGCGGTCTCATGACGACGATCCACGCCTACACCGGGGACCAGCGGCTTCACGACGCACCTCACAAGGACCTGCGTCGGGCGCGCGCTGCCGCCGCCTCCATCGTTCCCACCTCCTCAGGGGCCGCTCGGGCTATCGGTCTGGTCATCCCCGAGCTCGACGGGCGTCTGACCGGTGCTTCCCTGAGGGTTCCGGTCCCGGTCGGCTCGATCACCGACCTCACCGTGGTCACCTCCCGCCCGGTAACGGTCGAGGACGTCAACGCGGCCTTCCGTGAGGCTGCCGATCACGGACCACTGGCCGGATACCTGCAGTACTCCCAGGCGCCGATTGTCTCCCACGATATCGTTGGCAACCCGCACTCCTCGATCTTCGATGCGCCTCTGACCGAGGTGATCGACGGTCAGGTCAAGGTCTTCGGGTGGTACGACAACGAGTGGGGCTTCTCCAACCGCCTCGTGGAGTTCTCCCAGAGGATCGGTGAACAGCTCTGACTCGTGCTGCGCCTTGGATGCGGTGCGGTGCGGGCTCAGTGCCGATTCCGGTCGCACAGCCCGCACCCTCCGCGTCCGACGGCGAGCGATGGGAAACGGGACGGGGGCCGTCTGAGAATCCCGTCTGTTTTGCGCTGACGGTGGAGCGGGCCGGGCTGCGCTGGGGAGCACCCCGCAGGCCCCGCTAGGCTGGGAGGCATGCCCAGCTTCGACGCCAGCTCTGCTGCCGCCGCCACGGTCCCCAGGCCCGTGGACGTCGACCGTATCCACGAGTGCGTCAAACGACTGGGACTGCGCTACTTCATCGACGACGAGGGCGACATCGGCATCCCCTGGCGCTACGTCACCGTCCACGCCATCTTCCAGGACACCAGGGCCGTCCAGATGCGCGGGATCTGGCACCGCATCGCCGACACCGAGCACCTGACCCAGTTGCGTGCCCTGGTCGAGGACTGGAACACCACCCGCATCGGCCCCAAGGCCTACCTCACCGTCGCCGACGGCGGAGTCGTGCGTCTTCACGGCGAGTACACCTACCCCCTCGAGGCGGGAATGACGGACCGACAGCTCGAGGACTTCGTCTTCGGCGGCTGCCGGCTCATCGTCGCCCTCATGCACGAGGCCGAGGAGCAGTTCCCCGACGAGCTGCGCGGAAGCCTGGAGCCGTGATGCCCAGACTGCAACGCCTCACCGACTTCATCGCACGCCTCCTGGGCAAGGAGTGGGATGTACGGGCGCTGGACCACCGGCGCAGCAGCGGGCCGGTTGACTCCCAGAGCCGATCCGACGAGCCCCCGACCATCTCGCCGTACGTCACAGGTCACGTGGAACCCTCAGCCTCAGGGGAATCAGCCGACTCAACCACTCCGACCGACTCCAGCGGTCCATCGGAGCCGGCCAGGACAACCGCCTCGGCGCAGACCCTGGACGACTCACGCAGTTGGTCGAGCACATCAGGCCGACCGGAGGAGGATCCGGCAGTGGAAGGACGGGGCGCCGACCGCTCGTCGGACCTGGAGCCGGCCGACGAGGAGCCCCAGGGGCTGACCCTGGCCCGGATCGAGTCCATGCTCACCGGCCCGATGGAGTACAACGTCCAGCTGACCGAGGACCGCGAGCACCCTTGTCTCCTGGGAACCTGGGACTCCTTCCCCTTCGTCATCGAGATCCCTGAGGGGCATGACGGCTGGCTCCTGGTCTCCGGGGACTGGGAGGAGGCAGCCCCCGCCTCCCAGAGGGACGAGATCGCTGCCAGCGTCAACGACTGGAACCGGGACAAGTTCTTCCCCACCGTCGGCGTCATCGACACCCCCATCGGTCCGCTGGTGCGCGCCACCTACCTCACCGACCTGTCCGCAGGCGCCACCGATGCCCAACTGCGCCTCCACCTGGATACGGCGTTGTCCGCCTGCACCCAGGCCCTCAGCCTCGTGGGCCCCCTCCTGCCGGAGATCTGAGCCCCATGAGCCCAGCGTCCCCGAGCGCCCCCCGTCTGCCCAGACTCGTCGTCGTAGGCCCCACGGCCACCGGCAAGTCCGCCCTCGCCCTCGACCTCGCCGAGCGGATGCACTCCGACGAACCGGCGACCCGCGCCGAGATCATCAACGCCGACGCCTCCCTGCTCTACCGCGGCATGGACATCGGCACCGCCAAACCCAGCCCCGCCGAGCGGGCCCACGTCCCCCACCACCAGATCGACGTCCTCACCGTCAGGGACAGGGCATCCGTGGCAGCCTTCCAGCGCAGCGCCCGCGGAGATATCGACGCCGTCGAGTCACGGGGCCACCTGCCGATCATCGCCGGAGGCTCCGGCCTGTACGTGCGGGCCCTGACCGACGACCTCGACTTCCCCGGCACCGACCCGGCCGTCCGCACCCGCCTGAGCGAGCGCGCTGAGCGGGAGGGGGCCGCCGCCCTCCACGCCGAGCTGGCTCGCCTCGACCCGGCCGCCGCCGAGCGCGTCGAGACCTCCAACACCCGCAGGATCGTGCGAGCCCTGGAGGTCATCGAGATCACAGGTCGTCCCTTCTCCGCCTCCCTGCCCCGCTACGAGGACATCGCCCCCACCGTCCACATCGCCCTGCGCTGCGAGCGTCGGCTCCTGGACCTGCGCATCAACGAGCGGGCCCGCGCCATGTTCGACGGCGGCCTGGTCGAGGAGGTGGAGGCCCTCATCGACCAGGGCATCCGGGAGGGGGAGACCGCCCCGCGCGCCATCGGCTACGCCCAGGCGCTCGCGGTCATCGACGGGACCATGAGCGTGCCCGAGGCGGTCGACTCCACCGCCCTGGCCACCCGCCAGCTCGCCTCCCGCCAGATCAAGTGGTTCCGGCGTGACCCACGGCTGCACTGGATCGACGTCGCCCTCACTGAGACCGGGCAGTGCACCGACTCCGAGCGCTCCCGGCTCACCCGGCAGGCGTGGGAGCTCGTCTGCGCGGGTCGCGGCGTCGCTTAGGCTAGGGACCATGCCGCACTCGACAGGTCTTCGCGGTCGCGAGCTCATCAAGGGCCACGCGACCCTCAACGACTTCCTCATGCTGGTCGACCCCGGCTGCGAGGTCGCCATCAGCGGCGCCGACATCGCAGCGGTCTGCGACCGCCACCGCGGCATCGGCGCCGACGGCTTCGTGCGCGTCGTGCGGACCACCGCCCTTCCCGGCGGCGGAGCCTTCGCCGCCTCCGTGCCCGAGGCCGAGTGGTTCATGGACTACTACCGCGCCGACGGAACCGTGGCCGAGATGTGCGGCAACGCCGCACGCCTGTTCGCCCACGTCCTGGACCGTGAGGGGCTGTGCCCCATCGCCGACGGCGAGTCGGTCACCATCGGCACGCGCGGCGGGGCCCGCACCATCACCCGCCTGGGCGAGCTGTGGACCGTGGACATGGGGCCGGCCCGCCTGGCCAGCCCCGAGGAGGCCGAGGACGAGGGCTGGGACACGGCCGTCGTCGTCCCCGGCCTGGTTGGACAGCGGGCCGCCCTGAGCGTGGAAATCTCCGGCCCCCACACCGTCGTCGCCCTGGGGGAGGAGAGCGAGCTCGAGGAGGCCGCCTTCGCCGGGCTCACCGACTCCGCGGACCCGGTCGCCTACGACCCCGCCCCCGAGGTCGGCACCAACCTCGAGCTCGTCGTGCCGCTGGGGGAGGAGACCGACTCCGACACCCAGTCGCCGGTGGGTGTCGCCCGTATGCGTGTCCTGGAGCGCGGCGTGGGGGAGTCCCTCTCCTACGGAGCGGGGTGCTGCGCCGTCGCCGTCGCCCTGCACGCCTGGACCGGTCCGGGCGCTCCCGAGGACTACCGACTGCTCGTTCCCGGCGGGGAGATCGGGGTCCACGTGGGCGGCGACCCCCTGGGCGAGGACAGCAGCGTGCTGCTGACCGGCCCGGCCACGATCACCGGGCGGATCACCGTCGCCTGAGGACCTTCAGCCCCGCCGCCATCCGCACTACTCCCGGACGTCGCACCGACGCCACATCCGAGAAGAGAAACCGACCACCACTATGAGCCAGCCATCCACACGCGCCGCCGTCAGCACCATCCTGCCGACCGGCCTGATGCTCTTCGCCCTGTTCTTCGGAGCGGGCAACCTCATCTTCCCACCCCTGCTGGGCGCCGCCTCGGGCAAGTCCTTCATTCCGGTCATGGTGGGCTTCCTCGCCACCGGGGTGCTCATGCCACTCATCACCGTTGTCGCCGTCTCCACCTCCGGTGAGGGGATCCTGGGCCTGGCCCGCAGAGTGGGACCCCGATTCGGCACCGTCATGCCGCTGGCGGTCTACCTGGCGATCGGCCCGCTGTACGCCATCGCCCGTGTCACCACGGTCGCCTACGAGCTGGCGACCCGCCCGGTACTCGAGCTGCTGGGAATTCAGGACTCCCGCCTGGCCCTGCTGGTGCACGTGACGGTGTTCATGGGGGTGTCCTTCAGCATCGCCCGCAGCCCGAGCCGCCTGGCCGACCGCGTCGGGCGCTGGCTCACACCCGCCCTGCTGGCCCTGCTGGCCCTGCTGTGCGGGGTCACCATCGCGATGTCCCCCAGGGTGGAGCGCAAGGCCATCGAGCCCTACGCGAGTGATCCCCTGACCAACGGGCTGACTCAGGGCTACCTCACCATGGACGTCCTGGCGGCCACCGTCTTCGGCATCGTCGTCATCACCTCCCTGCGCGAACGTGGCCTGACCTCCCCCCGCGCCCTGGTGCGTGGCACGGTCCTGTCCGGTGGTATCGCCGCTGTGCTCCTGGGGCTGGTGTACGTCGGCCTGGCCGTTCTGGGGACGCGTACCCGCGGGCAGATCACCGTCGACACCAAGGACGGCACCGCGCTGCTGCGCAATGCAGCCTCCTCGACGCTGGGGACCTCGGGAGTGGTCATCTTCGCCGCCATCGTCATCCTGGCCTGCCTGACCACCGCCGTGGGCCTGATGGCCTCCTGGGCCGGCTACGCCTACACCGCCTGGCCGGCCGTCTCCTTCAACCGGCAGCTCGCCGCCTGCGCGATCGTTTCCTTCACCCTGGCCAACCTGGGCCTGAGCGCCATCCTCAAGATTGCGGGACCCTTGCTGTTCCTGCTCTACCCCCTGGCCATCGCCCTGGTCGCCGTGACCCTGGTCGACGCCGTGGCACCGGGACGCCTCAAGGCCGCCTATCTGTGGTGCGTGAGCACGGCCGGGATTCTCGGATCCGTGCCTGCCATCACCGCCGCCGGTTGGGATGGCCCCAGCAGGCTGCTGGCGAGAACCGGCCTGTGGAGCGACTCCACCGGATGGATCCCTCCGGCACTCCTCGCCCTGCTGATCGGCATCCTCCTGGACATCCGCTCCGGAGCCTGGTCCACGCCCGCCCCCGGGGAGCCTCCCAGCCGGGCCCAGCAGGACGTCGAGCACGCCGCGGCCTCACAGCTGTAAGCGGTCCGGCACGCGGTAGCCTCACGACGTGCCCACGCCTCACCCCCGCGACCCAGCCCAGACGCCGCGTCCGAACCATGAGCGGCTTCTGCCGACACTTCTCATCCCCGCCTTCGTCACGCTGCTGGCCGTCTCCTCAGTCAATGTCATCCTGCCGGCGGTCTCCCACAGCCTGAGCGCCGGCACCGCCGGGCTCCAGCTCGTCGTCTCCGGCTACGCCCTCGTCTTCGGGGTGGCCCTCGTCCCGGCCGGCCGCGCCGGCGACGTCATGGGACGGGGGCGGCTCTTCGTCATCGGCATGCTCCTGTTCGGTGCCGGTTCGCTCGCCTCGGGCCTGGCCCCCGACGTCGTCACCCTCAACCTGGCCCGGGTCGTCATGGGAATCGGCTCAGGGCTGCTCAACCCGCAGGTGACCGGCATGATCCAGCAGTACTACTCCGGTGAGGCCCGAGGACGCGCCTTCGGGCTCTTCGGCGCCGTCATCGGGGTCTCGGTGGCGCTGGGGCCGGTGCTCAGCGGCGGGTTCATCGGCTGGCTCGGGGACGACTGGGGCTGGCGCGCCTCCTTCCTCGTCAACGTCCCCCTCACTCTGGCCGGCGTGTGGGCCGCGCGCCGCTACCTGCCGGCCTCCGCCTGGCGCCGGGGCAGCGACACGCCTCAGACGGAACAGGCGGGCAGCTCCGATGGCGACGCCGCCGGGAGCGCCGGCGCCACCGGGGCCGCCCACCGCGGCCGGGTCGACCTCGACCCGGTGGGGATGGGGATGCTCGCCGTCGGCACGCTGCTCATCATGATCCCCTTCATGGAGGCCTCGGCCGGCACCTGGATCTGGGGCCTGGAGGCCGCCGGCATCGGCGTCATCGGCGCCTGGGTGGCCTGGGAGAAGCGCTACCGGGCCAGGGGCGGCGCCCCCATGGTCGACCTCAGCCTGCTGGCCATCCCCTCCTTCGCCTACGGCAGCCTGGCCATCGCCGTGTACTTCCTGGGCTACACCAGCGTGTGGATCATCGTGGCCCAGTACGTCCAGGCCGGCTTGGGATCCACCGCGCTGGTCAGCGGCCTCATCGGAGTCCCGGCCGCCCTGGCGGGATCGATCGCCGCCGCCGTCGCCGGCCGCCGGGTGATCCGGGTGGGGCGGGTCATGGTGGTCGGTGGCATGGTGCTGGGCATGGTCGGGCTGCTGGGGAGCATCGGCATCATGCACATGCACGCGCGCGCGGGCTGGAGCCCCTGGTGGCTGACCCTCACGCTGCTGGTGCTCGGAGTGGGGCAGGGCCTCGTGGTCTCCCCGAACCAGACCCTCTCCCTGGCCGACGTCCCCCTGGAGTACGCCGGGGCCGCGGGCGGCATCCTCCAGACCGGTGAGCGCATCGGCGCCTCCATCGGCATCGCCGTCATCACGGGCCTGACCTTCCGCGTCTCGCACTCCTCGGGCTGGGAGGCCGCCGCTCAAGCCGGCCTGCTGGCCGTCGTGGCCACCATCGCCGTCGCCGCAGGGATCGCCGTCATCGACCTGCGCCTGGCGCCCCGCCGTCGTGTCAGCGGCGCACTCGCAGGACCCTGAAGCCCTTCGAGGAGGCCATCCGGCTCACGTCCCAGCCCTGGTCCCTCAGCCAGGCCGCCAGGGAGTCGGCACCCAGGTTCTTGAGCACCACCAGCCAGGCCTCGCCGTCGTCGGACAGCAGCGCCAGCCAGTCCAGCAGCAGGGCGTGCAGGGCTTCCTTGCCGATGCGCACCGGAGGGTTGGACCAGATGAGATCCACCGGCGTCGAGCTCTGGCGCAGCTCGGCCAGCAGCGCGTCGGCCGGGGCGGTCCGCACGTTGTCCAGGCCTGCGGCAGCGGCGTTGCGAGCGGTCAGGGCCAGGGAGCGCTCGTTGACATCGGTGGCCAGGACCTGTGCCTGCGGAGCGGCCCCGGCCAGGGCCAGCGTGATCGGCCCCCATCCGCAGCCCAGGTCGAGGAACGTGCCGGTCTGGGCCGGATCGGGGACGTGATCGAGGAGGACCTGGGTGCCCTTGTCGAGGCGGTCGGCGCTGAAGACGCCTGAGGCCGTGACCACCGTGTGCTCGACGCCACGGATCGAGAAGCGGTGGGTGCGCTCCTCGGGCTCGACGGCGGGGGAGGCGGTGAAGTAGTGCTCGCTCACGTGGTCCAGGCTACCCGGGCTCTGCTCGTCGATAGAGGGAGGAAACCAAGGCGGTCATCAATCCGCTGCCCCCTTGCCAGGCGAGGAGTGCCGATTTTGCCAGACGCGGCTTTACGATAATACGCTCGTGTCTCCATAGGGGTGCGGACGGTAGGAGAGGGATGTTGTCATGAGCCGATACAAGGCTCTCGCAAAGGCGCTCAGCGGCTGGGCAATCTTGACGTTGGGGGTGACTCTTTCGATAGCGATCGCACAGGCTGTCGGATCCAGGACTGAGACCGGACCTGTATTCATTCGCGTGTCTCAGGCAGTTCTGGTCACATTGTTCGTTGTTCCCGCGATCGTGGCTTGTCGTCGTCTCCTTGACCGCAGGACTCTTGCCGGGATGGACCTATCACGCCACTGGCCCGCCGCGGCCGCGACCGGGGTGGCCGTCGGTGTCGTGACCGGGGCTGTTGTGTGGACACCCGTGTTCTTGATCGGCTGGGCCCGGTTCGATCACCTCGAACCGGCGGCGCTCGCAACCTTCCTCGCAGTCAACGCGGTCGTCCTGCTACTGTACGAGGCATTGCCGGAGGAGATCGCGCTGCGCGGCTACGGGTGGTCGACTCTACGGGAAAGTTGGGGCCCGCTCGCGGCCACCATGACGATCACGGTTCTCTTCTGCCTCAGTACGGCGTTGAGCAATCTGATTCGAATGACGTCAACGCTCGTTCTGGGAGGCGGAACGACGGGCTTCTCTCTGGCGCCGAGCGGTAGCGACCCCTTTTTCTACATAGCTTTGCTGTTCGTCTTCGGTCTCACACTGGTTGCGGCCCGACGGATCCCACTACCGGGTGCGCTCACCTCTGCGATCGCCTTCCATCACACGTTTCTCACCATCAACCGCGTGCTTCTGGGCGGTCTTGGCTGGATCGACTCCGGGGTCGGGATCGGGTTCGCCGCGCCCGAGGTGCCCGCGATCAGCCTTGTGCACGCTGCGCTTGCCGGAGCTGTCTTCATGGTGGTGCGGCGGTGGCTGGAACGCCGTACAGCGGTTGTATCGAGGCGGGTAGCCTGATGTGATGACGATGTGCTACGGGAGGCGCCTCCGGGGCCGTCGCTCGGAGCGCTCCTCGGCTCAAGGACGGGGCATCTGGCGCTGGCGGTACTCGTCGTCGAGCTGCTGGCGCGCATGCAGGTCTACCTCAACCAGACGGTCCTGCCGCTGCTGGCCACCGAGATGGGCGCCCGTAACGCCTATGGACTGGTGACGGCTGCGGCCCAGGTCCCCGCCTTCCTCACGATGCCCCTGGGCGGGGCCATGCTCACCCGCTGGCGTCCCGCTCGGTTGATGACGGTGCTGACCACTTTGCTGGTGTCCGGCGCCGTCGTCGGAGCCCTCGCCCCGAACATCGAGGTCTACGTCCTCGGGGAGATCCTGCGGGGCCTGGCCGCCGGGGCGCTCGCGACAGCGACCATGGGGGTCATGGTCACCGGCCTGCCCGACGCCTGGAGGCGGCTGTGCCTGGCGGGAGGATCGGGCATGTGGGTCGTGGTGGCCCTGGTCGGACCCGTCTAGGCCTCCGGCGTCAGCGCCTCCTGGGGCTGGCGCTGGGCCCTCGTGGCCTACCTGCTGCTGCTCATCGCGGCACGTGCCGTCATGGCCGGGCGGATCCGCGATCTCAGCCTGGATGAGGGGGCAGAGGGTGACGAGGCAGTGCCATGGCTGCCCGCCGGGGCCATGGCCACAGGTGTGGCGATCATCGGGGCGCTGCGCGCCTCCAGCCCCTGGTTCTGGCCCGGAGTCGCCGGCGGGACCACACTGGTGCTCTGGTCCTGCTCCCGCGTCCTGCCTGCAGAGACCCTGTGCCTGGCGGCCGGCGCGCGGGCATCGCCACCCTGATGTGGGGGTGCGCCTTTATCCTGACCCTGGACTACCTGGTTGCTCCCAGCGCCCACGATGTCCTGGACATGACCCCGACCCAGATCGGCTGGGCGCTCACCGCAGGCGGTATCGGCTGGTCGGTCGTCGCGCTTGTCTGCGGGGCCCATCCGGCGCGGGAACCGAAGGTCTACCGCCGCCGCACCACGCTGGCCGCGGCCTTCGTCGCCCCCACGGCATCCGGTGTCGAGACGGACCGGCTGTGGCCGACACTCATCCTGCTCGCCGTGGGACTCCTCCTCACCCCGCTGCTGGCCCGACGCGCCGCCCGAGCCGGCGGGTGGCCCCACGCGCTCGCGGGCAGTACCATCGCCCCCATGTGGATCCTTCGTATGCGCTGAAACGGCGGCCGGCGCCGCTCCCCGCCAGAACCAACGCGCCCCATCGGAGGGGCGCAGGCATACGACGAAAGACTTTTTGTGACCCATCACCACTCCAACACCCCCTCCACCCCCGAGGAGGCAGCAGACCTCCGCGACGACCGCGACGCCCATGAGGGCCGTGACGTTCACGACGTCCATGACGTTGTGGCCCGGGTCCTGTCCCGGACCGGAACCGCCCTGGCCTCCACCGCCGCCCAGCACGAGCGTGCCGGTGGGTACGCGGACGGCCTCGACGACGGCGCCCTGGAGCGGGAGGCCCGCGCCGCCCGTCGCCGTGTGGCCGGACTGTCCACCGAACTGGAGGACGTCAGCGAGGTCGAATACCGCCAGGTCCGCCTGGAGAAGGTCGTCCTGGTCGGCCTGGAGCTGCCCCGGCCCCACGGCTCGGCCACCGGCGCACCGGGGGGCAGCGGCCAGGTGCGCGACACCCAGGACGCCGACACCTCCCTGCGTGAGCTGGCCGCCCTGGCCCAGACCGCAGGCAGCGAGGTCCTCGACGCCCTCATCCAGAAGCGCGACCACCCCGATCCCGCCACCTACCTGGGCAGCGGCAAGGCGCGCGAGCTGGCCGACGTCGTGGCCGCGGCCGGCGCCGACACGGTGATCGTCGATGGCGAGCTCGCCCCCTCCCAGCGCCGAGCCCTGGAGGACGTCGTCGGCGTCAAGGTCGTCGACCGCACCGCCCTCATCCTGGACATCTTCGCCCAGCACGCCAAGTCCCGCGAAGGCAAGGCCCAGGTCGAGCTCGCCCAGCTGGAGTACCTCCTGCCGCGCCTGCGCGGATGGGGCGAGTCCATGTCCCGACAGGCCGGAGGCCGCGTGGCCGCCGGTCAGGGCATCGGCTCACGCGGCCCCGGAGAGACCAAGATCGAGCTCGACCGGCGCCGCATCCGCCAGCGCATGGCCCGCCTGCGCCGCGAGATCCAGGCCATGGCGCCCTCACGCGAGACCAAACGGGGCTCGCGCCGACGCGGGGCCATCCCCTCGGTGGCGATCGCCGGCTACACCAACGCCGGCAAGTCCTCCCTCATGAACCGCCTCACCGAGGCCGGCATCATGGTTGAGGACGCCCTGTTCGCCACCCTCGACCCCACCGTCCGGCGGGCCGAGACCTCCGAAGGACGCACCTACACCCTCACTGACACCGTCGGTTTCGTGCGCAACCTGCCCCACGAGCTCATTGAGGCCTTCCGCTCCACCCTGGAGGAGGTGGCCGGGGCCGACCTCGTGCTGCACGTCGTCGATGCTGCCCACCCCGATCCCCTCAGCCAGGTGGCCGCCGTGCGCACCGTCCTGTCCGAGATCCCCGGCGCCCTGGACGTGCCCGAGCTCATCGTCCTGAACAAGACCGACCTCGCCGACGCCGTCACCCTGGCCGCGCTGCGCACCGGCCTGCCCGGGGCGGTCGCGGTCTCGGCCCGCACCGGGGAGGGGATCGAGGAGCTGCGCGCCCGCATCGAGCAGATGCTGCCCCACCCGCAGGTGAGCATCGACGTCGTGGTGCCCTACTCCCGTGGGGATCTCGTCTCCCGGGTCCACGCCGAGGGGGAGATCGACACGGTCGACTACATCGAGGCGGGCACTCACGTCGTCGCGCGCGTCGGTGCCGCCCTGGCGGCGGAGATCGAGGGCGCCGCCGCAGGCGTCACCGTCGACTGAGAGGCGCCGTGACCCCGAGCGAGCCGAGCCGCACGGACCGGCCTGACCCCGACGGTGCCGGCGACCGCAGGGTCCTGGACGTCCTGGACACCGCGGTGCGCACCATGGGCGGCAGCCCCCGCCAGGGGCAGACCACCATGGCCCGGGAGGTCGCCCAGACCCTGGCCGACGGCACCCACCTCCTGGTGCAGGCCGGCACTGGGACAGGAAAGTCACTGGGCTACCTGGTCCCCGCCATGGTCCACGCCGTGCAGGCCGGTGTCCGGGTCGTGGTCTCCACCGCCACCCTGGCCCTGCAACGGCAGATCCTCACCAAGGACGCGCCTCTGGCCGCCGACGCCGTCGAGCGGGTCACCGGCACCCGCCCCGAAGTTGCCCTGCTCAAGGGCTGGCAGAACTACCTGTGCCGCCACCGCCTGGACGGCGGCTACCCGCCGGAGGAGGACGAGGCCGCGCTCTTCGGCGTCGGGGACGCCATCGCCCAGCCGGCCGCCGGGCACGGGAGCGACGCGAGCCTGGGCGAGCAGGTGGTCCGCCTGCGCGAGTGGGCGGCCAGGACGGATACCGGTGACCGCGACGACCTTGTCCCCGGCGTCTCCCAGCGCGCCTGGGCCCAGGTCTCCGTCTCCCGGGCCGAGTGCCTGGGACAGTCCTGCCCCCTGAAGTCCGAGTGCTTCCCCGAGTTGGCGCGCGCCGCCGCCTCCCGGGCCGATCTCGTGGTGACCAACCACGCCATGCTCGGCGTGGTCGTGGCCGGCAACCCCGGGGTCCTGCCCGACCACCAGGTCCTCATCGTCGACGAGGCCCACGAGCTGGCCGACCGCATCCGCTCCCAGGGCACCATCGCCCTGTCGGCGGCCGCCGTGGCGCGCACCGCCGCCACCGCCCGCAAGCACGCCTCCGTGCTGGTCAGCGAGCTGGAGTCCGCGGGCCAGACCCTCCAGCTCGCGCTGGCTGAGCTGCCCGACGGCCGCTTGGAGGCGCCCCTGCCCACCGTCCTGCACGATGCGCTCGTGCTCCTGGACGGCGCCGCCCGCCAGGTCGCCTCCGACGTGCGCGACCAGGCCCGCGCCCTGGGGCGCGACCGTTCCAGCGAGGCCGCCGGGGGCCTGGCGGTCGCCCGCACCGCCATCGGTGACCTGGTCGACGCCCTGGACCGCATGACCTCGGACTCGGTGGCCCAGGGACGCGACGTGGCCTGGATCGAGCGCCCCCGCATGGGTGCCGAGCCCCCGCGCCTCCTCCTGGCCCCCATCGAGGTCGCCGGATCGGTGGCCGGCCACCTGCTCAACGGCCGCGCCAGCGTCATGACGTCGGCGACCCTCGCCCTGGGGGACAGCTTCGATCCCATGGCCCGCTCCCTGGGTCTGACCCTGGCCGAGCAGCCCTGGAGAGGCCTCGACGTCGGCTCCCCCTTCGACTACCCCCGTCAGGGCATCCTCTATGTGGCCGCCCACCTGCCCCGCCCCGGCGCCGGCATCTCCGAGGCGGCCCTGGATGAGATGCTCGCCCTGGTCGAGGCCTCCGGAGG
>ERZ773007.304-NODE-304-length-24913-cov-68.056079_pt1 | contig 24913 bp, 22 predicted proteins | sample MGYA00580665_ERZ773007 | MGnify/ENA primary metagenome ERZ773007 (study PRJEB29015, sample SAMEA2738122) | human oral metagenome | biome: human oral; feature: human-associated habitat; material: saliva | place: China | collected 2167 ... | reverse complement strand
TGGGCGGTGATCATGGCCCTCGAGGAGGAACGGGGCCGCACACACGCGCCTGAGCGGACAGCCGTTGCAGCGCCACCACCCTCACAGGAGGATCAGAGCTACCTCGAACCGATCGTTTACCCACACTCATGCACTCCACTTAATCCGTGGCGTGCGACTGGTCCTACGCCCGTGCCGGCGAGGGATCGGTGGCGTTGGAGGTGGTGGCGCTTGTGGGCCCTGCCGAGTCTGGCGTTTCTCACGGTCGTTACTGTCGCCGTTGTGCGGCTCTATGGGAGCGCAGTCGACCGTGGTGACCCCAAGTCACTGATCATGCCGTTCCTGTTTCTGGGGACTCTGTGGTGGAACTGCATCATCCACACCCTGTATGTCACCTGCGTCAGGCGCATGAATCCGTCCGTCGGCTTTCATATCGGTGCGGCGATCGCCGCTTTCTTGGTGTCCTCAGTAGCGGCGTTTGTGTGCGTGTGGGCGTTCTTAACGGCCGTGAATCTTGGTGTGGTGACGGGTGCGTAAACGGCCGTTATCGCACCCGCCACACACCAGCCTAACGTGAACCGAAAGTCGCCAGAAATCGGGTGCAGAAACCAGGTGCGCATCTAATGGTGCAAAACGATGATGGTTGACCGTTTATGCACCTCGGTATATGATGGAGGCTCACGGCGGCGTTGCCGATCAATCAAGGGAGAACGTTATGACTAACGATCAGATCCGTACCGATGAGGAAGCACGAGCGTCGATCGCTTTCGCTGACGCTGCGCTCAATCTTGCTGGGCACGTTGTTACTGACGCTCATCTTCGTGACCTTCAGTGGAAGACGGCCACGGGTGAGCTCACGGTCGAAGAAGCAGGTAGTGCGGGAGAAAGGTACCTGTTCGAGAAGTTCGGGTATTCCCATGAGTGAGGATCCGAGTTGGGATGCGTATTTCATCCCGGGTACTCAGGTACTGCGCAACAAGTTCACCGGCGGCGGCGAGTTGCCATACGGGGTTGATTCGGAACGCGCGTTGCGAGCGTTGGAGGAACACTGGGCGAGCTTGCGCCTTATCGAGTTCCAAGATAATCCGATCCTGGGGTTGTTTGATTACGACCATATGAAGGTCATTCACCGCCATATCTTCCAGGACGTTTACGAGTGGGCAGGCGTTGAGCGTACGACCCCGATGCTTGGTCCGTTGGTCAAGTATGGACCCGATGTGTCCGGATTCCCTGATTACGATCCGGCTGATCGCTCCGTTGCACATGAGTACTACCGTGCCGGTCCTGAGCTGAGGCGAGCGGCCGAGCGCGAGTACGACGCAATTCGTCATTCCGACTACCTGCGCGGCCTGGACGTCGATGATTTCGTCGACGCGCTCGCGCAACGATGGGCCGCCCTCAACCAGGTTCATTCGTTTCGCGAGGGCAACACACGCAGCCAGTTCGTGTTCTTCTCAGAGCTCGCTCATCATGCAGGTTATTTCTTGGATGCTGATGCTTTCGCTCCTGTGTCCCAGGCGCAGATCCTCGCGGGAGTGACCAACCCGCTACGCGACGGGCTGGTGGCTGCGCGTTTCTACTACCAGGACCGCCACGATGCCGGTCCTATGGCAGAGGTGTTGTCCTACGCTGTTCGTCCCCTCACCGAGGCGGAAAAGCAACATCGACCGATCGTGCCCGTCGAGGCACGTAGAGCTCATGCCGTTACGTCTGCCGCGTTTCCGGCGGCGGTGAGGCCACCCGGTCGCACGCACGTTCAGCGCACGGATGAGCTGTCGTCACGGCCGTATACGCCGACGCAGTATGACGGGTACACACGTTAGGGTGTGCGGTAATCAGGTTGGGGTCTCAGGAGGTCGGCGTGACGATCGTTGGGTATGCACGCGTATCGACGCGTGAGCAGGCCACGGACGCGCAGGAAGCAGAGCTGCGGGCGGCCGGCGCACAGCGGGTGTTCATCGACCACGGCGTGAGTTCTCGGCTCGAGCACCGTCCCGCGTGGGATGCATGCGTGGACTATCTGCGTGAGGGTGACGTGCTTGTTGTCCGCGCGCTGGATCGGTTGGCAGGCTCGGAGAGAATCGCGATCGACGTGATCCGGGATCTGGGCAAGCGTGGGGTGCGTCTCCGGTCCCTGACCGAGCCGTTCCTGGACGTCGACGCGTCCACGCCGATGGGGGAAGCGATCATTGGGATCATGGCCGTGTTGGCGCAACTGCGGGTGTCGACGATTCGGGAGAATACACGCAGGGGACTGGCACATGCTCGAGCTGAGGGGCGTGTTGGTGGGCGTCGGCCGCGGGTGGCTGGGGACCGCTTGGAGGCTGCTGAAGCGATGTTTCAGGCGGGAATGACGCATAAGCAGATTGCGGCCGCTTTGGGGGTGCATCGGTCGACGGTGACGCGAGCACTCGCTAAGCGCAGGCAGGAGCGCGAGCTCGGGGGTGCTTAGAGGGTGGGTCCCTGGCCGTGTTTGAATTTGAATTGTGCCCCGGGGCTTGGGTTGAGTGTGGTCGGCAGTGACGGGTGCGCGGAGCGTGTGGGCGCCAGTGTGGGCCGTGGGATTGCTCGGAGAACGTCGCGCAAGCCTCGGGGCTGTTCGTTGCGTTGATCGTCGATGTCGTCGGCCCAGGCGCGGAAACGCTGTTGGATGGCGTGGAGCTGTGGGGCGTTGACGCCGTAGGCGGATACTTGCGTCAGGGTGATGTTGCGCGCCCCGCGCAGACACTCGGTGAAGAATCCTGTGTCGAAGCCTGCGTCGCGTTCCTGGAGGAGTTCGATGAGGCGCGCATCGCTGATCGTTCTGGTGGATCGGATCGCGTCAACATCGAGGTAGTCGCGTGGGTAGCTCCTGGAGTAGAGGGCGCTGAGTTTGTTGCCGATGGCGTCCTCGAGGGTGAGGACAGGGCCGATGTCGAGGCGTACGGGTGTGTGGGCGCGCCAGTCGATGGCGAGATCGACGCTGAGTGGAGCTCCGTGTGGTGGGGTGACGGAGAGCTGGGCGAAAGAAGGGCTTGCGCGTTCGACGGTGACGTCGTAGTTGTTCGCGGTGAGGTGCTCGATGAGGCTGTCTACTGCGTTGGGGAACCGCGTGGCGGCTTGCATGACTGTGAAGAGGTCAATGTCGTTGGTGGGGCGCTGCGTCATCCCGTGTTCACGGATCGCACCCGAACCAGCGAGGGCGAAGTCCGCGTCTGCGAGGACCTCGAGCGCGCATGCGATTAGCTGGCGTTGCGCCTGTTGTACAGAGCGAGCCATTTGTTCCTCCCACGCAACACGTTGAAGCGGTTTTCCCATGCGGCTGTGATCGCTAGGTCAAGGCGCAGCGTGGGCCACATGTCGGTGAGGGTGTCGCGATTGAGATAGGAGCGCTGGTCCTGCGCGTTGCCCTCACCGATGACGCATTGGTAGACCGTCGTTCGTTCGCCGTCGTCTTCGAGGTTAAAAGAGCCGTCCCCTGGCGCCCAGCTCAGGCGTACGGGGAGATGCACGAGGCCCATTGAGGGACCTGTGAGTTCATCGAGCGACGCGGGAACACAAAAGGGTTTTGTATCGCGGTATGTGATGCGCCCACTCATGACAATCCCCTCTCGTGAATGCGATCTGGCGGCCTGCTCGCGTGTCTAGTTTAGCGCGCGATGGGCGGTGGGGTGGCGGCCCAGTGGACTGCCACCCCACCGCGTCGTCGTGGGCTATGGCAGGGTTGGGCCGCTGATAAGGAGGGCGAGGCCGAGAACAACAACGGTGAGGGTGTTTGTTCCGATGAGTCGGCGCGTGCCTCGTGTGGTCATGAGGCGTATGCAGCCGACGATGACGAGTAGGGCGCCGGTGACGCTTGTGAGTGACCTGTATGCGCTGTCATCAGGGTTGTGGGCGGCGAGGTAGGTTGCGCTGGCGTAGATCGCTGCAGCTATTGCGAGGACAATCCCGATCCCAACGACCTGATAGATCATAGTGGGAAGGCCGCGCCGCGGTTCGAATCCAGGGCCATGGCCGGAACGCTTCGCTGGCAATGGGATGATCAAACATCCGGTGAGCGCAATGACAATGCCGCATGCGATGTGGAAGAGAATGACGCTGTTCATTGAATTTACCTTTCGGTGTCGCTGGGCTAGAGGTCAGGCTTCGGCGTCGGGGGTTCGGGTGGACGCTTTGGGGAGGCGGACGGGGTCAGGGAAGCCAGCCTTGGTAAGGGCGGCTTTGGGCCAGCCGTTTGAGGTGGCTGCCTTGAATGCGCTGCGATAGGTCGCGACGGCGTCGTCGAGGGCGTGATGAGCGTCGCCGAGTGCACGAACCGCTGCTTCCCGGTCTTCGTCTTTCTTGAGCAGCTTGTGTAGAGGATCCATGTGCGTCCATTCGATTCGTAGCACCACCGGGTGTGGCGCCTGGTACTAGTGCCGTGCCGGTGTGCGCGCACAAGGAGGATAAGGACGCGAGGAAGCTCCTGCGGGCCGGGCGAATGCGCGGGGCGACGTGGCAGCCGTGCCCCCTTCCTTTGGGGGCATGGCCCCACCCCAACCAAACCAAAACGACATGAGCGCATCGGGGCAGCGTTATCTCCCAGCGTCTTGTTTGTTCACTTGTATGATGCGAGGACAGCGAACGCGTCAGCAAAGCCCACGAAGCCGCGCGGAAAGCACGCAAAGATCGGCTCGAAAGAGCGCGGTGCGTGAGCGTCGAGGGCCCGGACGAACCGCATTCGCGGTCCGCCCGGAACGAAGAAACTGGGCTGAGTTTTCGGGGGCGAACGTCAAGGTTGTGTCCTTGCGGTGTTATGCGCGGTCTTTACTGTGTCCCACGAAGTGAGATTCGCGTAGCGAGGGGCGAACCCCCTTCGGGCACAACCCCCGTAGTGGTCACTGCGCCCCGGTCCTCCAGGCTCGCCAGCGACTCCTCCGCAACTGCGCACTCCACGGCCCGCGACCACACTGCCCACGGGCGGCGGGCACGAATCATCGACGCGGCGGACGCACGCGCCTCCAACCACGCCAACGTCAAGACATCAGCCAAAGCATCCGACACCGTCTCCCCCTCGAAACGCGCCTGGCGAACCGCGAGACGCCCGAACTGCTTGGGGCCATGCTCCAGTAACGTCACAGCTAACCGGCTCGCCCCCTGCCCAACCCAGCCCGCCTGACAGGCCTCAACAAGGACCGCGCGCAGCCCCTCATTGTCATCCGGGTCAACCGCGCCTCCAGTGAAGACATCAACGACGACACCCAGGCTCTGCATCCGATCGCGGGTTCGCTCCACGGCACCTGCGGGGTCACGGACCAGCTGGAATCGTGACGGCGCGCGATGCCCCGCCTCTCGCCGTTCCTCACGCACGATCAGCGCACGATCCTCTAGCTCCGCTAGACCACGCCACACCGTCCGGCGAGATCGGTCTGTCGTCTCAGCCAACCAGCTGATCTCCACGATCGCGGCCCCCCGATCATCCGCCAAGGAGGCCAGCTCACGCAAACACGCGCGGGCTGAAACCCCCAAACCTCGCTGAGCCCGCGCCCACGCAGGCCAAGACAAAACAACATCCACCATCTCAGGCCACCTCCCCATCCACGTGTTCAGCAATCACACGACGCGCGATCTGCTCCCCCGAAGCTGCGAGCACCTCCAGCAGCGCCGACGGTGACGGCTTCCCCCCTTGGGGGTTCTCCCGATGCCATGCATCCGCGAGAGCCTGACGAACAGCTAGCTCCACCCTCGCGCACCGAGCGGGCGACAACCCCGTGGCCAGCCGCGTCACAAGATCATGAATGCTCATGTGCACCACCGACGGGACTGTCTGCGCTTCCCGCGCATCCACCACAGCGGCGCGCTGACTTGCCAGGCGCTCACGCTCACGCGAGGCAGCCGCAGCCTGAGCCCGAGGAGACTCCCCCACAGCCACCAGACGGCGCAGCCTCGAAGCCACAAGACCCGACATCCGAGCAACGCGATCAGGCAACGGCGAATCCAGCAACCGCTTGATCTCCCCCGGCGCCCAGCCGGCATCCAGCCGTTCACGCAGCAAACCAACCACGAGACCGAGACCCCGCGCGTCCATCACACGCATCGACTCAGGCAAACACGCCGCCAAAATCGCCAGATCAGCCTCTGAGGCGCTTTCAGCACCCCGATCACCCCCAGGCATAGCCGCAGGGCCTTTCGCGCTCCTAGGGGGCTTCTGAGTGGCTTTACAGGCCGCTTGGGGTGCCGCTGTCGTCACCGGCGACGCAGCCTCCCCCTCGACAACCGCCTCATCGGCACAGCCGTTCCCCGACCCAACCGAACCCTGCCCCTCACCCGGCGAGGTCAGACTGGTCGACCTCTGGGGCGGGTGGGGGTGGGGTTGGGTTAGGTCTTCTTTAGAAGACTTGGTATCCCGTAGGGATAGTGCCGCGCTCGACCGTGCTGCGGTGGAGCGCGGCACGGTGCGACCTGCGGTTTTACCCTGTTTTCCCTGGTCGCACCGTGCGGCAACAGGTGCCGCACGGTGGGAGGCGCGCCCGTCAGACCGTGCGGCACCTGTTGCCGCACGGTGCGACCTGCGCAAACGCTCCCCCTCATCAGCAAGCTCCGGATCCGGGGACGCCGCCCCCTCCAACAGGTAATCCCCCCGCGACTGTTCGAGGGCCACCACGCGCGCTTGCTGCGGGGTCATCGGCTCGTCAGAGAAGATCGTGAGCGTACGCACCCGCCCCGACGACTTGCGTAACGTGAAACGGAACCGGTAGCCCACTGCCTCCAACTCCCGCATCGCCGCCCGCACGGCCTTCTCCCCCAGCCCCCGGCCAACGAACGCCCGATACCCCAAGTTCGCGCCCTCCGGAGACGCCAACGCGCGCGCCAGGATCCCCAGCGCCGCATACGAGATCCGCTCATCAAAAACGACCTCATTACGCAACGCAGTCGCCCCACGCCGCACGACGAAGTACTCGCCCATCACTGCTCCCCTCCACGAGGACCCACGCACGCTCCACTCAGACGCGCGCGGACGGCTGCCCGTGCACCTCTCACAACTCCAACGTGCGGGGAAGATCCCCGCATCCCCTCCCAACACGTAAGGAGAAAGAAAGAATGGTCATGGCCTGGAACATCCCCAACGAAGACCTGCAAGCCCTGCGCAAAGCGATTGAGGACGGCCTCAGCCTTGAACGCGTCCTCAAAGTCGTACGCGTTAACGACGACAGCACAGGCATCAGCATCGCGGACGACGATTACCCCTACGAGGTCGCAACTCGCGTCAAAGGCGCAGAGCTGTTCATGATGCTGCCACTCAGCTTCAACCGCGACGACGCAACGAAAATCAGTCGCACGATCCAAGTCGGCTTGGACTGGTCCACCCTCTTGTTCATTACCCGCGACGACGAACCTGGACACCCCAACACATGGATCCTGAGCAACCGAAGATTCTGAGGTCCCCTCCACAGCCATGACTACCTCCCCGCCCCACCCAAACCAGGCAGCGGAACGTCCGGCACCGACGACTCGCTATCAGGATCAACAGTCCTGTAGATCGCTTCAATGTCCGCAGGGTCAAACAGGATTCGACGCGAAGGCGTCACCACATGCCGAACACGCCCCGACTTCGCCCACCGCCGCAGAGTGTCCGGGGAAACACCTACAAGCTCGGCGGCTTCGCCAGATGCGAGCAGCTTTGGCACGTTTTGCACATTCATAGTGAAATTGTGCAATGCGCAGGCTGTGCAGTCAAGTGCAACATGTGCAGCGTTTGCACATTTTTGCAGCTATTGGCTAAGCTATGTTCATGACCCAGATGTTGACGAACCCAGGCGTCATGAGCGCCGACGAAGCGCTCGGAATGACGTTGAATCAATACCTGTTTTCGGCAGGGTTATCCGCAAGCTCATTCGCTCCAAAGCTTGGGCTGTCTCACTCCAGTGTGAGCCGGAAGCTTCGCGGTCGAGTGGGCTGGTCGCTAGCGGAAATCCTAAGTGCTGCCAGCTTCTTTGGCATCGACCCCGCAGACCTCATGCCCACCCCCGACGGGATGGGCGGGTGGATCCCCGCGCCTTACAAACCCACCGGGCGGCGGCGAGATCCCGATGCGCTGGTGCCCCAAGTCGGGCTTGAACCGACGACCCACGGATTATGAGTCCGCTGCTCTGACCGACTGAGCTATTGGGGCGTGGCTATCTTAGCGGAGGAAGGCGACACTCTTCCACCGGCGCCCTCTCCTTGATCTGTCGATCACGCTACAGCGACATAGGACCTTAGTCATGCCTATGGTGATTTGACAAGGTCGCAGCCAGCTATTGTAAGGAGATGGCATGAACGTCGCGGAACAGATCGTGGCTCAGCTCGTCGACGCGGGAGTCCACCGGATCTACGGCATCGTCGGCGATTCGCTCAACCCGATCGTGGATGCCGTGCGCAAGACCGGCGGCTCGGCGAAGGGTGGCATCGACTGGATCCACGTGCGCCACGAGGAGGCGGCGGCGTTCGCGGCTTCGGCTGAGGCTCAGCTTACGGGCAAGCTCGCCGTGTGTGCGGGTTCGTGCGGCCCGGGCAACCTGCACCTCATCAACGGCCTGTACGACGCAAACCGCACGGGCGCGCCCGTCCTGGCCATTGCCTCGCACATCCCGAGCGTCCAGATTGGTTCCACCTACTTCCAGGAGACGCACCCGGATCGCGTCTTCGAGGAGTGCTCGGTCTACAACGAGCTCATCTCCTCCGCGGCCCAGTCCCCGCGCACCGTGAACTCCGCGATCCGCCACGCGGTCGGCCTGGGAGGCGTCGCGGTCATCACGCTGCCCGGAGACATCACCGACCTTAAGGCCGTTGAGCACGTTCCCACCTATGCGCCCGTGCGCCCGGCGACGCTGACCCCGAACCCGGCGGACATCGACGAGGCCGCGGCGCTCCTCAACAAGGCGGACAAGGTTGCGATTTTCGCCGGCGCGGGCGTTGAGGGCGCCCACGACGAGGTCATCGCCCTGGCCGACGCGCTCAAGGCCCCGATCGGCCACTCGCTGCGCGGCAAGCACTTCATCCAGTACGACAACCCCTTCGACGTGGGCATGACGGGCCTGCTGGGCTACGGCGCGGCCGCGGAGGGCATGAACGACGCCGACGTGCTGATCCTGCTGGGCACCGACTTCCCCTACGACCAGTTCCTGCCCGACACCCCGACCATCCAGGTGGACACGCACGCGGAGAAGCTGGGTCGGCGCACGGACGTCGGCCTCGCGATTCACGCGCAGGTCAAGCCCTTCATCGAGGCCCTGCTCCCCCACCTGCGCGCAGGCCGTTCCGACTCCTTCCTGAAAGCCAAGATCAAGAAGCACGCGGAGATCATGCACGCCCCCGTGGGCGCCTACACGCGCAACGTGGAGAAGATGCGCCCGATCCACCCCGAGTACGCCGCCCACCTCCTCAACGAGACGGCCGCGAAGGACGCTATTGTTACGGCGGACACGGGCATGTGCAACGTGTGGACCGCCCGCTACATTGATCCGCTCGGCACGCGCCGCATCATCGGTTCGCTGCTGCACGGCTCGATGGCCAACGCCCTGCCGATGGCCCTGGGCGCCCAGGTCGCCTACCCGGACCGGCAGGTCGTGTCGGTGTCGGGTGACGGCGGACTGTCCATGCTGCTCGGCGAGCTCATCACCGCGAAGATGTACGACCTGCCGGTCAAGGTAGTCGTCTTCAACAACTCGACGCTGGGCATGGTGAAGCTGGAGATGCTGGTCAACGGCCTCCCGGACTTCCAGACGGACGTCCCCGACACGAATTACGCGGAGATCGCCCGCGCGATTGGCTTCCACGCGGAGCGCGTCGAGGACGCGTCGCGCCTGGAGGGCGCGTACCGTGAGGCGTTCGCGGCGCCCGGCCCGGCCCTCGTCGAGGTCATCACGGACCCGAACGCCCTCTCGCTGCCGCCGGCGATCACGGGCGGCCAGGTCGTCGGTTTCGCGACCGCGATGAGCAAGATCGTCCTCAACCGCGGCATCGCTGAGGCTTTCTCGATGGCCACCTCCAACATGCGCAACATCCCGCGTCTGTAGGTCCCCCTCGGGAGGCCTTCCGGGGACGAGGCCGGGGCTGAGTCGCGCGACGCGGCCTGGCCCCGGCCTCGTGCTTAGGCGTACCGACGGGCGATTCTCACCGCGTCGGGCACGTAGGCGCGTCCGAAGACGGCGCAGTGGATCATCATGATGTGCGCCTGGTGCAGGGCGATGCGTTCGCGCCACCCGTCCTCCAGAGGCGAGGCCTCGTCGTAGGCGGCCAGGATCCGCTCCAGGTGCGGGCAGCCGAAGACCGCGAGGGCCGCCAGGTCCTCCTCGGCGTGCCCGCCTTGGGCGGCGGGGTCGATGAGGACGGCGCCGCCCGGGGTCCACATGACGTTGCCGTTCCACAGGTCACCGTGGGTGCGCGCGGCACTGACGTTGTTGTGGCGGTTTTTCGCGTCTTCTACGAGGCGCGGCTGGTCGTGGTCGAATTCTCCGGATTCGAGGCGCTCGCAGAGCTTTTCGATGAGCGCACGCTCGGCGGCAGCGAAAACGCGTGAGCTCACGTAGGGAGCGATGCGCTGATGCGCGTAGAACGCTCCCCACGACTCGCGAGGGGACGAGGCCGTGGCGCGCTCGCCCGGTCGCGCACGGTCGGGTCGCGGGCCACCTTGACCAACCTCGGCGATCCCGCGAGCGCGCGGCCGCTCGGGTAAGGACAGTGGTGCCTCTCCCATCCAGCCCTCTCCCTCGAATCCGGGCGGGGGTGCCCCTAGGTGGCTGGCTCCGGCGGCGTGCGTGTGGGCGAGAGCACGGCCGAACTCCTCAGCCGCGCGAGGGGTTGGCGAGACGGACACCAGGCGCGGCTCCTCGAGCCACGTCGCGCCGTGATCAAGAACGGGCACGACGGCCGCGCCCGGGTCCGAGGCCTCGGCGAGCCATGCCAAGCCCGCGACCTCGTAGGCGATACGCCCGCGGCGGCTGTCCGTCTTTCTCATGGTCTCCATCGACGCTCCCCGTTCCGTGTCGTCGGCCCCGCGGGGGAACCGATCCTCCTACCCACCCATGCTATCGCCTGCCCCGCCACACACAGGGCACGCGGAGGAGCGAGGGTGCCCAGGCCTCGTCCCGCTTAGACACATACCAAATAAACATCGTTATACTTCCGATTAGAGTAAAGTCCCCCGACGAGGATGTAGGCCTCCATGACCCTCACGACGACACAGAAGTCACTCGATACCCTGCTCACCGGCGACCGCCAGTACCAGATTCCAGACTTCCAGCGCCCCTACGTGTGGGAGGAGCCGCAGGCGATCGCGCTGGTCAACGACCTGCTCGGCGCGTGGCGCACGGACGACGGCGACTACTTCCTGGGCTCCGTGGTGCTCGTATGTCACCCTAGCGGCGACGACGTCGACATTATCGACGGCCAGCAGCGCATGACGACGCTCTGCATCCTCCTGGCCCTGCTGCGTCACCTGGCGGGCACCGAGTCCGGCCTGCACGGGGACCTCAACAAGCGCCTGAGCGTCGCCGAATCGACGATCAAGGGGTTGGATGAGCGGCCGCGGCTGCTCGTGCGCGAATGTGATCGTGATTTCTTTGACACGTTTATTGTCGGCGACAATATCGACTCGCTGCTCGACGTCGATGCGAGTGCCCTGACCCCGGCGTCGGTGCGTCGCATCCACGACAACGCGCGGGCCATGCTCCAGGTGGTCGCCGACCCGGACGTTCTGTCGATCGACGAGATCCAGAATTTCGTCCAGTACCTGATGCTGCAGGTCTCCCTCATCGAGGTGTCGACCGACTCCTACCAGGCCGCGCACCGCATCTTCTCGGTGCTGAACACGCGCGGTGTCCCCCTGTCGGCGGCCGACATCTTTAAGGCGCGCGTGCTCTCCCACGTCGACGCCGACGCCCGCCCCCGCTACGCGAGCCTGTGGGAGCAGAGCATCGATTCCCTTGGCACGGAGAACCCGGACGCGTTCTTCGGGCATCTGCTCACCCTCGCCCTGCGTTCCCCCGCCAAGCGCGCCCTCATCGATGCGTTCGGCGAGCAGGTCCTCACGCCGTTCTTCGAGTCCAAGAGCGGCGAGCAATTCATTGACGAGGTCGTGGTTCCCAACGCTCGCGCGTACTCTCTGGCGACGCTGGAGCCTCTCGTCGGGCACCCCGCGGCCACGCCCTTGCAGCTGCTGCGCCTGTACGAGTCCTCCGACTGGAAGCCTGCGGCCATGGCGATTCTGAGCGCGGATCGCTCGGACGAGGAGACTGTGTCGCTGCTGACGTCGCTCGAGCGCGTGTATGGCACTGCTGTCGCCGCGCGGATCGTCCCGGGCTCGCGGGCCCTCATCGTCACCCAGTTCATCGCTGCCCTCGAGGACGGGGAGCCGACCGACGCCGCGTGCGCCGTCTCCGACGACATTCGCCATCGGGCGGCCGCGACAATCTCCCGGCCACTACCCCAGTCCACGATCCGCAAGGTCCTGCTGTACCACGCGATGGTCGCCGAGCAGGAGGCCTTCCCCACGCGGCTGCCGCGCAGCCTGGGCGTCCTGTCGGGGCTCCCGGCGGCTCCGATTCGCGGCATCGGCTCCGACATTGACCTGCGCGCGTGGAACAGGCGACTGGGCGGCCTTGTTCTGACGACCATCAAGTCGCGCACCGTCAATCAGGCGCCCGACTGGGACACCGTGGCTCGCGCGCTCCACGAGGTACCCACGGTCGGCGCCTTCACCGTCGGCACGCTTCCCTCCGACGGGGGCGAGATCAGCGCCTCCGCCCTGGAAGGCCGCCAGACCTACCTGACGCGCATGATCCTGGACTACTGGAACATTCGCCGGGACTCCGACGGGGTGGACCTGTCTCGCCTGTCCAGCTCCGAGCTGGAGGCGGCGGTCGATAAGCGCTCGGCCGCACGCGGGCGCCAGGTGCGCCTCGCCGACGTCGTCGCGACCGGCATTATCTCTCCCGGCGACACGTTCGTGTGGCGTCGGCGCAACCTCGGCAACGTCTACGTCGTGACCATCTCTCCCGAGGGCACGATCGTGCTGCCCGACGGCCAGCACGTCTCATCGCCATCGGCCGCCGTCAGCGCCCTAACCGGCAATGGCTCCGCCGCAGCTCTTGACGTCTTCGTGCGCGAGTCCGACGGTAAGAAGCTGCGCGCTCTGTGGGACAAATACAGGAGCCGATTCACCTCGTCGTGAGTTGCGACAGCAGGGGCCGCCCGCGCGACGCGTGGGCGGCCCAAGCCTCTACCTGCGAAATACCTCCCATGGGAACGGAACGATGCTGCTCAACGTCTGACGAACACTCGTGAGAGCGTCTATCAGTGCGGCACACGCATCAACGCCGTGGTTGTCGGTCAGCGCCCACCAGACAAAGAACCCAAGGAGTGCCAGGAGCACGATCATATGAACTGCGCTCCAGCACAAGCGAAAGCCCCAATACAGGGTGGGGAGTCCTTCTTTCATGAGACGCTCGCTTTCTCGTCGTCATCCACGACTGTCGATGTGTCCACAGCCTCAGGGCGCGTCTTCCCCTCGGAAGAAACGAGCGCAATCGGTACCTTCTGCGATGTCAACGCCCAATTCATGACCCGCAGGGGGTTGAGAGGGTCGTCCGGCTCGCGCAACGCCAGGGAATCGACCGCGAAGTAACGAACGGTCCCAAAATCGCCTTCCATGCGTCGGACAAAACCATCCTGATCGACGCCATTGAGCCAGTCGCGCACCCCGTCCGTAGTCGTGGGATCCAGGTTTTTTCCCGACGGATAGTTGCGTAGAATCTCCGTCTTTGTCAGAACCACGGCAAGGTTCCTCTTGGACAGGTCAATGGCCTCCGATCGGAGCCTGTCCACCACCGAGGCGTAGGCCGCCTCCTGGTTTCCCGTTGCAACCAGCGTGTCCGCCACGTGCGGCGCGCTACCCGTATCCTCGCGTACACGAGGAAGGGCGAGCGGGTCGAGGACAAAGATCATCGTGCGAGCCGAGTTCACGTAGGTCAGTTCCTCGGTCCCCTCAAAGGTCGTGAAGCTCTCGCCGGCGGCGTCCATGATCTGGAGTTCAAGTACTTGGCCCGAGGCCTGGGTGAGCACGAAGGGGCGGCCCTCAGGACGCATGGTGTGGATCGTCTTCTCAGTGGCTTGTTCGGATGTCATCGCCTGAGACGAGGCCTTGAGGAAGCCTCGCGCTTCTGTGTTGAGTCCCTTGAGTGAGCCGTTGGAGGAGGACAACTGTTTGCGCGCCGCCGTCATTGCCGCCGCAAAGAACCGCGTCTTGCCCGCGCCGACGGAACCGAAGGCGGGGAGCTGAATCGTTCTGCGTGCACCACTGCCTTGAGCCAGGGGCTCGTCGCAGCTCGGGCACAGCGCGACAAGGATCTTCGAGGCGCCCCTGATCGTCGTCGGCAGATGCGTCCCACACTCACAGCGGCGCTTGATAATTCCCAGCGGGCCCGGGGAGATGTCACGGTGAATGATAGGGCACGCCCGATTTGGGCAGCAGTAGCTCGGCCGTGGATTCGTCTCATAACAGTGAGGGCATTTCACCTGAGCCCGAACATGCATCAGCACGGCGCGATCCCACCATCGGTATGTGATCGTCCATGCCTGCTGGCAGAGGTAGACGGCCCCTCCAATCACGCCCATGACGAGGAGCCACAGGGCGTAGGAGGTGTACATTCCGACGACGAAACCACCGAACGGAGCCGGTACGGCAATCCCCCAGACAAGCTTGGTGAAGGAACCGCCCACCTGCTTCGTGCCGATTGGCGTTCCATATGCGTCGTAGAGAATGACCCACCGCGGGGACAAGCGGACCTTTCTCCACGTCGCGCCACGCACCAGCGTGATCTCCTTGTAGACGGCGGCTGCATCACGCACGGCCTGGTAGGGGTTGTACTCGGGCCATGCCTTGTCCCAACCGAAGTGCTTCGTGAAGCCGGCAGGCTGATGTCGGATAACCTGGCGTGCCACGACCTTCTCCGGTGTTGCAATGTCCGGCTTGCTCACCGACCTGCCCATCAGCACGCGGAGCGGAGCGCTCACGCCAACGACCATCCCAACGACGAGAGCGAGAGCAAAAGACGCGAGCATGTAGCACACAATCCAGGCAATCATGCGCATGATCGTGGCGATAATGATCCACGACATGGCGATAACGATGGTCACGGCAATCGCGATCGCAGCCAGTCCACCGTCTCCGTATGATGATCGATTGTTCACTGCGTGCCCTTTCCGTATCCTCCGAGAAGGCCGTTCGTGGCTCGTTCTAGTCGTCTCTTCAAACGGCTTTTCTTCGCCTCCGCCGAGAACGTCTCGAACATCGCGAACGACACTGGATCGATCAGCCCCTCCTTGCTGGCCTGACTCACCTCGTTCCTGCGCGCACGGTCGTCGCACACGTCTACAAGGAAATCCTCGGCTCCCCGGGTACGCGCGGGAATGAGATGGCTTCTGCGAACTCTCAAGGCAAGCGTGACGGCTTGAGCGAGCCCCCGCCTCGTGGATGCGCGACCTGTCAGGGCGACGTGCACGCACCGCCGGGCCCACTCTTCATCGGCTGTGGCGAGGCGCGTCACCGCGGCGGTGTCGGCGCACGTCAGGATGATCCGACCGAGGTAGTCCGCCATCAATGCCGACATCGCCGGGACAGAGGATATGAGCGTCGACAGGTGCGGATTATCCGCGCGCCTACACGCGATGGCTTCCCGGCAGCACTGCTCTGTTGCACAGACCTGCGCCACATACGTTGCCAGTCTCTCGTCACGGATGACGATTCCCGACAGATGCAGGCCAGTCAGCAACTCACGCAGCGCAATCGCCGGTTCCTGAGTCGCAATCACAGCGCTGACCTGGCGCATGACCCACTGACATGCCGCCCCTGTGAGCTCACGCTGAGTCTGCGCCCACGCGTCAATCAGCGCACAATCGTTGGGCAGCGCCGCGCGGTTCCACACGAGGCGCCAGCTGTCCGGGGGTAGTTTCCTCGCGCCGGAGAGCTGCTCGGCGCGCTGATTAACGGGGAGCGACGCGATCCGCACCGCTTCGTGCCACGCCTCCACGCCGCGTCGCGTCGCCGGTTCGAGGCCGGAACACCGCCCCAGCCACTCCCACGTTCCCCGCGACAACAGTGACAGGTCGCCCGGCGCTCCCCCACTCCAGCGGCGCAAGAGCTCGCCCGCGAGCGCCTGGTCGATCTCGTCGCCATGCGCCCATCTCTCGCGGTCGCGTCCCACGGCAGGGGTGGCTGCCCACGCGCGGGCTAGTCGGCCCACGACGTCGGCACGAGCGGGGGCAGTCAGCGGAGTGTCCATCGTGCGAGCGGCCGACACCACCGCTGGCAGGAGATCGTTCGGGCAATGCTGCGCTGCCTGTGTCAGGAGGCCACCGGCCTGACCCCGCGCGTCGTCGTCCTCCCACCGCAAGCGCGCTTGGGCAGGTGCGGCGGCGAGGGCTGCTACCAAAGCCTCGCTGGCACCCGAGACATCTCGCGAGGATTCGAGTGCCGACATGAGGACGCCGCCCGCCAAATCGTGGCTATCAGTCCCCACAAGCGCCACGACCGCCGCACCCGCGGCTTCCGCATCGGCGGGAGTCTCAATCGCGCAGGTGACGGCGACGTCCAGCAGTGGATCCCCGTAGAAGAACAGCTCCTCGTCTTGTCCGGCCACCGCCAGGCCTCGCAGCGTTTCCATCACTGTGGCCCAGTCGCCGACACTGCCCCGTTCCTTCGTGAACGAAGCCAGGGCTGAGGCTCGCGTGGCCAGGTCGCGTCCAAGGAACTGCTCCCATCGACGCGCGACCTCGATCGCCGCGAGCGCGTCGGCGGGGTCTTCGTGCAGGAACCAGTCCGCCTGAGTGAGTGCGGACTCCGTCGGGGTGATCGGTGTCAGGACGCGGCGGTCAAGGTCAATGATGGTGACGCCCGCGCGCACCACGCTCGGGTCAGGTTGGGGGCCGAAATCCGGGCTCGCGGCGACAATGTCCGCCTTCGTCGTCATCGGATCGGGGACGAGGCCTCGGATCGAGAGCGACAGGGCGCGTGTGGTCTCCACAAAGAGCGTGCCGAGGGCGATCCACCTGGTGGCCACGGCCTCGTCCGCAGTGATCACGACGAGGCGCTTGGGGTTGTCGGAGGTCACTTCCTCGACCATCGTGAGGAACTGCGCGAAGTGCTCAACTGCCCATGCGTCTGCTCGAATCATGTCGCGCAACGCCTCGGCCTCGTACTCGGGGGTGATCGCGAGCGGAGACGGCCACCTGTCGATCCTCTGACCGGGGGCCTTCTCGAGGCGCCAGTTGAGCGCGCCGAACAGCTGCGCAGGTCGCATCATCCCGAAGTCGTCCGGATCGGATGTCGCAATCGCCTGGGTCAGGAGATTTCCCGGGCGGCCGTTGTTGGTGACACCCGTGGAAATACCGCGCGACAGATAGTATCTGCCCGCATGCCCGCAGTACGCGAAGGAGGGCGGGTGATCCAGCGGATCGTGGTCAGCGTTCCATCCCACGACAACGCGGTGAAGCAACGTGTCACGGATGACCTGACGGTCCTGGGCGTTCATCCCCTCAGAGATTGCTTGGAAGTTGAAGCCGTCGATCCCGTCAATGGCCTCGCTGGCCCGCGTGTCGGTGTAGAGCGCGACGTCGAACATTGCGTCACCCCTGCTTCGGCAGGAAGCCGCGCTGCGCCATCAGCCAGAGCAGAGGCTCGGCCACCCTGTGGGGCATGAGGCCGCGTTCGTCCACGCGCTGCATCGCGTAATCCGGTTCCGATCCCAACGCTGACAAGCCGAAAAAGCGGTAGTTTTCGTAGTTTGTTTCGAGCATTGTCAGCAGTCCGTCGCCTCCCCAGTGAGACACCATCGATGCAATGTGATCATGCACGGAGGCACCCTCTGCCTCGTCGTAGTAGCCGAGAGAGGAGGAGGGACGACGGATCGGATTGTTTTCCGGGATATCCGACCAGAATGCGTCGATCTTTGAGATGACAATGGCGACCGGCTGCTTGATTTTCCGGTTGTGTTTCGTGGCCTCGTTCTGACGCATCACCTCCGTGATGGCGTGCAGAACATTTTCCGGCGCTGTCTCGACCCGCTGGTCCTTCGCGGCCGATCCCCGCCCTGCGTTGCCTGGGAAGCTGAAGGGGTCCAAGAGCAGGATGATCCCATTGGTCGCCAGCAGGTAGGTCATGCTGAGTGCGCGTTCGTCAACCGCGAGGTCCTCGCCCGCGGTGTCGTAGAAAGAAAACACCGTCGACGTGAAGTCACCGAACACCGTTTTCGCGATCCCGCGTCGTGCCCGCTGCCACTCGAAGACGACGGGGCTTGTCTTGTCGCCGTCGGCCTGTTGCGTCTGCGCTGGCAGCTGACCCAACGGTGATTCCATCTGCTTGAGCAGGCGCTCCAGTCGCACCTCCTGGCCGTTATTATCACCGGCCTTGCACAGGCGAATCGTGTCCCTAAAACGTCGGCCGACCGGCCCATTCATGGCAAGTTCGCGCATGAGGACGGCCAACATGACAGTCTTGCCCGACGAGCGCGCTCCAACCAAGCCAAACAGTGAGGAATCGCTAGAAAAACCGCTCGGCAAACGCGAGTGGCACTGCGGACACAGGCGTACACCCGTGCTCCCCAAGCAATCGGGGCACTGCGTCCTCCTCATATCGCTGAGCAGCGACGTACGGGAAGGCACGAAGGCCGGATAGTACTCTTTGAGGTCGCCAAAGTGGGTGGCGCGCACGCGATCAATATCTTTGACGCATTCCTTCTTGCCAACAGCCGCCCGTCCCGGACAGCGGAAAGCCACCTTCCGCAAATCAATGTCCGTGTAGCAATAGGGGCACGGCGCTGTCACATGCAGCAGGCTCATCGGTCATCCTTTCAGGGACGAGGTGGGGGGATCATTGAGCTGGATCCGCGCGGCCATGCCCGCGAACAGACGCACCCAGTAGGCCCCCTTGATTGAGGGGACATGAAATGTGCAGGACTGCGTGAGACCCGAGCAGAAGTCCAGTTGCAGTCGGGCAATCTCCTCGCCGTCTTCGGCTCGGGCCGGCATGTAGGGCCCCGTCGACAACACCGCGACCAGTTCCGCCGTGCCGAGGAATCCCTCGCTCGTCACGCTCGCGCTCGCGTTGCGTCCTCCGAAGAAACGCCGGGGCAGCTTGAGCGTGTAAGACATCGTGGGCACCGGCGCGTCCAACTCAACCGTGACCGGCGAACACACCCTCTCACTACCGAGGCCGACAACGACCGTGCCCACCGACACCTCTGTCACCGTATCCGCGTCGGCGATACGAACACCGCCATCTCGCCTGTAGGAGAACTTGTCGATCCTCATGCGTTCCGTGCGCCCGTCGACGCTCGACCACACGACCTCCATGAGGTAATCTCCACTCGGCCAGACCCACGAGACGCCCAGCTGTGACCCGAAGCGTTCCACCCTGACATCACGGGGCGCGGGCGCAGTACCAGCGACGACCGCCCGACCGGCCACGGCCTCGTCCCCATCCCATGTAAGCGGAACATAGAGACACACGCCTGGCTGCTCGTGGAGATCCATCGACTGCCGGTGAGCACTGCTGCGGATCACTCCGACAACCCGTGTACCGTTCAGCTCGTCAAGGCGCTTCACCGTCAGCCGGTCCCCTACCGACACAGGAGCGTCAGCGGGGAGCATCCACACGTCTGTCGTATAACCTGGAATATCCGTCCACTCAGCGCGAATCCCCGGCTTGCGGTTCGGCATCCGTATGTTCCCCAAGCGCAGGTCCTCCACGGGGCGCACGAGGCCGCGCGGAGTCACAGACACCGCCACCGTCTCCGAGAGCGCGGACCGTCCACCGACAACGTAATGGGCTTGAAGGAGCGCCGTATACGTCTGCCCCAGACGCAGACCATTGAGGCGCTGGCGCCCCTTCGTGGACACCGGAAAGGCACGTCGCGCCCCGTCCGCACCGACAAGCTCCACCGACACTCCGGTCGCCTGATCCGGGGTCCGCCAAAACACGGTTGCCTCCGTTGCCGTCACAACGACTCCGGTCTCGAAGGGGGGCGGCAGCACGGTCACCCGGGCTGTCGCGGGAGCGGAGTACTCACCCCCCTGGCGGAAGGCGAACACCGCGTAGAGGACATCCCTGGCCACCGCAGGTTTCTGGTCGAGAACCTGCTGGTCGCGCACAGTTGACGCGACCTGGAAGCCAGACGTCGGATTCGCGGGAGTACCCGCCTCGCTGCGAACCACCGCAAAACACACGTCGTCGTCCCGAGTGCCCCTCCACGACACGAGCACTCCGCCCTTATCGGGATCGTAAGCGGCACTCACCTCAGCTGGCGGGTCGGGCGGGATCTGAAACAGGAGGTCCGAGATTTCCTCGTCTTCACGGTCGACCGAGCGCGCGTCGATTAACGCCATCCTCGCACCGGCGTAATCCTTCATCGAGAGGGCCCGGCGGTAGGCGTCCATCGCCACGCTCTTGCGGTGTTCTGCGGCCGCGAGTGCCTCCCCCACCTGGGCGGCCAGTGCGCTCATCGCGTCATCCGTGGGGCTGGCGGCCAGCGCGGTGTAGGTCCTGCGCGCGCGCGAGAGAGCACCCGCGGCGATCATGTCCGTGACACTGGCGAGGTCCGGCGTCGGTTCGCTGGTCGGGACACGCGTGAGCAATCGTCGCGCGTCCAGATCTGCCAGGCCGCAGGACGTCAGGCGGCCCAGCGCTAGCGTCGGGGTGAGTCCCTGGCGCCGCAGTCGCTCCGCTTGATCAGCGAACCACGCCAGGACACAGGCGCGCATATCCGCGTCGTTCGAGCACTGTTCTTCGATCGCAGTAAGCGTCTTCTTAGCCATCTCCGAGGCATCATCCGAGCGGGCATTGGCGGCCAACTTCGACTGCCGCAGATCCGCCATATCTATCACGCGACGCCTGTTGGCACCCATGACGGCACTCAGCTCATCGATGACACGAATGTCCGTCGGACGCACTGCACGCTCGTGGAGCACCAGCACATCCACAACGCTTCGATAGGAGGGATGTAACCTGATCTTGGAGGCCAGAGCATCCTTACATTCCTCCGAGACATCGACGCGCGGGCACACGCGGATGCCCTGCCCGGCGGCCGCCGCAGACAAATCACGATCCGTCATCGAAGAACCGATACCGCTGGATGTTGCGGCACGGCGCAAGTCCTCCTCGGTCAGGACGCCGATCGGGTTGTCCTGTTTGAGGGCCCGCACAAAGGCGTCGAGTTCCTCCTTGCCCGCCACCGACGCCTGTTTGTGCACGGCCGCCCACAACGTCGGGTCGTACAAGGACTCCCCCAGCGCCGTTTTCGTGGCCTTGAGCAGCTGACTAATCGTTAGGACGACGGGGATCCTCGATTTGTTAAGAAACATTTCGAGGCTCTTGATGTGTTTCGTCAGTTCAGCGCTCGATATGGTGGGAGTGAGAGCGAAGAGCACGGCGGCATCTGCTTTGGCTAGCGCCTGGATCTGGGCATTGCGGTCGCTCGTGTCGCTCAGCGCTCGTAGCGCGTCCGCAACGGAGGATTGCCAGGCAGTATTAGCCTTGTAGGGCTGAAGGACAGAGTCCCTATAGACTTTTTTGTCGAACACCGTGCTCGTCGCCTACTCCTTCTGATTGTTCCTAGGACCGGGTCGTGATCCCGGCAATCTGCTTCTTCGCTTTTTGCACGTCCTCCTGCGTCAGGATCGATACGGCGGCCTGCGCCCTGAAGGACTTGCCTGTCGTCGGCTCGACGAGCACCAACGTGGCAACACCTTCCTCGGAAATCTCCAGGGTGACCTCAAGGGGGTCCCCCTTGCGCATCGGAGGCAGGCCATCAACGGTCGTGCTCGGCCCAGATACCATCGCCTTGTTGTCCGCCGGATTCTCAGACTCTGTTTCCCCGCCCTGCTCGTAGAGGGCAGACTCAACGCTCGTTTGACCATCGAAGAGAATGCCGGCCGTCATCGAGGCAGTGAGCGGTAGCGTCTCGTTCGCGTGCGCAAGGAAATACACATACTGCACGTAGTGACCGGCTGCGTCCTCCCTGGAGAGTTCAAGTCCCAGCCCACGCGACAACACGTTCGTCACCACGGTGCGACGCGGGCCGAGGCTCGGCAGGGCGCTCGATCCCGAGGCGCTCGCCTCTGCTCCGCCGTCCATGTCGGCAAATCCAGGAGCGGGGATCTCACCCTGCCCGAAGATTGCCGCACCCTTGGCGACCGACAGATCGAAGTCCGTGTTTTCTACGGTGAACCCTGCCCCGGTCAGCGCGTTCCTGATCATGGGCATGCGCGAGGATCCGCCAACCAGGAGGTAGCGGTCGATCTCCAGGCCGGGGAACTTGGCGCGCGCCGTGTCGATCACTCGGCGCGTAATATCTACCGTCTGGGTCACCAGGTGCGAGGTAGCCGCTTCGAACTCCTCTCGGGTCACTTCGACGCGTTCCTTCTTGTCCTCGTAGCGCAAGAGCAGATTGGTCGACGGTCGCACGGTGAGCATCTTCTTGGCATCCTCGACGGCAACGCGCAGCTCGGTCATGAAGTCATCGTCCATGGAGGGATCGTTATCGTCCTCGAGGCCCGCCTGCGCGATAAAACGCTGCAGGAAGATATCTTCTAGGCACTGGTCCCAGTCGGCGCCGCCAAGTAGCCGGTTGCCATCAATGGCGATGACCTCGACTTCGTCGGCGCGCGTCTTGAGAATGGTTGTATCGAAGGTACCGCCGCCGAGGTCGAAGACGAGTAGCGTCTGTTCTTCCTCCTGACGGGAGCATAGAGCGATGGCGGCCGCAACCGGCTCGGGGATAATACCAACGACATCCAGCCCGGCGATTTCTCCGGCCTGTTTGGTGGCCTGGCGTTCCTGTGTTCCGAAGTATGCGGGAACCGTGATGACGACCTTGTTGATATCCAGGCCGTTCTGGCTGTTCGCGTTGTTCACCAATTCTTTGAGAATCAGCGCAGAAATAGACTCCGGAGTGTATTCCTGGTCTCTGAATTCGAGGGGGTATTCCTCGCCCATGTGGCGCTTAATAAGGGAGCAGGCGTTGTCCGGGTCGCTCACCTGTGTCTGCTTCGCTTGGCTGCCGATGTCGACAGTTCCGTCATCGTTGAAGTACACAACCGAGGGAGTCGTGTCTTCTCCGACGAAGTTCTTGACGATCTCCGCCATGCCGATGTCACTGATCATGGCCACTGCGGAGTACGTCGTCCCCAGGTCAATGCCATACACCTTGTCGCTCATGCGAGGGTTCCTTCCTGATCTTATTCCTGGTTCGTGTTCGGCTCGTCAACCGAGCTGTCGAGGTCCGCGTCGTAGCGGTAGACGCTCACCTGCGCGGGCAGGAATGCGCGCTCTGCACCCGCACGGACGAGGCCTTGGCGGAGCACCTTCGCGACCGTCCAATCCAGCCCCTGCTCTCCCGTCCGCACAGTCTTGCGAGACGCATGCACAGACCTGTCGAATGGAGCCCCTGGTGCTGCTCCAACGGATTCAACGCCAACGAGGTCAAGTGTCTCGAGAAGCGCGTCGTGGAAATACTCAAACTCAACGTCGGCTCGGTATCCCTCCCCGTGAATCCGTGCGAGCTGCGCAGCGTCCGCGGACTGGGTAATAAGGATGGCAAGTCGCGTCAGTACAGGTCCGAGAAGCTGTTGCACCTGGTCAACCTGCAGGGATTCCACACGGTTCTGCAGCTTGCGCACCAGGTCCTCGTAAAACTCTGAACGATCACTCAACGCTCGCACGTTCTTATCCAAGCCGCCAAGCAGTTCCGCGATCTCAGCGTTCGTGACAGTGTCACCCTCGCTCACCGGAGGGACGCTAGGCACCTGTCCCCCACCCTCACATGGAATGGAACTATCGAGCGCCTCATTCGCCGCGCTGGGCGAAGGCACGGCCTCCTGGAAGACCTCATCTTGCACGTCAGACACATTTCTTCCTTCAGTTACGGCATTATCGCAATGACCTAAGCTCGTTCTCTGACCACTTATTCTAACTCTTGACGCATATGTGACAGCGACCTCATCCAAACCTTGGACAGCGGCGCAACCGTGCACAATCCGAGGCGAGTGGGTCCTTTCGTGTAGCAGGGATCAGTCCCCCGCGTGGCGGACAGGCATAACCGGCTTCAAGGTGGCGCTGTTGGCTTAGAGGTGGCGCTGTTGGCCGGACAGGTGGATGCCTGAGCCCCTTTACTGCACAGGTTAACCCGATAGGTGGAGCGTGGGCGGGGCCGCCCACACTGCCACCTATCGGGCCCAGCTGCGCATCATCGGGCTAGTACTGCCACATCTCGGGCCCAGGTGACACCGGCAGTCAGCACAGAACCACCCACCCAGCGACGAGTCACTCGACCAACACGTTTTGCCCACGCCCCACGTTGATCACCACGATCTTCAATACCGACTTTGGCGCACCACCACACCGAAAAGTCACCCTGCAAGCAACACGATTTGTCCATCCTTCAAGTTGGCTCCCACCAACTTCAATACCGATTTTTCGGACTATAGGTCACGAACGTGGTGCTTAAGTTCCGTGTTTAGGTTGGGATTGCGGGCGAAAGTCGCTGTTATTTAGGTTCGGGCGGTTAATCGCGCAGCTTCCTTGACTTTCTGGGGTGATCGTGTAGTGGGTGAGAACACGATCGAATCGTGCTCGGCGTTGCCCGGTGTGCGCTGTGCCGATGAAGAAGAATGGACACACCGCGGCGGGCGCTCAACGGTGGAAATGCACCTCGTGCGCCCTGTCAACCACATGTCCATCAGGGCGTGCGCGCCGACACGAACAAGCCGATGAGCTGGCAGACTTCATCGCGTGGGCGACGTCTCGGCACACCCAAGACGAACAGGAAGGCTCAGCGCGCGCTTTCCGGCGTCGTACCTGTTGGTGCTGGCAGGTGCCGGTACCTCACCCGCCCGTCACCGGGCAGGTCCACGATCAGATCTTCATTGACGGCATGCACCTGTC
>ERZ773007.303-NODE-303-length-24949-cov-5.240259_pt1 | contig 24949 bp, 22 predicted proteins | sample MGYA00580665_ERZ773007 | MGnify/ENA primary metagenome ERZ773007 (study PRJEB29015, sample SAMEA2738122) | human oral metagenome | biome: human oral; feature: human-associated habitat; material: saliva | place: China | collected 2167 ... | reverse complement strand
GGACTCAGGCCAGGCTCGCCGAGGAGCTGGGGGTCTCCCGCCAGACGGTCAACGCTTTGGAAGCCGGGCGCTATGACCCCTCCCTGCCCCTGGCCTTCACCATTGCTCGCGTCTTCGGCCTGACCATCGAGGAGATCTTCTTCCCCGATGACGAGGCCTCCTAGGATGAACGCCGTGAGCCGTACCGTTGACATTCCGCCCCCGAGGCGAGGACGTCGTGAGCTCATCGAGGACACCGAGGTGCGGCTCGGCCTACACATCAAGTCGGCCGAGCAGGCCATGATGGCCGCCAAGACCGAGGCCCTGAGGCGCTTCGGCCTCACCGTGGCTCAGTACGCGGCCATGCTCTCCCTGTACTACGTGCCCGAGCAGTCCTCGGCCCAGCTGGCCAGGGCTGCCGCGGTCACTCCGCAGACGATGGCCACCGTCATCGCCAAACTGGAGCAGAAACGACTCGTCACCCGCCATCCCTCCTCCGACCACGCCAAGGTCCTCATCGCCTCACTCACGACTGAGGGTGAGGCCCTGCTACTGCGCGCTGACAAGGTTGCACGCCGCATCGAGCAGCGTATGGCCGAGTCCTTCTCCGCCAAGGAGCGCCAGCAGCTCACCGAGATGCTCGGGCGCGTCACCTCCCTCCTGCGCGACGACCTCATTGCCGAGTAGCGGCCGAGACATCGACGATCACTGCTGTCTCGGGCCCACGATCACCACTGGCTCAGCGAATCGCAACGGGGCTGCTCCGTGTCGTGTATCAGGTATCTGATACTGTGTTGGTGACTGATACAGGAAGGTGTTGCTCATGAAGGCCATGCAGATCGTCAACTTCGATGGCCCGGCGTCCGGGCTGCGGTACCAGGAGGCCCCCACTCCTGAGCCCGGACCGGGTCAGATCGCCGTGGATGTGGACCATGCCGGCGTCGGCTACGTTGAGGCGCTCTTCACCGAGGGCCTCGTGCCCATCGACCTGCCCTGGACTCCCGGGCTGGAGGTGAGTGGCCGAGTCCGTGCTCTTGGGGACGGTGTGGATGGCTACCGGGTCGGGGACGCCGTCGTCGCTCTGACCATCACCGGAGGTGGCGGCTATGGACAGGTTGCTGTGGCTCCCGCTGAGCTCGTGACGCCTCTGCCCGCGGGCCTGGACCCGGTCCTGGCCGCCGCAGTTCCGGCGAACTCGACGACGGCGCTCGTCGCCCTGGAGGAGATCGCCCACCTGCGCCGCGGTGAGAGCGTGCTGGTCCATGCCGCCGCCGGTGGCCTCGGCTCGCAGATGGGCCAGGTGGCCCGACTGCTCAGTGCGGGCCGAGTCGTCGGCGTCACCCGCAGTGAGGCCAAGCGCCAGGAGATCCTGGACCTGGGCTACGACGAGGCCTGGCTGACCGAGGATCTCGCGGAGGCCGACCCCGCCCAGTTCGACGTCGTCGCCGACCCGGTGGCCGGCCCGGCTAGGCTGCGCAGCCTCGACCTGCTGCGTACGGGCGGACGGCTCCTCGCGCTGGGGGACGCTTCTCAGGCGGAGGACCAGCAGGTGAGCACCACGTCGCTGTGGTTGCGGGGCATTGGCGTCATCGGCTTCAACCTCGGGGCCTTCAGTCAGGCGAACCCAGGACTCGTCGGAGGCCACCTGAGGCGTGCGGTGGAGCTTGTGGCCTCCGGAGAGCTCCGTGTCCACGTCACCGACCGCCTCCCGATCCAGGAGGCCGCTCAGGCCGTTGCCGCCGTGCGCGCGGGAACCACCACCGGCAAGATCGTCCTGACCCACTCGCAGGACTGACGACCCGTCCAGGTCCGCAAGATTCGTCAGTGAGCTCTGGGCGCCATACCGGCATTATGGAGCGCATGAGAGAAACGATCGGCTCCTTCGACGTCGTTGGCCTGCCTCTTCGGACATCGAACCGAGAGGCGGCCCGCACCATTCCTCCTCACTGGCGGGCCGCTGCCGATGCCGGGCTCCTCGCACCCGAGAAGCCCAGCGTCGGCCCCGGCATTTATGCGGTTTACACCGACTACGAGACTCCCGGTGACGATGTCGACGGTGTCTACACCCTCGTCATCGGTAGACGCATCGAGGCCGGAGGCCCGGTTCCCCCTGGCCAGGTGACTGTGACGATCCCGAACTCCACTCGCGACATCGTCACGCTGGCCGATGCTCGGCCGGAGAGTGTCTATGACGCGTGGGTGGATGTCTGGGCCCGTAAGGACCTGACCCGTGACTATCGTGCCGACTACGAGTACTACGTTCCGGACGGCTCGATTCATCTGTCCATCGGGATCCTTTCGGACACATGAGGGCTGAGCAGTACCAACGCCAGCTCGACGCCGTCACCGACTACATCTACACGCATCTTGACGACGACCTCAGCCTGGAGACTCTCGCTCAGGTCTCCGGGTTCTCCCGCTATCACTGGCACCGCATCTACCGGGCGGTGCGCGGGGAGACGGCCGCTCAGACCGTACGCCGTCTCCGTCTGGAGCGGGCGGCCGCCATGCTCACAGAGACCTCGTGGCCGGTGGAAAGGATCGCCTGGAAAGCCGGGTTCACTGGCACCGAAGTGTTCAGTCGAGCCTTTCTCCGCGCATATAGGACGACTCCCAGCCGATTCCGCATCGGTGGACGCCCGGCATCGATCGACTCACCAGTGACGAGTTGTGGTTCAGGATCGACGTCGTCGGTGAGTCAGGACCCGGCGTGGGCGGTGCGCGTGGAGACTCGCCGCGGCTATCGACTTGCCGTATCCGAGCACCGTGGTTCCTATATGGATATCGGCCGGGCCTTCAGCCGAGTCAGAGACCGTGTGGGCTCAGGGAGTCTGATGGTTGCCATCTATGAGGACGATCCCGACGCCGTTCCCCCGGCTGATCTGCGCTCGGCGGCTGGAACCGTCGTCGACCCCGGTACGAAGATTCCCCACGATCTTGCTGAGAGGATGGTGCCGGACGGACGGTACGCGATCATGCGTTACATCGGCCCGTACTCGTCGATGCATGCCGCCTACCGGTGGCTCTACGGTCAGTGGCTGCCGAACTCGGGCGAGGAGCCGCGAGACCATCCGATCATCGAGGAGTACCTCACCGACCCGGCGACCACTCCACCTGTCGACGCCGTCACCGACATCCTCCTCCCGCTCCTGTGAGGCATCCGGCCTGATGCGGTTGACGCCGATGGGCCGCAGACACCGTGGTGTCTGCGGCCCATCACGTGCGTCCCGATGGTTCGCTCAGGTCATGAGTCCAGGGCCTGCCGGCGTCGGTAGGCCTGGATCATCATGGCCGGCACCGTGATCCCCAGCACCGCCCCTCCGGCGATGAGGAAGGTGTCGGCCGCGCTCCCTCCGGTGAAGGGGATGGCGGGCACCGACGACTTGCGGTTGGCGATCTTGCCCAGCGCCACGACCTGCCCCTGGGAGGAGATGGTGATGGTGCGGGGGGTGGCGTCCAGGACGTAGCCGACCGGCGGCTTGGTCTCGACGAGCCGGTAGGAGCCGTAGCCCAGCTCCGCCAGCTTGAAGGCGCCGGAGTTCGCATCGGTGTCCAGGCCGCCCTGGGCGCAGGTGCCCACGCAGTCGGTGATGGTGCGGGCCTGGTCCGGCTGAGGCCGACCGTTGGAGTCAAGGGGAATCAGCGACCACTGGGCGCCCTTGATGGGGTTGCCGCGCTCATCGGTCTTGGTCCAGGTGGCCGACCCCTTGATCCGGCTGTTGGTGACCTGACCCAGGTCGAGGGTGGGGGTGTCGTCGTCCGTGCCGGCGGCTGGCGCCGATCCGTCCAGGGTCTTGGTCAGGGTGGTGGAGGACAGGTGGTAGCCGGCCGGAGCCTGGGTCTCGGTGATGGAGTACTCGCCCCAGGTGAGCCCGGAGACCTTGAAGAACCCAGCTCGAGGGTCTTGGTCCACCGAGCCGTTGGGGCACGTGGCCTTGCCGCCGGTGGCGACGCAGTCGGTCACCTCCTTCTGACCGCCGTTGAGCGCCGGGGAGGCCAGCGTGAAGACGGTCCCCGCCAGCGGGTTGCCAGCGTCGTCAACCTTGCTCCAGACGACCTGACCGGGCTGAGCCGTGTTGACCATCGTGCACTGCATCCACTCACCGGTGGCCAGATCCAGGGTCTTGGAGGCGGAGTTGACCGTCGACGACGGAGTCCTGATATCCGAGTTCGGGTGTGGCACGCAGGAGACCGTGGCCTTGTACCCGGCCGACTTGGGCGACGACGAGGACTCCGACAGCACCGTCTGGCCCTGGGGCAGGTAGGCGGAGTCGAAGCCGCCGGCGCCTGAGGCGGTCTTACCGCGCTTGGGAGTTGCCGTGAGCGTCCAGTCCTTGGCGGACAGGCCCAGAGAGCCGGCCGCGGTGTTGTCCACCTGCTTGACCAGGGACAGGTTGGGCAGCTGGACCTGCACCTGGTGGTCCTCGACCTCACCGTTGACTGCGATGCCAGTGGGCTGAGGGTCCTCTGCTTCCCGCCCGTTGGGCGGGGCGCCGGTGATGCGCAGACGCATGAAGGTGGCCGCACCGTTGCCATTGATGGTGCTCCGCTTGGCGTCCTGGGGGACGGTCCAGGTCACAGTGGCCTTACCGGCGCTGGAGCAGGAGGTCACCGCGGAGCGCTCACCGGCGGAGAACACGCCGTCCCGGTTCCAGTCCACCCAGCCGGCAATCTTGGTGTTGCGGCCCGAGCAGGTGATCTCCTGGCTCCACTTCTGGCCGATATCGGTCCAGATGACGCGGTCCCAGCCGGCGGGCAGGGCGTCCTCGTCATCAATATCCGTGGTGTTGTCCCTCGAGGCGTCAGCGGTGTGGGTGATGCTGTCATCGTGGTCCGTCAGGGCACCCAGACGCACGACGGCGGAGTTCGTGGTGGCCACGTTCCCCTGGTCCGTTGCCGCACTCAGGTTGTACCAGTCTCCGGCGTCGCCCTCATACGGTGCCTTGCCGCGGGCGATGTTGCGCTCTCCGCTGTCAGACAGCTCCCCACCGCTCCAGGCCGGCTGGAACGCGCTGCCGGCAACACCGTAGCTCTCAGGCGCGTCGCCGTAGTCCATGTAGGAGACGACACCGAAGGCGACGGCGCCTCGACCGCCTCCGTGGATCTCGACGTAGCCGGTGCGCATGTTGCTCAGCAGCATGACCGAGGAGGGGCCGTAGCCGTTGCGAACCTTGGCGCTGCACTCGGCGTCGTCCGGGCGCAGCTTGATGCCGGGCCGGTTACCAACAGGGGTGGACACGGAGACCTTGCCCACGACGGAGTTCGTGATGCATCCCGGTGTCCGGGCGCTCTCCAACAGGCGGTAGGTGACGTTCTGGGAGGCGACGTAGGGGATCGGGGAAACGGAGATGTACTCCTTCTGGCCGTTGGGGATGTGCCAGCTCGAGGCCTCAGCGTCGGCGACGACCATGCCCTCCATCGGAACCTCCACCTTGTTGGGGAAACGCTCCAGCTGGCTCTTCGCAGGCTGGGAGGCGGAGGTCACCAGGTAGGCGCTGCACTCGATCTGGAACTGCTGTGTGGAGGAGTCCCTCAGGTTGGCAATGCCCAGAGGCAGGTTTGACGAGGTCGCATAGGGCTTCTTGGCGACCCCGGCGGTGTAGTTGGTGCCGTCATTGTAAAGGCGAGCCAGGCCGTCGCCCATCCAGTTACCCGGATAGTATCCGACACTTAAGCCCCGGTCGGTGGGCAGCCCCGTCTCGTTCTTTCCCACGGCGGTGGTGCGCACATTGGACAGGGTGCATCGACTGGTTCGCCACTTATCGCCGGAGATCCGTGAGGGAGTCGACCAGACCACGCCGGTGCTTCCGTCGGGAAGGATTCTCGTGCCTTTCCCGGGCAAGGTATTGGTCATCTCGTTCCAGTCGATCCAGTCGATCACCTGGGTATATTTTCCCGATCCTCCGGCAGGATTACCATAAATGGCCTCGGCCGGAGGGAGTGGAAGCGTTGCCGTGCCCAGTGCACCGGCAATCAGGGCAAACGTCGAGATGGCGGCGCCGCTCCTCAGTCTCCGACGAGACTGGCGTGAGGGCTGACGTGACGACGTCAGTTCCCGCCGGTGCGAGCGGACAAAGAATCGGCGAAGCATGAAGCGCTACCTCAGTTTTAGGGTCATGGGCCTTGACACGGTAGCATTAAGGAATTCCACAGAGAAACACAGTGAGTTTCCTGCAACTCAACAGCAATCAACGTCACGGTTGAGTCTCGCCAATGAATTGCGTCATCGGTCGGAAAGTGACGCATTAGTATTCTTCCGGTGCGCTCATTGTACGTGCGCTCATTGTGCGGGCAGCGGTGCTCGGGCAGCGGCGCCCGGTTCTGTCTGCGCTGAGGCGATGCCGCGAGGGGTCGCTGAGGCACTGGGGTGAAGGGCTGCGCCGTCGGACGGGACTGCTTAGGATAGGTAAGGCTCAGTCACCGCCCGGTTGCAGAAGGATGAGGTCATGTCACAGCCCTGGGAGATCTACGACGCGCTTCTTGACGGACTGCCTGAGGACGTCGTCGTGCGGACGGCGGGCCAGGGGCCCCGCTGGAGCCGTGTCCTCAACTCCGCCGGCGGTGTCGGCACGGCCTGGACCATGGATGTGCGCAGCCGCCCGGCCCTCAACGACGGGCCGCTCGAGGGACGGCCACTGCGCGACGTCGGCGCCCTGGCGAAGTCCTGGAACCTGGCTGAGGCCAGCATCGGCCAGGCCGCCATCAACTCCTGGTACTCGCGCGAGCAGACGGCTGCGGACAACGGTTTCGAACCCACCGGGGAGGGACTGACCTGGCGCCAGGTCTTCGACCCCTACCGGGAGATGATCGTCGGCAAGAGAGTCGCAGTCATCGGGCACTTCCCCTTCGCCGAGGCCGCACTGGCCGGCGCCGGCGAGTACATCTGCCTCGAGCGCAACCTTCAGCCCGGCGACTGGCCGGACAGCGCCTGCGAGTACGTCCTGCCCGAGTGCGACCTCGTCTTCATCTCCTCATCGAGCTTCGTCAACAAGACCGCGCCGCGTCTCATCGAGCTCTCCCGCCAGGCGCACACCGTCCTGGTGGGGCCATCGACGCCACTCAACCCGGTGCTCCTCGACTACGGCGTGGACACCATCACCGGTTTCATCGCGGCGAGTTCACTGAGCGACCCCGCCTCTCTGGCCGAGATGGTCCCGGCCGGCGACATCGGCCCCGGATTCCGCGTCCACCGTCACCGGGCCTGATCGGCTGGCCCTCGCCACGGCGGCCGGCAGGCGTCGGTCGCTGCGGCAGCGCCATGGAAAGTGCCATGGAAACTGCCATGGGATGAGAACTGGAACAACGACGGCGCCGCGCTGGGTCATGTCCAGAGCGGCGCCGTCGTGAATTCTGAGGGGGCGGTCAGGCCTGAGCGTCCTCGGGGCTGATGCCGTAGCCGGCCTCATCCTCGGTGGAGTCGGCCCAGTACTCCTCGGCCCACGGGTCCTCAACCGGCTGGCTACGACGCCACACGACGTAGGCGCCGGCAGCGGCCGCGCCGGCGACGGCGAGCCAACCCAGGGTCTTGAGCACGCGGTGCTTCTTCTGCTTCTTCACGGGAACCTCCAATGCGGCGGACTTTGCGGCAACAGCCACGCGCTGGGCGCGCTCTGTCAGGGTACCGTCCGTACCTGCAGCAGCCTGGGCAGCCACGGCGGCGCGCTGCGCACGAGGGATGTAGTCCTCGACAACCCGGTAGCGGGCCTCGTGGACCACCGGCTCCAGACGCTCCTGTGCGTCCTTGGCGGCGCGGGCCACGCCCCCGGCGGCCTTGCTGACGTGCGGAGCAGCCCACAGGGCGGCCTTCTCAGCCTGGCCGACGACGGATCCGGCAAGGGATGCTGCCTCCTTGCGCAGATGAGTGGTGTCGAGCTTCTTGTCGCAGCATGTCTTCGTCAGGCAGGACATGGTTGCCTCCCAGGTTGGAAACGGATACAGACGGTCGTTGTGCAACGTGCACCAATGGTCGCACCCCGGCGCGGCCTGGCCCACACGATGTCCAGCCGTTTTGCCTGGGGTGAACAGCACCGCACACCACTGAGGGGTTCATGCCGATGGGCCCGCGACCGTGCCACCATGTCACTCATGGAAGCGACTCTTCACACCAACCTCGGCGATATCCGCCTGGAGCTCTACCCCGAGCAGGCTCCTGAGACCGTCTCCAACTTCGTGGGGCTGGCCACCGGCCAGAAGGCGTGGACGGATCCACGCACCGGCGCGGAGTCCCACGCTCCGCTGTACGACAACGTCATCTTCCACCGTGTCATCCCTGGTTTCATGATCCAGGGCGGTGACCCGCTGGGTGACGGTACCGGAGGACCCGGCTACGTCTTCGACGACGAGATCGACGCCTCCCTGACCTTCGCCGCCCCCTACGTCCTGGCCATGGCCAACGCCGGCCGCCGCCTGGGCAAGGGCACCAACGGCTCGCAGTTCTTCATCACCACCGCCCCCACCGAGTGGCTCCAGGGCAAGCACACGATCTTCGGTGCCGTCACCGACGAGGCCTCCCGCGCCGTCGTCGACGCGATCTCGGCTGTGGAGACCGACCCGCGTGACCGCCCGGTGCAGGACGTCATCATCACCTCGGTGGACATCACCGAGTAGTTTCCACGAGGACATGGGGTGGCCGCTCAGCAACGAGGGGTCACCCACCGCACCGCTACCGAAGCACCGGAATCAGGTGTGATTCGCCTCTGTGACGCCGCTGGGACCCGCGTCCCGGCGGCGTCGTCGTATCCGGTTCACCCGTCCCAACCCGCTCAAGCCCCGATCATCCGCACAGGAGCATCCGATGACCTCGACGAACTCGTTTCCGCAGCAGGCACCGCCGGTGTGCCCGCGGCACCCGGGCACGGTGGCCTACGTGCGCTGCCAGCGCTGCGACCGACCCACCTGTCCCGCCTGCCAGGTGCCCAGCTCGGTGGGGGTCCACTGTGTGGACTGTGCTCGTCAGTCTCAGGCCGGCCGACGTCAGGCGCGCACGCTGCTGGGCGGGAACGTCACCTCCGGGGCCCTGGTCACCAAGATCCTCGTCGGCCTGTGCGTCGTCGTCTACGCGCTCCAGGTCCTCATCCCCGAGGTGACGATGCAGTCGCTGGAGCTCCGCCTGGGCTTCGTGCCGGCACTGGCCGCCTCCGAGCCCTGGCGGTTCCTGACCACCGCCTTCCTGCATGCGAACTACATGCACCTCGGCTTCAACATGTGGGCACTGTGGGTACTGGGCGGTGCTCTTGAACCAGTGCTCGGGCGGTGGCGCTTCACCTGCGTCTACCTGCTCAGCGCCCTGGGCGGCTCGACGATGATCTACTGGCTCTCCTGGCCGGACACGGAGTCCTGGCTCACGCTGACGGTGGGCGCCTCGGGAGCGGTCTTCGGCCTGTTCTCGGCCATGTTCATCGTGCAACGGCGCTTCGGGCGAGACACCTCGGGGATCGTGGCGCTGGTGGCGATCAATGCCGTCATCTCCTTCCTGGGGGCCAACATCTCCTGGCAGGGGCACCTCGGTGGGCTTGTCGTTGGAGGGATCGTCTCGGCGATCTACGCCTGGGCGCCACGGGGGAAGCGGCAGGTCGTGGGGATCGCTGGAACCGTTGCGGTCGCAGTGGCCCTGGTAGGGCTCGATCTGCTTCGGGTCCTCCTCTCCTGAGACGCACCGGCCCTGTGTTGCGTCATGACTTCTGAGAGTTTCGGATGTCATGACATCTCAAGACACCGGTCGGGGGTGGGTCTGCCGGATGGGAGAGCTGCTGCATCGGCCTGCCGGAGGGGGCTGCCCCGGTCACTGTGGTGGCTTACGGCGTCGTCCGGGCGAACTGCACGAGGGTGGGGTGCTACTGGATGAGGGTCGGGTGCACTTCGGGTAGGTGGGGCCTTCGTGCAGTACGCACAACCCTTGGTCAGTGGATCCCGACCCTCGTGGAGCAGGCCGACTCGGGCAGACTCGGGGCGGAGCCGGCGTCGAACCATGACCACCGGGACCCTGTGTAGACAGCGGGCAGGGAGCGGTGGGGGTGGACCTATGACGGAGGCGTCGGGCTGTGCCGTAAGAACCCCTGACTCACTCCTGCGCGGCCTGGTGTCCACAGCGCTGACATTACCGAGCCTGCCGGCGAATCATCCAGCGGAGATCGTTGGAATACTGCGGTTTTTCCTCGGCGAGCAGTCCCGATTAGGGGTTAATGTCAGCGCTGTGGACACCGACGCCCCACCAGACCTCTTCCCTTCGTCCTGTCCTCGCTTCCAGGGCCACCGGCCTGCCCAAGGTTCCTGCCCGAGCGGGTGTCTCAGAAGTCATGACACTCACGTGTCTCAGAAGTGAGGAGACGGCACATGAGACGCACCGGCCCTGAGAAGCCCCGCGCAGCCCGTGCGGCCATGAATGACAAGCCTGAAAGAACAGCTCTGTGGTTCATCCACATCTGTGGACACAGGTGTGGAAACACAGGCGTGTAGTTATCCACAGGCCTGTCCACATATGGGGAAAGTCGACGTGGGTTGTGGGGAGTCAGTTGTCCACGGATCCACAGATGGCCTGGGGAGGAAGAAGGAGCGGGCCGAGGCCATGTGTGCCGGGCTCCGGGGATCCAGCCCGGGCCTCTTCGTGGGGCGGCCCTCGGTGATGCGATCAACAAGCAGTCCTGTCGGCTCGCTCAACCCGCTGTGTCAATCCGCTGTGTCAATCCGCTGTGCTGGGCGCCTGGAAAGCAGGACCGCACCGCTGACGACAAGGCCCCCGAGCCGACGCTCGGGGGCCTGTGCGGATGCCTGATCGTGTGAGTGTCTGAAACCTGCTACTTCCAGCGAAGCAGACCGAGGAAGCCCGACATCATGATGAGGAAGCCGATGTAGAGGTTGCCGTTGTACAGCCAGTCTCCGGCGTGGTGCTCGGCGAAGTAGGGCAGCGGGTACCTGCCCTGGAAGAGGTAGGTGGCGACAACCCACAGCAGCCCGATGACCAGGAGCGTCACCATGGTGGGGGCGTACCAGCGCGGAGAGGCGGTGTCCTTGATCTTCTTGGGCGTGCGCGAGACCCGGTTCGCCGCGGCGCGCGACTCCTCCTCGAGAGCCTTGGCCGCCTTGGCCGGGTTGCCGGAGCGCTCAGGGTGCTTCTTCTTCGACGACGAGCTCTTCTTCGAGCCCTTGGTCGTCTTGTCCTTCGTCTCCGTCTTCTCAGAGGGGGCAGAGCTCTTCTTCGAGCCCGTGCCCTTCTCAGCGCTCTTCGCGCTGTTCTTCTCTGAGCTCTTCTTCGAGACCTTCTCCGAGCTCTTGTCGGCGTCGTCCGCTGTGGACTTCTTCTCCAAGGCCACCCTGGGTCTCCTCACTGGTTGGGGATGGTGGCATGAGACCACCGCAATACATCCGGTCCTAGCCTAGGACATGCTGGGAAGCTTCCTCACGGTGCACCCTGTGATGAGTCCACCACTCCTGGCTGGTCATATGGGGGGTGTACCCCCTTAGACTGGCCGCTAGCCTGATGATGCCCTAGTTCTGAGGAGGGGCAATGACTGGAGGAGGTCTTGTGCGACACCGAGCACCCGGCCAGAGTCGTGCTGTCCGAATCTTCAACGGCACCTTGACCGGAATCGGTGAGCTGCTCATCACCGCCGGTCTGGTCGTCGCCCTCTTCCTGTGCTGGCAGTTGTGGTGGACCGGCATCGACGCCAACGCCAGTGCGAAGGCGGTGGCCACGCAGTTCCATGAGAAGCAGGTCGAGTCCCCCAAGCGGGCAGGGGAGAAGCACTACGATGCTCCTCCCGTCATGGAGCAGGTCGGCTACGGCGAGACCATCGGGATGCTCGTCGTCCCCAAGTGGTACGGCGTCACCAACAACAACATGCCCATCATGGAGGGCACCGGATCCGACGTCCTGGACCAGGCGGCGGCGGGCCACTACACCAACACCCAGCAGCTCGGAGAGCTCGGGAACTTCGCGATCGCCGGGCACCGGCGCACCTACGGCAACTCCTTCCGCCGCATCGACCTGCTCCAGGAGGGCGACGAGATCGTCGTCTCCACCGCCAAGACCTGGTACGTGTTCAAGGTGACCGGCCACGAGCTCGTCCAGCCCGAGCAGGTCGAGGTCATCGCCCCGGTCCCCAACCAGCCTGACGCGCAGCCCACCGACCGGTACATCACGCTGACCACCTGCCACGGATCGACCGCCGGCGAGTTCGGCAATGACCAGCGCTGGATCGTCCACGCGAAGTTCGCCTACTGGATGGATCGCTCCGAGGGCCGTCCGGAGTCCGTGCTCAACGATCCGGGGGTCAACTGATGTACGGCTTCATCTGGCGGCACCTGCCGGGGCCCGCGTGGCTCAAGGCCATTGAGTCGCTCGTCCTCATCGCCGGAGTCGTCTACGTGCTCATGCAGTACGTCTTCCCCTGGGCCAACGCCACCTGGCACCTGTCCGGCAACGCCGACGTCGGCTGACGCCCGCCCCAGACCTCACGGAAGCACCCGCAGGCACCGGAACGGGAACCGGGTAGCAGGCCGGGGTGCCCGGATCTGTGACTCTGCGACAGAGACTGGTACTGCTCTCATTGAGACGGAGCGCGCGTGGAGAACAGGATTCCTGTTGCCCCACGCGCGCTCCGTTGCCGTCAGTGAGGCGGCGTGCGGCGGGCCGGCGGGAGGTCGGTGCCGGCCCGGCGCGGCGCCGCTCAGGCCAGCGAGGGCTGGAGGCCGAGCGTGCCCACGAGGTGCTCGCGGTAGGCCGGAGAGCTGACCTTGTCCAGCCAGGCACGGGCCTCGGCCAGGCGGCCCTCGATGCCCAGGCGCTCGATGACCTCCTCGTTGTTATCCGCGGTGTAGAAGCGGGTGAGGTCCTCGATGGCCTGGTGGGCCAGGCGGGTGTCGCGGGCGACCTTGGCGTCCAGGCGCTCCGCGTACCACGACGAGCTCAGGATGTTCTCCCGCTCGAACAGGGCGCGGAACTCCGGGCTCGTCAGGTCCCAGCCCTCGCGGGAGGTGCCGTCGATCATGATCTCCAGCAGGGCCCGCAGCGGCGGCACGGCCCACTCGATGGAGCCGTCGGCCCGGTAGTGCTCGGCCACCACCTTGTGGGTGGTGACGATGATGTCCACCGAGTCGGCGAAGACCGCCTCGTCCTGCAGCTCGGGACGCAGCATCTCCTCGGTGAAGACGACGTCGGGGTGCAGGAAGATCCGGCCGAAGAAGGTCGAGGTGAAGGCCTGGTTCATGCGGTAGCCCAGGCGCGAGGCCTGGACGGTGCGACCCTCGTACTCGAAGTCCTCGATGCGCTCGAGGTAGCCGCCCTCGACGAGGTGGCGGGCGTCGCGCTCCTCAGCACTCATACGCGAGAAGATCTCCGGGATGAGCAGCGAGATGTCGTGGGCCACCTGTACCTTCGGGCCGATGTAGCCGGCCGAGGACAGCCAACCGTCATAGCCGCTGAGGGCGTAGGACAGCAGGGCCGCGTTGAGGTCGTAGATGGCCGGCAGCGCGTTGAACGGGGCCTTGGTGAGGGCTCCCTCACTACCGGCGCCCGTCGTCGAGGGGGACTTGCCGGTCATGGAGGAGATGAACTCCATGAACAGCTCGGGCAGCTCCATGTAGTGCAGCGGGTTGTAGGCGCACAGCGGCGGAACCCCGTCCTCGGGCGGGTTGTTACGGCGCCCGGCGGCGACGACGTCGACGCTGTGGCGCAGCGCCTCGTCCAGGGGAACGTCCCGGAAGAGGTGGTTGGTCAGGTCCGCCAGCGCCACGTCCTTCGGGTTGGCGATGTCGGGACGCACCTGGAGGTAGCGGGGGTTCTTGGTGGGGGCGCCGTTGACCAGGCGCGGGTCGGCTGTGGAGACCCAGTAGGTCTGCTCGGCGGGGTCCTCGGCCTCGGGCAGGGTGGCGGCGCGGGCCACCAGGTCCTGCATGGGCTGGGTGAAGCGGGACAGACCGGGGGCGTCGGCGGCCATCGCCCGGGCGTCGGCGGGCGTCAGCGGCTGGAAGTTGGAGATGAACAGGTCCGCCTGCGGATCGGACATGTCCGACTCGGTCTGCTTGTCATAGCCGCGCACGATCGCGTCGTCGGGCCGCTGGAAGAGCAGGGACTCGCAGTTGGTGACGAACTTGCGCGACAGCTGCGAGTCCGGGGTGGAGACCAGGCCGCCGGGGGCCACGATGGAGGCGGTGATGTCGTCCTCGGTCTGGACCTTGGCCGCAGGCGAGAAGTCCGGGCGCAGGGACAGCAGGCGCCAGGCGCCGTCGTCCTCGAAGCCCACGCGCAGCATGTTGACCTTGATGACCTCACCGTCCAGGCGCAGGGAGTTGCCCTTGCGGCCGTTGATGATGCCCACGGAGAAGTGGCTGCGCCAGTCCTGGCCCCAGCTGGGCTGGTAGAAGCGCTTGACGGTGAAGACGAGCTCCTTGATGTGGGCTGGGATCGACTCCAGGAAGGCGTTGTACTCCTCGGTGTACATCGACGACGGCGTCAGCAGCTTGATGACGCTTCCCAGCGAGCGGCGCTCGGAGAGGATCGAGCGGTGGTTGTTGCTCTTATTGGCCGGGTCCACGAAGCGGTCGGCGTAGTTGCCGTCGAGGATCGCCTGGACGGCGTCGAAGTCCTCGTCGACGTCGCCGACGTAGGCCTCACCGAAGACGAAGGCGTCCAGGAGGGACTTGGAGATCTCCGACTTGCCGCCGCCGGAGACGGTGGCCGGCTTGTGGGCCTGCGTGGACCAGGGGGCGGTGCCCACCAGGTGCCACTGGGTGGCGTCGCCCTCGCGGTGCTTGGCGTGGACCCGGTAGCCGTTGGGGGCTACGTAGGTGTTGCCCACGAGCAGCGGGATCGAGGCCTCCTGGCCGTCGGGGCCGGTCCAGGTGATCGTCTGGCTGCGCATCGAGTAGTGGGCGCCGGCGGGCACCAGCACCACGGTCGGGTCGTCCACGACGACGGCGGACCCGTCCTGGCGCGCCTCGAAGCGGCCGGGGTTGCGCTCGATGACGTGCTCGAGGGTCAGGCCCTCGGGGGTGTGGATGTCGGTGTACTCCTGGCCCAGGTTGTAGCGCGGGTAGGCGACGGCGCCGCCGGCGTGCTCCTCCTCCACGCAGCCGAAGAGGTTGGCCGAGTACCCGATCTGGGTCTTGACCTCCTTCTTGCAGTAGCCGAAGTAGTTGTCCGCGATGACGGTGACGATGACGCCGCGCTCGTCGCGGGCCACGCACTTGAAGGCCTTGCCGCCGTTGTAGAGCTCGGCCTCGTCCTTCCAGCACTGGCCGTCGCGGCGCTGACGCTCGGTGGCCTCCTCCCAGGAGGGCAGGCCCAGCTCCTTCTTGGTCAGGGTGGTCAGGTGCGGGGCGAGGATGACGCAGCCGGTGTGGCCGGTCCAGGACTCCGGGGCCAGGGAGGAGTCGTTCTCCGGCAGGTAGGGGTCGCCGCCGTTGCCGAAGATGCCCTCGACGAAGTCCAGGTTGGAGACCAGGCCGCCGGGGGCGATGAAGCGGATCTCCATGGAGCGCTCGGCGGAGAAGCCGGGGACCTCGGGCACGACGACGGGGCGCAGCAGCAGGGACACGAAGCAGCGGGCCGGGTCCTCCTGCCGGGAGGCCCACGGCAGGGTCAGCAGGTCCTCGGGGGCATCGACGGCGTGGGCCAGCAGACGGGCGAAGACATCGCGCGCGACGGCGATCTTGTCATCGGGAATCGGCAGGCCGCCCTCGGCGACGTGGAAGACGCCGGCAGTGGTGCGGCGGTCGTTGCGGGGGTTGTGCAGGACGCCGCCGAGCACTCGGTAGCTCTCGACGTAGTCGGAGGTGAAGCTGGTGGCGTCCTCAGGCAGGGACAGGGCCCGCGCCAGGCCCGGCTGGTCCAGGACGAAGGTGGAGCGGGGCAGCCTCGGGGTGACGGCCGCGCCCTCCAGGTAGGAGTCGAGGAAGGTCTGAATGCGCTGGTCGGCGGCACAGGGGCGGTGAGCCAGCCGGCGGGAGAGCTCGCGCTGGCGAGCCAGAATCGGGGACATGAGACGGTCCGCCTCACTCTGCTTGACCGGTGCCGGAACGGGGAGTCCCAGCAGCTCCAAACGCAGGGCGATGGCGGAAGTGGTGGCCGCGTCTGTAGTTGTCATGGCACGAGCCTAGACGGACCAAACGACACGCTCCTGTTACGTTCTGCCCAGAAGGACCGCTTCTCCAGTGTGTTCGACATCACACTCGCCGGTCGGTCGAGGCGAACGGCGACCGACCGACGCGATGTCAAGCGCTCAGGTCAGGAGCATCTGGGACAGTGCCGTGCCCACGACGCAGGAGGTGAGCACTCCGATGAGCCCGGGCACCAGGAAGGAGTGGTTGATGACGTACTTGCCGATGTGGGTGGTGCCGGTGGGGTCGAAGCCGATCGCCGCCAGGTCCGAGGGGTAGGTGGGCAGGATGAAGTACCCGTAGGAGGCGCCGATGAACCCGACGACGACGACCGGGCTCACCCCGAGTGACAGGGCCATGGGGGCCACGATGAGCAGGCCGGCGGCCTGGGAGTTCACCAGCTTGCCGATGATGAACAGGACGATGGCGTACATCCACACGTGGTGGGACAGGACGCCCGAGAGGCTGTGCTCCAGGCTCTCCAGGTGGGCGTGGACGACCGTCTCGGTCATCCAGGCGACCCCGAAGATGGAGAACATGGCGGTGGCCCCCGCCTTGAACACGGCGGTGGAGGCGATCTTGGCGGCCTGCACCTTGCAGGTCAGCAGGATCAGTGCCCCGGCGGCGAGCATGACCATCTGGATGACCAGGTTCATGCTCAGGCGCTCCATGGCGCCGTTGTCTCCCGTGGGGAACTGGGGACGCAGTACCTCCAGGGCGCCCAGGACGACGACGACGGCGATGGCGCCCAGGAAGATCCAGGTGGCGCGGTAGGCCTGAGGCGGGAACACCTTGCCGATGAGGGTCTCGGAGCTGGAGTGGACGGTGGCGCGGAACTCCGGGTTCTCCAGACGCTTCTGGTACTCCTCGTCCTCGTCCAGGTCCTTGCCCCGGCGCATCGACCACAGGGCGGCCAGAAGGACCCCGCACAGTGACGCCGGGATGGAGATCGCCAGGATCTGGAGGACTGACCAGTGCCGATCGGTGTTCTTGGCGATGATGGAGACGATGGAGACCGTGGCCACCGAGACCGGTGAGGCGGTGATGCCCATCTGGGCGGCGACCGACGAGGCGGCCATGGGGCGTTCGGGGCGGATGTTCTTCTTGATGGCGATGTCCGCGATGATGGGCAGCATCGTGTAGACGACGTGGCCGGTCCCGCACAGGACGGTGAGGAACCAGGTGACGCAGGGACCCAGGATGGTGATCTGCTCGGGATGCCGACGCAGGACCCGTTCGGCCACCTGCATCATCACGTCCAGGCCGCCGGACTGCTGGAGGGTGGCGGCGCACCCGATGACGGCCAGGATGGTGAGAATGACGTCGACCGGGGCCTCCCCCGGCTCCAGGCGGAAGCCGAAGACGAGGACCAGCAGGCCGATCCCGGCGATGAGACCGAGGGCGATCCCGCCCTTCTTCGCCCCGACGATGAGGCAGGTGAGGATGATGGCGACTTGAAGGATGATGCTGAGGGTCTGAAGGGCTGTGCTGGCGTCCATGGAGGATCTCCCCGGTTGGGCGGAACGGGTGAGGACGGGTGGGGGCGGCGCTCCTCGAGCAGGCGAGGAGCCGATGCGTGAAACTGACCACCTGTCAGGGCTCCGCCCAGTGTCTCACCAGCGGTCGGGGACCATTGTCCTGGTTGATACCGGCCGTTTTCGGTGTGCTTCGTTACCGGCTGGGCGCGAACTCACATTCTGGCTCCTGGTGCGCCGTCGTCGACCCTCAAAGTGCACGAGAGCGCTGTTCAGGGCGATTTAGGTGACAACGGGATAACGTGAGTCGGTCACGTCATGGCTGGTTCCCAGGTCCGCATCGCTACCATCACGGCCCGGTGTTCCTTCATACTGGACGCATGTCGGCGCCCGATGCGGCTTGTCCGCAGCGATCACTCCCGATCGCCGTCGGCGGTCCTGCTGGGTGGTGACCGGTCTCCGAGTCGGCGCCAGCAGCCAACATCGGTCATGATGAGACCTCATGTCGCAACCGGAGCGTTATCCCCCGCGCCGTCGCGGCACCCAGTCACCTCCATGACATCAACCGAAACGAGGAGCGCGTGGCAGAAGGCACGAGTGGGAGCGGACCCAGCCGCCCCGTCGGCAACAAGCTGACCCAGGTGGCCAGCGCCGGTCGGCATACCCTGGGCAGGGTCTCGGGGGGCGGTAAGAAGCCCGGAAAGGGGCGCAAGCAGTCGAAGGCCGAGCGCTCCAAGGACGCCGCCTCGGGGCGCAAGCGCCGTTTCTTCAACTACCCCCGCGCCGGCAAGGGCAAGATTCACCGCTGGATTCCCAGCTGGCGGTTCGTCCTGGGCGTCTTCCTGCTGGGGGTGCTCAGCACTGTCGGCGCCTTCATGTGGGCCTACAACACCATCAAGGTGCCCAAGCCCAGCGAGTTCGCGCTGGCTCAGAGCAGTACGGTCTACTACGCCGACGGAACCACGGAGATGGGGAAGTTCGCGGAGATCAACCGGCAGTCGGTGGACGCCTCCACCCTGCCGGACTATGTGGGCAACGCGGTGGTGGCCTCTGAGGACCGCTCCTTCTACTCCAACAAGGGCGTCGACCCCAAGGGCATCGCGCGCGCCCTCATCAACAACCTGCGCGGAGGCGACACCCAGGGCGCCTCGACCCTGACGCAGCAGTACGTGAAGAACTACTACGTCGACACCACCAGCTCCTACTCCGGCAAGTTCAAGCAGGCCATCATGGCCATCAAGATCGACCGGGAGAAGCCCAAGAAGGAGATCCTGGGCGACTACCTCAACACGGTCTACTACGGCCGTGGAGCCTATGGCATCGAGGCCGCCTCGCAGGCCTTCTTCGGCCATCCCGCCAAGGACATGAGCCCCTCGGAGGCCGCGCTCCTGGCGGGGATCCTGCCGTCGCCCAGCGCCTGGGACCCGGCCGAGAACCCGGACAAGGCCAAGGAGCGGTGGGGACGAGTTCTGCAGTTCATGCTCGACGACGGCTACATCACCCAGGCCCAGTACAACGAGGCCAAGCAGACGGGTATGCCGCACATCGAGGAGTCCCAGACCAAGCAGGTCTACGCCGGCACCAACGGCTACCTGCTGCAGATGGTGCGCTCCGAGCTTGAGAACAAGGCCAAGATCTCGCCGGAGCAGATCGACACCGGCGGCTTCAAGATCGTCACGACGATCAACCAGAAGGACCAGGAGGCCGCAGTTAATTCGGTCAGATCCCTGCCTCCCGGCGCCTCGCCGAACCTGCGCAAGGCGCTGGTGTCCATCGACCCCAAGACGGGCGGTCTGCTGGCGCTCTACGGGGGTGATGACTATCTGACCAGTCAGGTCAACACCTCGACCGATGCCATCGCCCAGGCCGGCTCCACCTTCAAGCCCTTCGCGCTGGTGGCCGCCCTGGAGAACGGGTGGTCCTTGAACAGTGGTTATCCGGCCACCTCGCCGATGACCATCGAGGGCCATCAGTTCCAGAACTTCAAGAACGTCTCCCTGAAGTGGGCCAGCCTCACCCAGGCCACGGAGCAGTCGCTCAACACCCCTTACCTCCAGCTCAATCAGGAGCTCATGAATGCCGAGGACCTGGAGGAGGGGATCACGGCCAAGGTGGCGAACCGCGCCGGCTACCCGGAGAACACCGAGGGTCTGAAGACCCCGGAGCAGCGGACTCTTGTCCAGAATGTGCTCGGCTCGGCCTCCCCGCACACGATCGACATCGCAACGGCCTACTCCACCTTCGCCTCGCAGGGCATTCGGCACGACACCCACATCGTGGCCTCCCTCAAGAACCCCGATGGCACGGACCGCTACACGGCGGACACCAAGGGGCATCGCGAGTTCGATGAGGACGTCATGGCGGACACGACCTACGCCCTCCAGCAGGTCGTCTCCGGACCGAACGGCAGTGCGGACAAGGTGGCCGCCAAGATGGATCGCCCGGTCGCCGCGAAGACCGGATCGTCGTCGGACAACAAGTCCGCCCAGTTCGTGGGCTTCACTCCGCAAGTGGTCACCGCGGTGACCCTCTACCAGACGGGAACGGATGGCTCGGAGGAGTCGATCGAGCCCTGGGGGGAGTACGACGAGATCACCGGCTCGACCTACCCGGCGGACATCTTCATCGACTACATGAATGTCGCGCACGAGGGGCTGGAGGTTGAGGACTTCCCGCCGGCGGCCGAGCTGCTGGCCACCCGTGGTGGAACGGTTCCGCAGACCGCCAAGCCCACCGGTGAGCCGGAGGAGGAGGCGACTACGACCTCCACCGCTCCGCCCGAGGCGACTGCGACCCCCACCCCGCAGCCGACCACTGAGCCGACGCCGCAGGGCACCCCGCAGCCTGACGGGAAGCAGACCGAGCAATCGGACTCCCAGAAGAAGCCTGGTGAAGATCAGGGCGGTCAAGGTGGCGATCAAGGCGGCGGCAACAATGGTGGCGACCAGGGCGGCGGCAACCCCGGCAATAACGGCGGCGGCAACAATGGTGGCGACCAGGGCGGCGGCGGCAACCGCGGCAACCCCGGCGACCAAGGCGGCGGCAACAATGGCGGCAACGGTGGAAACAACGGCGGCGGTAACAACCAAGGCGGAGTTCAGGGTGGTGTCGGTTAGCACCCCACCAACCCACGGCGGCTGACCCCGTCCGCCCGCGGAGGCCTGATGGTGGGCCGATGACGTGTTGCATGGCACGTCATCGGCCCACCGTCTCGGCTTTCAGGGCCACCCGGTTGTCCGGTAATGTGGCGAACTGGCTGCGCCGTCGGGCGGATGGACCTCTGTCCACCGGATGGTGCGCCGCACGCATCACCCTCCTGTCACGGAAGGACCGTGACCGCCACAGACCAGAGGAGGTGGGTACCAAGCATGCGTCACTACGAGATCATGATCATCCTCGACCCCGAGACGGACGAGCGCACCGCCAACGCGACGCTCGAGAAGCTGCTGCAGGTCGTTCCCAGCAACGGGGGCACCGTGGACAAGGTCGACATCTGGGGCAAGCGCCGGCTGGCCTACGACATCAAGAAGAAGTCCGAGGGCTTCTACGCCGTCGTGGACATGACCACCACGCCCGAGATCGCCCAGGAGCTCGACCGCCAGCTCGGCCTCAACGAGACCGTTCTGCGCACCAAGCTGCTGCGTCCCGAGGCCTGAGCCTCTACCGGGAACGGAGACAACGCCATGGCCGGAGACACCATCATCACCATCATCGGGAACCTCACCGCGGACCCCGAGATGCGCTTCACGCCCTCCGGGGCAGCGGTGGCCTCCTTCACGGTCGCCTCCACGCCGCGTACCTTCGACCGCCAGGCCGGCGAGTGGAAGGACGGGGAGACCCTGTTCATGCGCTGCTCGATCTGGCGCGACGCCGCGGAGAACGTGGCCGAGTCGCTGACCAAGGGCACGCGCGTCATCGTCCAGGGACGGCTGGTCCAGCGCTCCTACACCACCCGTGAGGGCGAGAACCGCACGGTGGTGGAGATGCAGGTCGATGAGATCGGCCCCTCCCTGCGCTACGCCAAGGCCCAGGTCACCCGCCAGCCGCGCGGCGGCGGCCAGGGTGGCGGCTTCGGCGGCGGTCAGGGCGGCCCTCAGGGCGGAGGCTTCGGCGGCAACCAGGGCGGTCAGGGCGGATACAACCAGGGCGGCCCCCAGCAGGGCGGCTACAACGGCGGTGGCGGCTTCGGCGGCCAGGGCCAGTCCGGGTACAACGCCCCTGCCGGCGGCGCCGCGGACGACCCGTGGGCCACGGGCGGCTCCACCTCCTTCGGTGACGAGCCCCCGTTCTAAACAGATGACCAAATTCTCGCGAACAAGGTAAAGAACTATGCTCATGATTAACTGGCCACGTACTATCCTCCGAGCTATCACCATCGGCATCCTCATATTCTTATTTCTCGCGTACTTCGATAACCTGTATGCCTTCTTGAAGGAGTTCGTAGCGGCATCCCCGAGTACCCGAGCGCAGATCGTCTCCCTCATCATCGTGCTCGCCCTATCGGCATACGCCCTCAGGGCTCTCGTCGTGGTCACAGTTAGGACAGCAATCGACATAATCAACAAGAAACTCTCAGAAGAACCGTACGGGGACCTGGAGATCTGGGTGCAGATCCAGCCCCAGAAGCGTCACGAGACGCTTATCGACGCCATCTACCGTCTGAGGCCGGCCTGGAATGAGGCAAACAGCAGCAAATACACCGGCACCATAAAGCAGGCTCGGCGCCACGAAGCCGCCCACGCCGTCGTCACCTGGGCACTAGGCGGAACCGTCCTCCACATCGACGCACACCGAACACGCACCGTCATCCCGATCCCACACCCCGGAGCCGCAGCAGCAGCGTGGTTCAGACTCCAAGTCGACCTGGCCGGCCTCACACAAGACGTCATCAACGACAGCCAGGCGCACGGCTCCAACGACGATATCGACTCCGCCTACAGGCACGCCACCGTGCTGGCCGCCATGGGATACCGCCCCGACGGCTACGCCGGCCCAATCACCCCCAGCGACCTCATCACCCACGCCATCAAAACCGACAAGCAGCTCCTGGCCAAGCACCAAGAAGTCGTCACCGCCGCCGCGAAAGCACTGAAGAAACACGACGACAAGCTCGACGGAGTCAGACTCCACCGCACCCTCGACAAGGCCGCCAAAACCACCTCAACGCCCGTCGTCGAAACGGCCGGCTAACCCGCCATACGCCCTACCAGCACCCCCGAAGACAGGAACCACCAACTATGACCACCCCCATTGTTGCCGTCGCCAACCAGAAAGGCGGCGTCGGCAAAACCGCCACAACCGTCAACCTGGCCGACGCCCTCGCCCGCAACGGGCACCGCATCCTCGTCATCGACGCCGACCCCCAGGCCAACGCCACATCAATCCTCGACATCGAGCTCGACGCCGAGAGCCGAACCCTCCACGACGTCCTCACCGCCGTGGCCACCGGCCACGCCGGCGCCGGCGCCCTAGCCGCCGCCATCCACCCCGCCGGCCCCGCCTGGGACGGCATCGACGTCATCCCAGCACAACGCGAGCTCGCCTCACGCGAAGCCGACAACAGCCCCGGAAGGGAATTCCACCTGCGCACCGCCATGGACAGCGCCATCGAGGAATACGACGTCGTCCTGATTGACTGCCCGCCGTCGCTGGGTGCACTCACCCTCAGCGCGCTCACCGCCGCCACAAGCGTCCTCATCGTCACCGAACCCAGGGCATCATCAGTCGACGGCGTCGCCGAACTCACCACCACCATCAGCGCCGTCCAACGCTACTACAACCCAGGCCTCACCACCGCCGGAATCCTCATCAACCGCTGGCGCTCCGACCGCCTAGACCGCGCAGTATGGCGCCAAGAGCTCGCAGCCATCTACGGCGCCACCATGATCGACCACCCCCTCCCCGAACGCGAGGTCATCGCAGTCGCAGCCACCAACCACGTCCCAGTACCCAAGCGGGAGGCATACGACTACGTCGCCGCCATCGAGGCCGTAGTGAGGCACATCCTCACCAACCAGGATGCGGAGGTGGCCAAGTGAAGCCACAGCCCCGCCGGAAAGTCTCCATCCCAAAAGCCACCGGCCCAGACCCCGCAGCACTGACCGCCGGCCAAGCCCCTAATGCCAGCATTGCCAGCAATGACGGCAAATCCAGCAATAGCGGCAATGACAGCGGAGGTGACGGTACCGAAGCTCCAGTCCTCAAAAAGATCACCGTCCGCGTCCCCGCCGAGCTCGCAGGCCGAGCACGCTCCGTATGGCGCCTAGAGAACGCTCAGCCGGGCTCTCTCGTCCGCCCCTACCACGAACTCATCGCCGACTGGATCGAGGCCGGCGTCACCGAAGCCGAACAACGCCTCAACGACGGCAGACCCCTGCCCCCAACACCCGCCGGCCAGATACCCCGAGGCCGCCAACCCCAGTAAACCTCAACCGATAACAAAATCCACCGATTTAGGAGAGATTTCATGATTGAGATTATGATCTTTACATTCAGCGCTATTTTCTTCATTTCATGTGCTTTCGGCGCTACTTACGTCATTAAAACGGAGGAAAAACGTCACCCTGCTTACGGTGATGCTCTCCTCCAATTCTTCTGCTTTCTATTATTCGTTTCTCTTGTTGTATTATGTTTAGCGGTTGCGGCGATGTTTCAAGACATACATTCAGGACTGTTTCCCGTCGTCCAGAAGTGACCGTTTTTGAACAGGCCCAGGTTCGCCGACGATAAGCCGACGCAGTGGCGGTGGATGACTTCGAGCGGGCGCTGATGTGATTGTGTGGTGGACGCGCTGAGTGGTGTGTGATGGGCCGGGGTCACCGTTGGTGGTGGCCCCGGTTCGTTGTGTGGCGCGGGCGCGCACACGGTGTGTTGCACATCACGCACACAGTGGTGGCACACCGCTGTACACCGAGCGGTATAGCGGTGTACCATAGAGTCATCACAAGGGGACAGGAAGTCCCCACCCAATCCCCGGGAGGAACACTGAAATGACCACCATCGCCCAGTTCGCCAGCGCCCACAACGTCAGCCTCGTCGATGTCGCCGCCCACCTGGACACCAGTCACGGCCTCACCCCCGACACTGAACTGACGATCAATGACCTTCGTCGTCTCACCTCAACCTGGATGTGCGAGGGCAGCATCATCTCTCGCATCGATAAGGTCGCCGAGCGACTCACTGCGGAGGGCTGGAAAGTCGAGCGCACTCCCGAGGGCGGTCTGAAGACCGTCGCTTCCTATGGTCACCCGCTCACCCTTGACGAGAACGGCAGCGTCACCTCCGTGGACTGCTGCGCCCGTCTTTATGTGGAGCTCATCTACACGGGCTGCGACGAGTAGTCAGCACCGCCCCGATGGTCGCACGGCCGGTCCAACTCCGGCCGGGGGCACGAACACCAA
>ERZ773007.301-NODE-301-length-25088-cov-20.254224_pt1 | contig 25088 bp, 25 predicted proteins | sample MGYA00580665_ERZ773007 | MGnify/ENA primary metagenome ERZ773007 (study PRJEB29015, sample SAMEA2738122) | human oral metagenome | biome: human oral; feature: human-associated habitat; material: saliva | place: China | collected 2167 ... | reverse complement strand
CTGGTAATCCAGAGTTTGCAAAGATTGAACAGCTTTTGGCTGGCGAGTCGAGCTTTGGCTCAGTTCTCACACCACTTGGATTTGAGCGACATGACTTCAACGCCGACGAACTTCAACCAGGAGACATTCTCTTGAGAGATGGTCACTGCGAGATTTTCCTTGGTTGGTTCGATGTGACGAAACTTGACGCAAATGGTAATCCAACCGAGGTTACAAAAGATACACCAGGCGCCGTTCCACTTCAAATTGGCGCTCACACCGACGCAACCTCTGGCGGCGGAACGCCAGCTAAGGGTGATGGTGGTCAGTCTCAGAGCGGTAACTGGTACGACCCAAATTACGCTCAAGAAGTTTCTGCTTACCAACTTGGCAGCAATTGGACAAGCTATTGGCGCGCACCAAAGGGAGCATTTGACTTTAAGAACGACCAAAAGCAGTCATCTGACGATGCCGCTAACGTGGCAAACACCAAGAGTAATACTTCGATTTTCAAATCAGTCGATACTTTAGACTAGCTCATTTTGAGCTAGTCTTTTTTTGTGTAGAATTTGCGGATTATACCGAGCTATGTTAAAATTAAGAGTTGAAACACAGTATCTAAAACGATTGGAGATATATGGGTGATTTCTTTAAGCGACATGCGACCGCGTGCGTGATTGTATTTTTTATGGTGCTTTTCGGAGCGTGTGGCTTCTATATGTGGCAAACACTGAAACCTCAGCCACCAGCGGAAATTGGTCAGATTGAAGCACCCGCGGATAGCGAGGATTCTACTGATAAGACTGACAATAATCAAACAAGCAATGAGCCAGCAAATACAAACTGGAAACAACTCGTGTCTGACTACAACGGCAGAGATAATCTTGTGGTAACTAAAGATGATAGGATTATTGATACTGACCAAGCGGTAGAGTCTAAGTTTGTGGAAGGAATCCAAGCACTCGCTAAGGTCACTGAAAGCGACTTCGGTGAGAACGCACAAGCGGTAGCCAACAAGTATTTCTTTGGTTACACACAGACCGCTGCACAAGTTCGCCAGTATGTTGGAATCGGTGCCGACGTTGAGGTTTCGGATTTCGTAATGTATAAAACACCAGACGAGGGAACCGCACCACTGCGCTTCACTGCAAAGATTCATAGCAAGACCTCTGGTTACACTGTGCTTGTAGATGGTTATTACGACACACAGGCTCAGCAATTTAAGATTTCAGACGTGGTACAGGGCGAGTAATCATGAAATCAAAGCAGAAGAAAATTGTAATCGGCGCGCTTGTAGTCTTAATAGGAATGATTACTACTTATATGGCGGTGTTTGCTCCTCGCCAAACCGCGCCGACCAGCGTCGGCAATATTGTCGCGAGTGAAGATAATACGCAAGACGATACCGCTCAGCCAAAACCAGACGACAATTCTGACAAGCCACAGTCCGCGGAAACAGATGTACCAAGGATTGAGTCTAATGCTTACAAGATTACACAGATGTTATCGAATGGTGATTACGCCTATACGCTGAGCGGCTATGAGAAACTCGAGAAACTCGCGAATGAGCACAACATCACACTCGACGATAGTTGCAAGGCGCCATTTATTTACAGCTCTCAAGCTGGTTACATTGCTGTGGCTTCTATGAACAAATCGTCAAGCTACACGAAAGACGGCGATACGCTCAATGTGAGCAGTACCATCATTCACGGCATCATTTCGTCTAAAGAAGCCGATGGTAACGATGATACGCTCAAGTCTATTGCTATCGACTCACTTGAGAATCTTGACAACCAAGATGCTCACACCGATGTTGTCAATTATGTGATTTATTTGTCAAGTGATGGCGCGAGTGCTACAATCAAATGTCTGAACCCAGAAATATTCACAAAATAGAAAGGACTGCTTAATGTGGAAGTACAGAATTAAAGATGCGGTTAAATATATTGGTAAGGCGCTACAATACGCCATTCAGTTAGCGGTATGTGTATTTGTTGGCGTGTCGGTAATGTCGTTTATTGCTCAATTTGGTATTCAGCTTGCCATGCACTCAGCACAGGCTGGACTGGTAGACGCAGCGATGGGCTTTGTCATTATCGGTGCATCGGTAGGCGGTGCCGCTCCATTAGCAGCCCTCATCGGATATAAACTGTTTGGTCTACTCTCGAAATTCGTAGACAAGATGAACAAACGTAGAGAGGAAATCGATGGCAAGTAATAAACAAAAGTTAACTACTAAGTTCCTTAACGGAATTAAAGCTCAGACCGTTGATAATGTTAACTCTGGCTCTCTTGTCGATATCATAATTATCGTATTTCGAGCAATTGGTAGAGTTATCAAATCGGTAGAGATTCTTCTAAACGATTCTCTCGGTGGAGGTGAGTAATGGAAAACCAAGAAGTTGAAGACGGTATGAACCGCTATCGCTTCATGCCTTCCATTCTTAAACCAGCTACCTATCGAGGAATGTATATCAAGGGTCTTGAGGGAATTGCTCCAAGCGCGTATGTACCATTTATTCGACTGGTTATGACTGCGGGCATCTTCCTTGCTGGACTGATATTTCTCTGGAACAACATTAGTCAAGACAACGGAGCCGCTTTTCAGTATAACGGCGTAGCAGCAGCCTTGCTGCTCATTGCACTCATTTTGCTGCTTATTGTATTTATGATGTCTGCAAATGGCGGCTCAATGCTCGGTGCAACGTTTAAGTATACGTTTGATAAGTTTGCAGAACGTGCTCGTTCACGAAAAGATTTGACACTTAAAAACGTCGGCATTGCAAGAATTAGTTCTACTACTGGCGAGATTACATTCCGCAATGGCGATATTGGAGTTGTATACGCAGTTAAGGGTATGCTCTCAACATCAACATTGCCAGCGGCAGCTAACTATATTGATGAGTCGAGAGCACGTTATTACAAAACACGAACCGCTACGGGTCAAGAAATGCGAATCACAACCATTTCTGTTAACGAGTTAAACTCCCAGCGAGATAAGTTAGATTCTATTGCTCGTCGTGCTAAAAACGGCGGACTTGACGCTACACGCGCGGCTATTGCGGACATGCAACTAAGGTATTTGAACGCGCTTATTGACGACGGTAGGCAGTTGACCATGGAGCAGACAGTCATCGTTCGAGATACTGACCGTATGCAACTGCAAAAGTCAATCAGCGAGTTTGAGCGAAACGTGCCATCAATGTATGACCGTGTGAGAAGTGTTACAAAACGTGACGAGATTATTGAGCGTCTAGGCTCAGTTGTAATGTTTGGAGGTGTTAAATAACCTTGGAGTTTGTAGATAAGATTAAGGAAAATCTCAAGTCTGCTACAGGTAAGCTAAAGCTGGATAATGAGAAAGGCGAACTTGTTGACGAATCATCTTACGAATTTTCACCAAGTTTCATCTATCATCGTGGTGAGTATTCAACGATTGTCCAGCTCTACGCTGAGAGTTCTGTCTCTCGTGATATGACCTTTATCGACTTCTTGGATTTAATTCCAGCAACGCCGCGCAAGGGTGTCAAAATTTACCTTTGCGAGAAGGACGGCGTAATCAAAGATGAGGAGCGCAATACCCTCATCAAGAAGAACGCAACCCAAGGCGCTAAGGCTATTAAAGCCGAGTACAAAGAGGACGATGTCAACGGTAAGCCTAAGACTAAGATTGAGGAAGCTCTAACACCTAAAAAGACTCAAGCTGACGTCGAGCGCGATAGCCGAGACATTGATAACTACACTGCTTATGAGAGTTTGATTAACACAACTGACTCTATTGTGTATTATCAATTCTTCCTCGTAATCACATCAAACAGTCGTTCAGAAATTGACGAGCAAATTGAAGATTTGAACACACTTCTCAAGTCGAGGTATAACGGCATTAAGTGGGATAGTACCGCTGGCGACCAGAAGGAACGATTTGTTCGTATCTTTGCGCCGCTCATCAAGGAACCATTTGTCGATACCGCAACTTGCCGTAACTACGCAGGTATTAACCTTGCAGCTTCCCCAGCTCTGTGTGACCCGTATGGCGTTGCCATTGGTGACGACTCATTCTCACTGGTAAATTCGGCAGCAATCTTCGATTTTGAAGGCTCGACACAAGCAGAATCATACATCGTTATCCCAAAGAGCGAACGTATGGGACTGTACGCTGCTCGAACTGAAAAGCCATTTTCATCATCTTCAATCGTCGCTCAAGCTGCGGCAAATGACATTTGTATGGCTGGTCATAAGGCGATTCACTTTGTATTTAATGGTTTCAACTATTTAGACCCCGCTATGCACACGATGGAACAACTGCCCGATGGACTCGTTAACTGGTTTGACGTATCGAAAGTTACTATCAACCCACTTGAGGGTTTTGGTAAACTTTCTGACGTTTCTAATCTATTTAGTTTGCATCGTGATAAACTACTAAACATCTTTGACCTGCTTAATAACTATCAGTTCGAGAGAAGTGGCGAGTTCGGATTCAAACTTCGTGCACAGGTAGATGACGCAATTATGCGTTTCTACCTCAACAACAAGTATTGGACTGCTGATGCAGGTATTCATCCAGAGCGTACAAACTTCTTGAACCTCAAGCACCCCGAAGCATACGCAACAATGGGAAACCTCATTCAGAGCTTTACATCACTTGAGGACGAAGCGCGTCGTAAAGGTTCTACTAATCAAGCAGAGATTGCTCACGCACTCCACTCAACACTCGATTCTGCATTGACCGCACACAGAGCAATCTTCGGAAGTACTACAAAGATTTCTCCAAGCAACGCACTCAACACATATTACGACTTCTCAAAAATCGTAGACGAGAACGTCAAGCAAGCTCAATTTTTGAACGTCTTGAACTATGCGCTGAGCACGGTTGACACTGACGACCTCATTGTCATTCACGGCGTTGACAACCTCCACAAGTACGTGATTAACAAGATGGCATACGGTCTGATTAAACGAGCTGAGGATAACGGTATTAGATTTATCTTCACATTTGATGCGGTCAAATCGCCAACTACGAGCGTTGATTTTGAGGGTGCCAACCATGCTGACGTATTTGCTATGCAGAGCACGTACTACACTAACTTTGCAGCAGACCCTTCGTGGACGATGATGGGCGCGCTCATGCCAGAAGAAGTCGATGATTACGCGAGAATCCTTGGTACTGATGGACTTTCGCAGGTAATTGTTAGTGGTTTAACACAACACGGAGCTTGCCAGGTTCTCTTGCACAGAGAGCGCGGACAAGTAAACAACTTTGTCAAACTATCGACACTCATTTAGAAAGGAGTACACCGTGAGAAAAGACAAATCACCAAGAACTAAAGTTATTTCACGTTACAACGCGATGTTCGTAGCGGGCGCGCTCCTTGCAGCTATCGGCGGCGTATGGATGGGTGTAGGTAACACGCAATATGCAAGTATGCTCATGCGTTCATCTTCGCCGATTGGTACACAGATGCAATTCAAGCGTTCAAACGCGCAAGTTAAGATTGTTAACCTCTATACTGATGAGTCCAACAGCGTGCTAATTGCTCGTTTGCACATTGAGGATAGCGACGGTTTGAAGATTCCTGCGAAGGGTACTGACTATCGCGTATTCGTCGCGTCAAGTGGTCTTAATGGTCACGTCGGTCAAGAGATTCCAGTTCTCTTTGGTAGATACGCCGCAAACGGAGACTTCTATTTGGTAATTCCAAAGCCAACACAAGATGTATACAACGTGTACATTATGAACAAGAACTTCGTCGCAACCGAGCAATTGAGTAATCAGATAAAGGACGGTGGAAGCCAGTCGTCAAACTCTAAGACTGCAAACCCAAGCGACAATAATCTGAGCGACGCTGACATTCAGAACATTCTGAGAACGTCAATGAACAACTTTAACTATCGCGATACAGATGCTAAGTCGAAGTCAGTCGAAGTTCAAAGTGACTTGCTTGACGTTATTGGATTCCGTATCACCATGAATCCAGCCATCAACAGCGACGCTTATAAGGTTCAGACTTTGAAAGGTACGTTACTGTCCAATGATGGTCAGTTTAACTTCGAGGAGTTCTATAACCAGGCGTTTAAGGGTGCTCTCAAAGAGGATTTGGATTCTCAGTACGCGTCTCTGAACAACCAGAAGGAGCTACTGACAAAACGAGTTGCAGACCTCACCGAGCGTTTAAAGTCCGATAGCACCAATACAACTATCAAGGGACAACTGAACAGCATTCAGAGTGACCTTGACAGTGTTAACGCAAAACTGGTAGAATTAGCTAATACATATTCTTCATATGATTCAACCGCTTTTGATAAATCACTCTTTAAGAATGTAAACCAGAAAGCAACCGTAATCGGCTCTAATGAAGTTGAACAGCTAAATCGTAGCGGGAAGTGATAACTATAGATAACTACATTCCAGTAATGCAAACAATTAGGAATCGTGCTGACGCATACTCTGACGAGTGTGCGTCTCAGCATGAAAAAGAGTTTGCTGAAAAATGCTTTGAGCGAGAGCGACAAAGTTTGTCTGCACTCGCTCTTAGTAGCGATGGGCTAAGGGAAAGCGCTCGGCTTTGCCACGAATGGCTTAAAGAATTTGATGCTTACAACGAATCAATTGGTAATTCGCTTCAAAGTCTAGCCGAACAACCACAGGACGTTGTTGGTCGTGATACCGAGCTTAGGCTTCTTGAGCAGGTACTTGCGCGTCCAGTTACCCCAATTGCACTACTTATTGGCGAAGCTGGTGTTGGTAAGACGGCAATTGTTGAGGAGTTCGTAAAGCGTACAAACGAGGGACGCCTTCATATTGATAACACTAAGTATCTCGTAGTTTCTCTAGCACTCGGAGCGCTGTCTGCATTAGATAGAAATAAACTTCAAGCTGCTATTTCGAATGTTCTTGCAGACCTAAAGAGATTTGAGACTAAGGCTCAAGAAGCGCTCGACGATGACCAAGTTAAGGTACTTCTATTCATCGACGAGGTTCACATGCTCGTAACTATCTTTGGAGACGGCACCAAGATTGGTGGCGACCTTGCTAAAGATAAATTAGCGCGCGCTCCTATTCGCGTTATCGCAGCTACAACAAGCCGAGAGTACGATTCAACAATCGCAGTTGACGAGCCATTCGCTGAGCGCTTCAAACGTATTGAAATTCAAGAGCTTGATAGGGACGTCGTTCACGACATTGCTCGAAATTGGTGGAGTAAAGTTGCCATCGGTTGTGATGCTATTAGCGACGATGTAATTGAGTACATTATTGACAACAATAAGACGTACCGACCATCCGAAGCAGAGCCGCGTAAAACGCTTGATACGCTCGAAGATATGGTTGCTACAGCCACGCTTCATCATCGAGCGCCTACAAAGGCGGACGTTGATAGAATCTTTAAAGAGCGCTTCTCCATTGAGCTTAAATTCAATATTGATGCTGACAAAGTGTTCAACAACATCCGTTCACAGGTTCTCGGACAACCAGTGGCACTTTATACGTGGAACTTGCTGTTGCACGCCACGGCGTTTAGAAAACGCCAGAATAGCAACAGACCAATTTTTACGTGCTTATTAACTGGTTCAACTGGTACTGGTAAGTCTCAATCGGTCAAAGCGTTAGCGGAAACACTCTATCCAGGTCAACGCGTCCTGGAGACGATTAACGTTCCAGAGTATGCTAACGACGCAGATTCACACCTGTTCCGCGAGCGTCTAGGCGAGATAGTTCGACATAAGCCAAACGCCGTTATTCAGCTTGACGAGTTCGAGAAAGGTTCAAAAACCTTTAAACAGGACTGTCTGTATATTCTTGACGAGGGTATGGTTAACTACACAGTGCTCAACCGCGAAGGGCGAGTTGAGAATATGGAAGTTTCACTGCGTAATACTATCATTATTGCCACCACAAACGCGGGCGCAAGCGTATTCAAAGATGATACAAAGCACTCAACGTCGGAAAATGATATGCACTTTGATAAGGATGGGCAGATTGTTATTACAGCTGGTCAACAGGCGGAAACAGACAGACTGCTTAGTTCACTAAGAGAGAATCTTATTATGGGTAATGGCTTCGCGCCAGAACTTCTTGGACGTTTCGACCAAATTATTCCATATCGAGGACTGTCTGAGCAGACCACCATCGACCTAATTGAGATTAAACTCATGAAGTTGCTCAAAGAAATCAAAGAGGACAATGGAATTGACGTTATCCCAGGCGATGTGGTACAATGGTCTAATTCACAATATGATTGCCGTGCACGAGATATTGTCGTTTACATCGCATATATGTGTGTAGACGTGAAAGATTCTAACGCTGGTGGCGCGCGAAGAATTGAAGCTGAATTACAATCAAACGTATTTTACAAAATTGTACAAGCTGCGTGTAAATATCCAGATGTAAAGAAGTTTAAACTCAGTGTAGAGGGCGTCAATAAAGACATAACGAGAGAGGATGGTACAGACGTGTATACATTGGACAACGAGATTAAGAATGAGGTGAAAGTAGTTCCATATGAGTCATAAAAAAGGATTTGCTAAAGTTCTAACTATGCTTATGCTTGTGCTGACAATGTTCATGGCTCCATTTGCGCAAGTTGCACATGCAACGCCGCTTTATGGCTGGAGTAATGGCGGAAGTCCATCTTCTGCAAATGCACTAGCAGCATATATCTTTGGCACAGGCACCGCTGGTCGCGCAAGTGGTGGTGATATTACAATGGGTGCTTTGTCAAAGCTCAACAATATTGCCGCAAATGACGGTAAGTTGGATTACGCATATGGCGTAAATAACAACATGAATCCATTTGCTGACGCGTCTGACCAAAATGCTATTGCAGCGGCAAATAACATTAAAACTCTTTACGAGCATGGATACATCCAGTCGTTCGATAATAATGAGGATGTTGGCGCTAAGCAAGGCACGCTCGCACTTGCTCCAGCAGCATTAGGCGCTTCTGTATTTGCAATGGCGTTCGGTCTGGTTCAGTCCGTCCAGCAATCAATTGTTAACATCAACCCCGTTAATGTTTTCGGTCTGACCGATGATTCAACCTCTGGTGTCGCTAACGGAATGACTCCTCAGTATGGTGCAGACGACGGAATTTTCGGCGGAACTGTTAAGAAACTCTTTGCTGACGCTGGCGTAGACGCAAACCTCATTCGTGCATTTGCGGGTCTTGCACTCACCATTATGATTGCACTGTTTGTAATGGCACTCATTTCTGGTCTACGCAATGTTTCGCAAGGTAAGAGCGCGTTCTCAAAGGCTGGTCAACTTGGTCTTCGCGTGCTCACCATTCTGTTTGCAACTCCATTCGCGGTAGTTCTTATTAGCGGACTTTCAACGCTGAGTGGAAATACCTTCCAAGCAGCATATCAGTCGCTCGGCACTATTAACGATGACTTGATTGTTGACTCTCTACAATATGCTGGTCTTACAAACTATGATGTAAGTCTACTTCCAAATGGCGGCGCTGGCGGCTCAAAAGATGTAGCAGCTCTTAATGAAGCTCTGTCAAAGAAAGCTGGCGGCTCGAATCCAAACGACATTGGAATTGAAAAGCTCGTTGGCTATGTCGCTGGTAATCAGACCTTTACTGTAAAAGATTACCTCGCATATTTAGGCGATACATCAAACAGCGCGGTTGGTAGAAACCAAGGATTCACATCTGGAATGTCTAATCAAATTCTTGGTTATGGCGCACATTACAACTCAACCCTTGCAGGACGTACCATGGATATGGTGTATGACATTTCACAAAATGGTGCCGACTCAAATGACGAAGGTAACAAGGATGTCAAACAGCGCCTTAATGCTGACGTTAGCAAGGCAAAGGTTTCTGATGATGAGAACGGCGACGGCGCAAAGACGCTTCCATTCCCAACAACTAGCGATGCGGCTCAGCCAACGTGGTTTGTTTCACTTCCATCGGATAAGCTCGGTAGTATTACAAGCGTATCTCTTGATAACCCACGCACCTACCTGTATGCAGCAAACGCTGCAAAGGATGGCTCAAACGAGGAGTTGAACGCAAACTCTTACGTTTGGGGAGGTAAATCCGAGCAAGGCTCCATGGCAGTTCACCCTTGGGACGGTTCGAAGCTCACTAAACTTGATTCTGACAAGGACGAGCCATTTGTAGCTAATATGGTCGCTCGTGCATACATCAATGCAAACGCTGGCGACAATGGCAACAACTTTACTAATCAGTCCATGGTGTTCTTGCTCCAGTCCAAGGCTAACTTCAACGATAAGAAGGAACTTGTCTCTCTGACCTATAAGGCTGCTAATAATGGTGGTACGCCTGGTTCTGAGTCTGCAAGCACTGGTACTAATACCTCTAAGTTTGCACGTTACGTTATTCCACGCGCAGACCCAGCAGACTCCAGCTATCTTGTTGGTGCATATGCTAAACTTAACGTTACTTGGGTAGCGGCTGGTTGGGCAGCACTTCTTGGTCTGCTCTCTCTGGTCACAGGCGTTCTGATTAGCTCCATTGTTAAGGTATTTAAGGGTTACATTCGTGCTCAGTTCACTGGCGACTTCTTTGGACTGCTCGATATGGCAATTTACCTTGTTGGCGCAACTGGTTCGTTCATGATGTTTGCAATCTCGGTCATCCTTGGTTCAATCATTGTAAGTTTCTTCACGAGCTTTATCGCGATACTAACAACGGGACTTACGGGTGCCGCTTCGGGTGTTCAATCATCGGTTGCTAATATTCCGTTCCTCAGTTGGGCAGCAAACGGTGTGTCAACCATCATGACAACCATTCTCATGGCGTTCCTGTCACTCATTTCCGTTGCAATTCTGACCTACCCAGTTATGAAGATTAGTGTTGGCGGCGGAGAATCAAGAACTTGTAATATTGTTGACCTTATGATTACCATTCCACTTTCAGTGGCAGCTATGATTTCTGATTGGCTGAACGCTAAGAAAGCTCTGTTCTATGGTAGCGATAGCGGTATGCCTAAGATGGGCGAATCTGCTATTGGCGGCGGACTCAAGAAAGACTCTATGCTTGGTAAAGTCGTTGGCGGCGCTACAACTGGCGCGGTCGCTGGTCTTACTGGTGCGGCTGTTATTGGACGAGGACTTGCCCATGCTGGAGTTTCCAGTATTACGGATGGTGTAACGGCAGCGCGCGACGCTCATAAGAGCGGTTCTTCACTCGGCGAAGCACTTAGTATCGGTAGAAGCACAGCAGCGAGTGTCGGCGCATCTCTTGCAGCAAGCTCGCTTGGTCATGCGGTTGACACGGCTAAGAACTTCAAGCCTACTGGCGGAAACATTGCAGGTAGCGTGTTCAAGCACCTCAAAGACGTGTCTTCAGAAATGAAGGGCAACGACCGAGTTAACGCACTCAAGAAAGCCTATAACAACTTTGAGTTTACAGGCGGAGACGGAATTAACAATTCCGAGAACGCCGCCGAGGTTGCACTTGAGAGCGGCATGGACGGTCTTGGCGCTAACGGCGCACTCAATGCTCCAACAGTTCCTCTTGATGCAGTTGTTGACGGCGGTGCCGTAACACAGGCTAGTGCTGAGAATCTCGATAACTCCCATGTTGGCGACAAACCAGAGACGGTTCAAGACAACAAGAAGGGTAACAAGAAAAAGCCTGCAAGCAAGCGACAGGCTAAGAAAGCAGCTAAGCAAGCTAAGAAGGCTGAGGAAGCAGCAGCACGCGAGCAGAGAATTATCGACTCGGTTGCGGACAAGATTGAGAAGAACAAGGCGGCAGCTAAGGCTAAACCAAAGGCTCCAGCTCAACCAAAGCAGCGAGTCCAAGCTAAGATTCGTGATGACCGAAAGGCTGGTGCACAGGTAAGACGCTTCTTCAAGGAAAAGGTCGTAGACCACCTTCCTGGCAAGAGTGCCGAGGAGCGCGCAGCTATGGCAAATGGTATGGAGCGTAAGATGGCAAGGCTCGAGAAGCGTGCTAGTAAGCTCAACGCTAAACACAAGCCTACCAAGTAAATAACCAATCTTGCCCGTCGTAACGGGCGGGCAAGATTATATTGTTGCAACCTCGCGCGCGAGTTGATATAAACGTAAACGTTTACAAAGTTACTTGAAAGGAGGACATATGAATTTCTCTGGCATTATCTCATGGCTGACTAGCACTCAGAGTGGTATCGAAGCGCTCATCGCCATCGTTATTGGTATTGCGGCACTCGGCTTCTCAGTACCGCTCGTATTTAAAATCTTTGGCGATTTCAAGGATGGCAATTACACCCAGGCATTTATTAAGATTGCTGCAATCGTCGGTATCTGGATTGTATATATCATCTACTCTGCTGGTAAGTTCAGTCAGTTTGCAAACGTCCTTGGTGGTTCCTCGCTACTCGGCGTTTAACGAACATTGCAAAACAACTTAATATCAACTATAATAGTGTCTACTCAGTTTTCGAGTAGACACTATTCATATATAGAAGGAGGGAAATGAACAAACAACTCAAGCGTAGGATAGCCATTTTCTTTTCAATAATCACGATGATTATTGGAGTTGTACTCATTGGTTACTCGGCATTTCAATACATTACGCCCATGTTGCAGGGTCAAGCTATTGAAGATTTGTATGCTGACGTTGAGCCAGACAACACAGCTCAGTTTGATGAAGCTGGCAACTTAATTGAAGCAAATGACGCGCCCGTAAATCCAGACCAGCTTGCACAGAAAGCGCCAGACGCTAAGGCGTGGGTCAAAATAGATGGAACGCGTGTAAACAATCCAGTAGGAATTGCGCCAGCAAACGACGAAGAATATTACCTTTATAGAGATATTTGGGGTAACTATTCCCAATCTGGAACAGTATTTCTTGATAATCAAAGTAGCCTAACTAATCCAACTAAGATTATCTATGGTCACAAAATGAACGCGGGTACTATGTTCCACGACCTTGGAGAAAAGTTTACCCAGGCTAACTTTAATGAGCTTGGTACGCTAACTTGGTGGGATAAAGTGAACTGGACAAGCACTTATACGCCTGTTGCCGCAATGAAGGTTGACGCTAACTATACCGATGTTCGCAATACGCCAACTATGAGTCCAGAGAGACTTGCTAAGTGGGAAAAGGATTTCTACGATAACGCAACTGCTAAGAATGACTCCGCGGATATTACATCACGTCTCGACGGTCATCACAAAGTGATATTTGCTGTTACGTGTAGTGGCTACGCGGCATATGGTCATGACGCACGTACGATTGTAATGTTCGTATCTAATGAAACGGTGTAAAATGAATCGTAAATTTTCTTGCAATGTAACTTGGAAATTCCCCGATGTAGTTGTGAGTCCAAGGAGCGAGTTTGTTCAAAATAGTACATATCCGTACAATAGTGAACATTTGAACAGGTTGGTTTGCTCGCCAGAGCGAGACCTCTTATACGACTTAGTACATGACGACGCAAACGATTTCGATTGTATTAAGGGGTCGGTATACGCCTTCGGACATCCAGTGATTGAATTTCTTGAACTACTTAACGAAAATCTGGACGCTGCCGTAGAGGGCATGAAGGAATCTTACAGAGATAGTCACGATATTCAGAGTGTGCAAATCTGCGACTTTGATGGAACTCTCACTATGACTAAATCAGACCCGCTTTGCATGCACTATAAGCCAGAACTCAATGTTAGTTTTGACGTGATTGTTGCGGGTAATGAGTCTTACGAGAAATTGTACCCAATCGGTTACTCAGTAATTGGAGTAATCACCGCACTTGTACGTCAAAAGACGTTCATGCAACCAAATGGTGTGAAGATTCATGTGGGTGAGTAAAATCGAATAAGATGCTGACGCGGGTTAACAAATGTTAGCTCGCGTCTTTAACATAACAATTCGTGCAAAAATTATCTTAACCCCACAGTTGCACGACGTGTAGACTTTGTGATATAATGAGCGTATGCTTATGCAGCCACGTAGAAAGGAAATGTATGGCTGATTTTTTCAAGAATGAAACTAAAAGGCGAATTACCGCTGGCATTGTAACGGGAGTGATGGCTTTTTCCACCGTCATTTCAAATGTAGCTCCAGCTCTCGCCGAAACCGCTGATACTGGAACTCCGACGACTGCCGAAGCGCCAGCTAATCCAGCACCCGCTGAGACTCCTCAGCCAGCTACCGCTGAGACTGAGACCCCAGCCACACCAACCGCGTCTACAGAGGAGTCCACCCCAGGAGCAATTACTCCAACCGAGGAAAACTCTACAGTAACTGCTGGAACACCATCGGTGGCAACACCGCCAGCTGGCGCCGTAACTCCAACTGAGACACCTGCTACACCAACTCCAACTCCATCAGTAACATCTACAAACATTACCTTTACACAGGACAACATTCCAAATGTTCGTGATGGCGTGCCAACCGACAAGATGGCTGTTCAGTTCGTAAGCGACGTTTCTCTCAATGGTACAAAGTTTGTTGGCGCTCCTGGTACTACCGTAACAGCTCCTTCTGGTCTTACTGACCCAGATGGTCGCACAGTTGTTAAGTGGGTAACTGATGCCAATGGTGGTGACTCAATGGCTCCAGGTGAAACTCGTGAGATTGACACACTCAACGGTGAGACTTTCCACGCAGTCTGGCAACCAAAGGACGGCAACGACGACGTTCAGTATCGACTCGTCATTAACGCTAACGGTGGTCATTTCGAGGGCGGTATTGATGTCATGAACGAGCGTCATGACTTCCTTCCAGCTGACATGCCTAACGTAAAGGCTGCAACTAAGATGACTCGTGACGGTTTCACCCTTGCTGGTTTCTCTCACGATAAGAACGGCACTGTCGCATCTGCTCGCTCCTTAACCGAAGCAATGGGCATCCGCGATGCAGAGCATATTCCAGGTCACACCAAAGACGGCGCTCTTCCTGGTAAGACCGACGAGGTTTATACCCTCTATGCCATCTGGAAGGACAACTCTCAGACCCGTACCGACGAGTATCGCTATGTCTTCATGGGCAATGGTGGACACGTTGCAGATGATGAAGGCGTCATTCATTCTACCGTTGTTCGCGGTAATGATAGCGATGTAGCTGCAATTTCTGCGCCAGCAATGGTTCGTGATGGTTACACCTTTGTCGGTTGGGGAGCTTCTAACACTTCAACCGAAGCAGAGTCTCTTGGTATTAACTCTGCTAACTTCTCTGGTATTACTGCTGACGAGTCCGTTGACGGTACTACTGACGTTCACGTCCGTCGAGTATACGCTATCTGGAAGCAGAACACCCCTGCTACACAGCACAAGAATACTTACATCTTTGATGCTAACGGCGGCACCATTACTGGCTCCACCGACACAACCTCAACCACTGCCAATGCTAACCCAGCAGAAGCCACTAACGTTGCTGCTCCAAAGGCTGAGAAAGCTGGCTACACCTTCGTTGGTTGGGCAAAAGACCCAGGCGCGTCTACTACCTTTGTTCTCGGTAACGACCACGTAGACTTCTCTAGCGTTGGCTTCACCGTTGAGAACGATACTGACGGTTCCGTCGTTCACGTTTACAAGGTCTATGCAGTCTACAAAATTGCAACTCCAGACACCCCAGTTACACCACCTACTCCTGGTACTGGCGAGCACGTACCAACTGACGGCGTTCCACCAACTCTTGAGCCAGTCGCAGGTAAGAACACTATTATGTTCTACTCTGGTAAACTGAACAAGGGTGAGACCAGCGTTACTAACACAGGTGAGCACGCTGACGTTGTAGCACCTAACCGCGAGTACTCTCTCGCTGACGGTACCATGGTAAAGCGTTGGATTTCAACTGATGGCACAGTCATTCTATTGCCAGGTGGTCACTACGATGCTGACTCCATTAAGGATAAGGTCTTTGTTGCTGACTATGTAACAGCCACTCCACCAGACTATGACCCAACACAGAATTATCCACAGAATGTCTCTCACATTCAGCTTCACTTCCACGCTAATGGCGGTAAGGGCGAGCATGGTGAAACTGTTTACGCAATCTCTGGCGACCCAAGCGCTACTGACCTTCCAGTTCGCCCAACATTCACTCGTGAGGGCTATACCTTCAAGGGCTGGTCACGAAATGGTCTTGACACCGAAGCAAATGTAATTGTTAACAATAACATGGTTAACCTCAAGAGCATCGGTAAGCGTAGCGAGATTACAGACCCGCAAGACCCACATAAGGTCATTGTCGCCTATGACGTCTATGCTGTCTGGCAGAAGAACGAAGTAACACCAGACAATCCTGTCACCCCACCAACACCAGATAATCCTGTTAACCCAGATACTCCTGGTGGACACAACGGTAACATCACTCCTGGTGAGCCTGGCGGCGGAACTGGTACGGTAACACCAGACAATCCAGTAACTCCTGGTACCGATGGTGATAACTACTTGGGCATTCCTATTCACCACACTCAAGGTGAGCCACAGTATATCAATACTGGTAACGGCGGAACCGCTACCCAGTCCGATAACGCTCCACAGGGACATTGGGTACGCAAGCGAGTTCGCAGGAACGCGCTTCCTAACACAGGCGACGCAGCTTCTGCAACGAGCATCATCGCAGGTATCGGAGCAATTCTTGCTTCACTTGGACTTTCTCGTAAGCGCAAGAACCAGTAAGCACGTTTAATGTACTAATCTTTAAGGCTCTCACCCACGAGCGGTGGGAGCCTTTTATTTCATAGAAACGAGACGCAAATGGACAACAAAATACTGATTGTCGTCGATGTTCAAAACGGATTCCTCAAAACGACAGAACATGTCGAGAAAGCAAATCAAATCGTGGCTCTTGCTAAGAGCGGTAAATTTGATAAAATTGTTGCAACAAAATTCCTCAACTACACAGGAAGTATGTACGAAAAGTACTTTAACTGGTCTGACCTAAAAACGCCAGACGAAACTGACCTATATGAGCCACTCAAAGAAGTAGTTGACATGACATTTAAGAAAACAACGTACGGTTGCGTTAATGACGATTTCATTGAACTGCTTACGCAATTAAACGACTATGAAGAAATTGGTGAAGCGTATATTTGCGGATTAGACACAGATGCTTGTGTACTTGCAACAGCGGTCGGACTATTTGACCGTACTATTACTCCAATCGTGTTAGAGGACTACTGCTTCTCAACAGGTGGTAGACAATACCACGAAGCTGGATTAAAATGTTTAGAACGAACTATTGGTAAATCACAAATAAGAAAGGATGGTTAAATGAACAAGCACAAAGCGCATATGGCAGTGACCGCGGGTCTTGCACTTGGCATGCTCGCTACTATCACAGCCGTTACGCCAGCTATTGCCGAGACAACTGACACGGCAACGCCGACAACTATCTCGGCGACTAATACTGGCGATATTTTAACGCCAGATGCTAACGGAGATATCACGTACGCAAATGACAACGGCGCGACAACCAAAGTTAGCATTGTTATTTCGGGTAACGGTTCTAAAGATGAGAACACGGGCGATTTCACCGTACCCGTTTTGACCTATGACAAGAGCAACGACGACGTTACCTTCAAAGCCAACTTTAACCCCAACACGGGCGGCATGGCTATGACAGGCTACACCAAAATTGATAACGCCGCGGGTAGCTACGAGACTAACTCATGGGAAGATGACTACTCAGACTCGCTGCCTTATACTATTGATGAAAACGGTGTAACTCATATCAACGTTCATGATACGTTCAATATCGGTACCAAAGATATTGATGGTAATGAAGAAAAATATGGCGGTGTTGCAGCTACATGGATGAAGTCATGGGCAGCATACGACAATTTCAAATTGCAAGTTAATAAGGGTAATGGCGAGTATGCATCAAATGACCCAGCAATCACGTTCACACCAACTGCCGAGGACATGGGTAATGGTTTCACCATTCCAAAGGCGTCCCTGCCAACTAAAGAAGGTTATCATATCAAGGCGTTCCGTACCGATAAGTACAACCAAGATGTACCAGTCAATTTCACAACTGACGGCAATGCAGTTCTCTCACTTGCTGAGCTAACTCATACTCGTATTATGGCTGACGGAGCAACTCGTTACTCACGAGCTGACACATGGTTTAACGCCATTACACCAGTCTTTGAAGCAGACGAGACGGAGCCAACTCCAACTCCAACTCCAACTCCAACTCCCGAACCAGAGCCTACGCCAGAGCCTACGCCAGAGCCTACGCCAGAGCCTACGCCAGAGCCTAATCGACCTGTAACTCCAACTGAGGACTCAAACCGAGAGACTCCAGCTCCAGCTCAAGACGGCATTCAAATACATGAAAGCAATACCAAACAAACTCAGTCTACTGAGGTAACAAGTCGTCAAGAGAATACTAAGAAATCTGTACTTCCAAACACAGGAGATACTGCTACAGTATCGAGTGTTCTTGGAACAATCGGAACAATCCTTGTAGCATTAGGTATTCACAAGAAGAAAAAGTAATATCGAGCTAATGAAATCCCTGGTTGTTCAACTGGGGATTTTTTGCTATACTTGTATGAAGATTCTGTGAATCATAACAATTACAAAGCATAATTTGCTACTATGGATTCACGAATCAAAGCCCCGAGAAAGGACTTAACAAATGCTAGGAAAAGTAAAGCTGTTTTTGCTAACTCTCGTAGCAATGGTTGGACTAGCCGTTCCAGCACTTGCTGCAACATCGCCCGTTGCAACAACCATCACAGAGTTTAGCCTTACCAACCTTAATAAGGAGGTCATTTCACGAGTTAATACTAACTCAGACTTCTACATTAAAGTTGGTTGGAAAGTAACCCAAGAGGACGCTGACGTACATAGCGGCGATTATCTTGAGTTAGAACTGCCAACGCAACTAAAATTCCCGTCAACAGAGGGAACAACATTCCCAATTTACGCACCAGACGGCACTGAGATGGGAACCGCAAACGTCACAGCGGGAAACCCAGGTCGTGTTCGCATTACCTTCAATGACTGGGTAGAGAACAAGTCCGACATTCGCGGCACTCTTTGGCTTGCTGCACACATGAAGGCTGGTACACCACAAGGCGACCAGACCCTAAGCATCATTGACATCAACACTCACTTCTCTAGCGACCTCCATATCAGTGCGTTCACCGATGGCGAGCTTACTGACGAGAATATTGCTAAGTGGGGAGTTAAGACCGACCACAACACTGTTCTTTGGAAGGTGCGTCTCAATAACGCTGGTACTACGCTCCACAACGTCAACCTTACTGACACTATTGAGAACTCATCAACCTATGTTCCTGGTTCATTCCGCATTTACCGCGTTATGATGGACAGTAAGGGTAACGTACTTCCAACCCCAGGTTGGGTAAAGATTACTGACACAACCGCTAAGCCAGTAATCGCTGAGGACGGTCACTCATTCGCATGGGACTTGTCTGCACTACCATTTGACGAGAACAACATGTACTGGATTGAGTATGAAACTACTTTCTCAGACCACATTGATAACTCAATCACACTCACTTCAACCGAGCGTACCCGCTCAAGTACGTGGTCTTATGTAGCTGCTAACTCTGGCGGTCGTGGCAACGGTACTGAGAACCCATCTGACCCAGCAACCCCAGAGACTCCTGGTAATACTGACAACGGTAACACTGAGAACCCTGGCGATAATGGTGACAATCACAATCCTAATCCAGATAACCCAGTAACTCCAGTCAATCCAGACGAGCCTGTGAACCCACAGCCACAGCCTACACCAGAGCCAGAACCTCAACCAACTCCAGAGCCAACTCCCGAGCCAACTCCGACTCCAAACCCAGAGCCAGAGAATCCAACAACTCCTGTGACTCCCGAGAACCCAAATACTCCTCAGCCACAGCCAAACCAGCCAGAGACTCCTGTGACTCCAAGTACTCCAGAGACTCCTTCAGAGCCATCCGAGAAGCCACAGAAGCCATCTGAGGAAGCACCTAAGCAGTCTGAGCAGAAGAAATCTACTCACACCAAGAAGGTAGCGGTTCTGCCAAACACAGGCGACAACGCAACATCTATTACAATGCTTGGCGGTATGATTATCTTCGGTCTGACCACTATTGCAACTGCACGCAAAATGCGTCGCTAAAACACAATAAAAAAGCAACTCTCTGTTTGTAACAGTATACATAAATCATAAACGGAGAGTTGCTTATACTGCATACAAAAAAATCAGATACTCAGAAGAAGTAAACGTATGTGATTGGAGGGGTAACTGGATAATGAGTAATGTGATGATTTTATGTGAGAGACATCTGATTAAACCTCATCACCCATTTTACGGTGAGTGCGATAGGCTGACGTTTCTCGCAAAGAATTTGTATAATGCTACATTGTATTATCAACGAGCTAGTTTCTTCAACAAAGATTTTAAAAACTACTATGACGTAAACAAAGTTTTCACACACAGCAATCAAAAAGATTATCGAGCATTGCCCGCCAAGGTATCAAAATGTGTGCAGCAGTTGGTGGACAAATCATTCAAATCTTACTTTGCATTAGTAAAGAAGAAACTGAATGGCGGCTATTCAAAAAATGTTCATATCCCAAAGTATTTGGATAAAACAAATGGGCGATGCGTGGTACCATATCCAAAAGATGCACTGAGTTTAAAGAACAAAGGCTTTGTGAAACTATCAAAAACAGATATTAAGATTAAAACAAACGTATCTAAGGAAAGCGTTAAAGCGGCACGTATCGTACCAAAAGGAAATCATTTTGTAATCGAGATTCTTTATAAAGCTACAGTAAAACCACTAAAATCAAACAAACCAAAGAAAGTTGCATTTATTGACCCAGGATTAAATAACCTGTTGACCGTAACCAGTAATTGTTTTAATCCCATTTTGTATAATGGTAAACCATTAAAAGCAATCAACCAGCTATCAAATAAAACAATAGCGGCATTAAAAAGTGAATTGAGTTCTCGTGGATTAAGAACTTCACCATTGTTAAAATCAGTTTGGAATAAGCGGTCACGAAGATTAACTGATTTGTTACATAAAATAACCACACAGTTAGTGAGTCATTTAGATTCGCACGATATTGACACTGTAATATTCGGACACAATATTGGGCAGAAACAAGACATTAGCTTAGGTAAAGTATCTAATCAAAATTTCGTACAAATTCCATTCACACGATTGATGCAGTTATTAAAATACAAATGCGAATTACGTGGGATAAAATTTATTTTGATAGACGAGTCGTATACGAGCAAATGTAGTTTTCTTGATAAAGAAAAAATTTGTAAACACGCAAGTTATTGTGGACAACGGGTGAAACGAGGATTGTTTCGGACGCGAAATGGAAAACTAATCAATGCGGATGTAAATGGTTCACTAAATATTGGACGTAAGTATCTAATGAAAGTAAATATGTATACGAAAAAGATACATAGAGATTTGACCAAGTTCATGGTAAATCCAAAAGTCGTGACAATTATTTAGTAAAAGTAAAACATGATTGGAGAAAACCAGGATTGTTTAGAGGGCAGATGCAGTCGCCCCAACTCCGACGAATACATAAAAATTTATTTTTTTCGTGTATTTGTAAGGTGAGAAACAACTATTTAGTTGGAAACTTTAATGTTGCTAAAAAATTAAGGAACTGTTACACTTTATTTGTACAAAGAAGAAAGGAACTAATATGGCTCAATATAAGTCATACACACATGTACTACGTATCGATAAAGACGAAGTTCAAGGCATCCTTTGCGGAGATGTAGTTGTCATGCCAAAGCTGGACGGCACAAACGCATGCCTATTCATGAAAGATGGCGCTGTCCATGCTGGCTCACGCACTCGTGAAATTAACATTGACAAAGACAACGCTAATTTCTATAAAACGCTTACACTTAATGGAGAAAAAGAGTTTCCTCAGATTATTCAGTATCTTGAATCGCACCCAGACCATATCGTATATGGCGAGTGGCTCGGCGCCGATGGCGAGCGATTCCCTGGTCATATCAAAGAGTATCTCAATCATGGCTTTTTCATCTTTGATGTATTTGACACAACAACGGATGAGTATATTCCATACGACACCTACAAGAGCGAATTTGGAGACTATGACAAAATTATTCCTGTAATTGGAACATTTCATAATCCGTCTCGTGAGGACGTTCAATCACTCCTTGACAAAACTGATTACAACCTCAAACCAAATTCAAAAGGTGAGGGCGTTGTCATCAAGAATTACAAATTCAGAGACAAATATGGTCATATTCAAATTGCGAAAATTGTACGAGATGAGTATCTTCAGCAAAAATCCATGCCAAAGAAACCTATTCTTATTGGACAAGATGAAGAAAATTTTGTAAACACCTTCTGTACCGATGCGTTCATGAGCAAATGTCAAGCAAAGATTATGAATACACTCGACATGGACGTGTGGACAAATGACAAAAAGCCAATCGGCATGTTTCTCAATCTTTGCCTAAACGACCTCATGGAAGAAGAATTTTGGGGTCACTTCAAAAAGAAAAAAGGTACCGTTGACCTAAATCGTATTCAGCAGCTTGTGTTTACCCATTGTCGCAAATACCTAAATATTTGATGATTAAAACTTTATACAAACCTTTGTTTATATAAATACGAAAGGAATTAACAAATGACTAGGCGATACCCACCAGTATTTAGCGTGATTTTATTCATCATCGCAGTTTACATCGTCGTAGCGAATCCAATTGCAATTTTTACACCGTGGATTTCTGCCGCTATTAACGGAATCGTAATGATTATTAGCGGCATCTTTAGCGCAGTTTGCTATGTCTATGACAAATATGCAATCTTCACTATTCATGTGGTAATCATCGCTCTATATGGAAAACAACTATTCAGCAAAGAAGCTAAGGCTAAATATCTTGAAGCAATAAACATTGCTAACTCTTATAAACAGAATGATTATTCTGATACGTGCGACGATTATGATGCATATTGTGAATCACGCAGCAAAATCGTTGACATTTTGACGCCGCTATATGCTCTATCGTTGTTCACTCTGACAATTATCATACTAAACATCGTTTTTCCAAATTTCTATCAGTATACTATTCTGCAAAGATGCGGAAATATACCAACAAACGAAATGGAAAATGGCGTGATTTTATTCGGCTCATTATTAGCGACACCAGTTATTAGCATGCTGCCAGTTATGCTAGGTTTATTAGTTGCTACATTTAAAGCCGATGGCATGCTCAATACCAAGTAGTAAAGATAAGGAAATTGACAATGTTTGAATTTATGCTAGGTTACTTGCTTGGAAGCAGCGACGACTCTGTATCAGAGCAACCAAGATATTTCAGAGAGTCAAAGCCAAGAGAGTTGACAAAGGAAGAAAAGAGAAAAAGAATAATCTCAATCATTATCATCTGGAGCATCGTGATAAGCGCCTTATTTATCTATCAAGACGTTCTTTGTCGAATGTCACAAATAGTGCACGTCTTGCCTTAACAATCGTTAAACGAAAAGGCTCCACAAAACCTACACAACTAAAAATAGTTCTTGCAATTACTTAACTCGCCCAGTAAAATAATAGTAACGACAAACGACGAAAGGAAATCACAATGACTAACGAAAATAAATCAGATTTTAAATCATATTATCCACGCATCAATTTAACAGATTATTTATCTGAGAACGATAAAAAGATGCTTCATAACAGTATGGTTCGTGAACACGAATATGCAGAAGCTCTTAAATGCGAAGCGGCTGTCAAGTATACTAAATTGTGGTTCCCGCTTAACGCTAACTTTGGCGTAACTGAAAAGTAAGTACACTGAAAGGAATCAATTATGCCAACAGTAAAAACAGTAGAAGTCAATTTCACATTTGTATATGTAGACAAGAGACGTAAGTATACGTGCAAGGACTTCGGACTCAAGTCCATCCCATATGGTGAGGGCGATGAAACCGAAGCAGACGGACTTCCAGCATATCAAGAGGAACTCGCACACATCAAAGACGTTCTATGCAGAACTGCTGAAAAGTTCAGCCTTGACGAAGATTGCACCCGCATTACCAAGATGTCTCTAAGTGATGAGTGGATTAGTCTCTATAATCATGACGAGAAAGACGGGAAGCTCGACATTGAAGTAGAGGTCGCTGTTAATGCAACATTTGAACTTCAATTTAAAAAGCCATCAAAGAATGAATACAAAGAAGCAAACGTTATTGACGACCGCTTACTTTGTGTACTAAACGAGTTTTCAGTATTGGCTCATGGGCACGCAATGTGCAATTATTGGAGTTATGAATAAAAGGAACCAACAACAATGACCGAACGATTACCTATGCTATCTGACATGATGACGTGTATCCTGGGAACAGCTTTCTTTTTGTGGGTATACATAAAAAGTCTAAAAGAGAATACGTTTGACGGTAAGACCTACATGCCTGGATTCCTTTGCTCGTTAGCTAAGTATGGACTTGTTGTACCAATCCTTGTTATGCTTGCGCTATTAGCATTTGCACTATCTGTATGCGGCTGGGCATTCCTAGCATCACTTATTATTCATTAACGAAAGGACACATCCCAAATGACATTTCCAACAATATCTGACCCAGCAGTAGCAAAAGTGTTGCTACTCTTAGCAATTAACGCAGCGTGGCTGATTATTTGTCTATTTATCAAAATGACTGACATGGTTGTGTCCATGCTTACACTAAAAATGCCAAGTGAGCGAATCGGCTATTTATATCTCGATGGCGGAATTGTAATAAACGTTGTTTATTCAATAGTTATGATACTTACCATGATTAAGCAATAGGAGCCGCAATGCACACCCCAACACACTACCCACTACACCTCATTATCGTGCCAATCATGGAACTTGCGCTTATGCTTGCAATCGCGGCATACATTACAACAATTGATATGAACCTATTGTATCTACTCTCTATACCACTAGGCGCAAGTATTGCATACTTTCTAAGCCCGCGAACGATTGAGGATTATTACGACCACGACTACACGAAGTACGAGCAATCCATCGCACTCATGGCAGCTAACTTACTTTGTCTCATGGTTGTTACATACTACAACACACCCGCGTTCGTAGCAATTCTTGTTTACGCTGGCATCTATTCAATCACCAGAAAGGCTCTCACCCATGACCTACTACAACCTCCATCACACGCATCATAAACGTGAATCA
>ERZ773007.300-NODE-300-length-25114-cov-5.701465_pt1 | contig 25114 bp, 19 predicted proteins | sample MGYA00580665_ERZ773007 | MGnify/ENA primary metagenome ERZ773007 (study PRJEB29015, sample SAMEA2738122) | human oral metagenome | biome: human oral; feature: human-associated habitat; material: saliva | place: China | collected 2167 ... | reverse complement strand
CGCGAGCTGGGTTTAGAACGTCGTGAGACAGTTCGGTCCCTATCCTCTGCGCGCGCAGGAGACTTGAGAAGGCCTGTCCCTAGTACGAGAGGACCGGGACGGACGAACCTCTGGTGTGCCAGTTGTCCCGCCCGGGGCACGGCTGGTTGGCTACGTTCGGGAAGGGTAACCGCTGAAAGCATCTAAGCGGGAAACCATCTTCAAGATAAGGTCTCCGCAAGAAGGACTTGTCCTTTTTGGTAGGCCCCCAGCAGACTACTGGGTTGATAGGCCAGAAGTGGAAGACCGGCAACGGTTGGTGAGCTGACTGGTACTAATAGGCCGACACAAACAACAACACCCCCAATCACAGGTCGAGTCCCTGAGGGGGTGAGTAACACGGTAAGCGCGAGCGTCCACTATACGGTCCACACCCAACCCAACCACCAACACACGCACCACGCCGCGAGCATGCGTGAGTGCGGGTCGGCAGGCGGCCACACGGATAACCGAATAACCGCACCAGAGACGAACGGTCATCACGCACTGCTCATGTAGTCGTCTCGGTGGTCACAGCGACAGGGAAACGCCCGGTATCCATCCCGAACCCGGAAGCTAAGCCTGACAGCGCCGATGGTACTGCACCCGCCAGGGTGCGGGAGAGTAGGACACCACCGAGCACACACCACACAGCTGGCCCGGAACCGCCACGAGCGGCTCCGGGCCAGTTACTCATGTCCTCGCACCAACAACACACTCAACACCACCCGACGCCGCGATGCAGGCGCACGTATCACGATGACTCGCATCCCTCCTGCGGCGGGATCCATCGTCGGTGCAGGAGTAACTGTTCTGAGCGTTCTTCTTGGTGGCCGCGTACGGTGCCATGCTTCTCGCCCTGCATCTACGTCGTCGTCGCGGTGAGCGACAAGGGGCGTTGGCCTGTGGGCATGAGAATGGAGTCAACGAAGACCTGTGCCACTGGGCTGGGGTTGAAGGAGTCCCAGGCGAGATACTCCACCCGGACGGGGCCATCACTGACGGCGACGCATGCGCATCCGGGCACCTCACGGGCCATGCTGGGAGCGATCAGCGCCACCCCCAGCCCCTGATGCACCAGGTCCGTCAACAGCTCGGCAGTGGTCACCTCGAAGCTCACCTCGCGGCGGAGTCCCGCCTCCTGAAAGGCCAGATCCGACTGCTCGCGTCCTGATGATCCTGCTGGAAAGTCCACGAAGGGCTCGTCGGCAAGATCCTCAAGGTGGAGTCGACGTCGCTTCGCCAGCTGATGCTCGGACGGCAGTACCGCCACCAACCGTTCCCTGGTGAGCTCCCGCGTGCGAACGTCCTGAGGTATGACAGCCTCAGCCAACCCGAGGAAGGCCGCATCGAGACGTCCATCTGCGATCCGGTGCAGGAACGCATCACTTCCACCGCTGCGCACATGCACCCGAACATCGGGGTGCCGGCGATGGAACTGGCCCAGGACAGCAGCAACATCCACTGCGGTCACCGTTGGAATCACCCCGATCGTCAGAGTCCCCCTCACCTCGCCCTGCGCAGCCGCGGCCTCGACCTTGGCGCGATCGGCTGCCTGCAGGCACAGCCGAGCCTGCTCCAGAAAGGCCTCCCCAGCGGGTGTCACCTTCACCTTGCGGCTCGTGCGTGCAAACAGTGTCAGCCCCAGCTCGCTCTCCAGAGACTTGATCTGCCGGCTCAAGGCGGACTGCACCACGAAGCATCGCTCAGCCGCACGCGTGAAGCTCTGCTCCTCAGCGATGGCAAGGGCGTAACGCATCTGCTGCAGTTCCATGACATCAATCCTATGTGGGCATCGCTGCCATCACATCTATGTCATCGACAGATCAATGTATGGTGGGCAGGCTGAGGCCATGACGACGATGCAGAGCGCTCAACCGGCCGGGCGCGGAAGAACCTTCTCCGACGCTCGCCGGAATGCCGGTTGGATCGCCCTGACGGCCCTGGCGCCAGCCGTCTGGGGAACGACCTACATCGTCACCACCCACGCCCTGCCCGCGGGGCACCCGGTCTTCGCCGCGCTCATACGGACCCTTCCCGCGGGTGGCTTTGCCCTCCTCGCTGCTCGGCAGCTACCGCGCGGAACGTGGTGGTGGAAGAGCCTCATCCTTGGGGCCCTCAACATGGCCTGCTTCTTCCCGCTGCTCTTCGTCGCCGCGCAGCGCCTGCCCGGAGGCGTGGCCGCGACGCTCGGTGCCGCCCAACCGATCATCGTCGCCGGCCTCGCCGTCGTCGTGCTCAGTGAGCACCCGTCAGTGTGGAGGCTGATATGGGGTGGGATCGGCGTCGTCGGTGTCGCACTCGTCGTCCTGGGACCGCAGGCGGGACTCGACGCCCTCGGGGTAGCTGCCGGACTGGGCGGAGCCGTCTCGATGGGGCTGGGAGTCGTGCTCACCAAGAGGTGGGGCAGACCCGACGGCGTCTCCGCCCTGAGCCTGGCCGGCTGGCAGCTCACCGGTGCCGGACTGCTGCTCATCGTTCCTGCGCTTGTCATCGACGGTGTCCCAGCCGGTATCGATGCCACCGCCGTGGCGGGCTACAGCTGGCTCGGGCTCGTGGGAGGGCTCGCCGCCTACGTCGTCTGGTTCGAGGCCATCCGCCGGCTACCGGTGACCCCGACGGCGCTGCTGGGCCTTCTCTCGCCGCTGACTGCGGCGCTCCTCGGGCATCTCGTGATCGGCGAGGTGCTCACATCCATCCAGCTCCTGGGATTCGCGCTCGCTCTGACCGCGATGACCGCGGGCCAGCTCGCCCCGCCCTCTTCCCGATCCTCCTCTCGAAAGGACCACTCATGAGAATCACTGTTCTGGGCGCTTCCGGCATGGCCGGGACCGCGGTCGTCAACGAGGCGCTCAGCCGCGGTCACGAGGTGATGGCCGTCTCCCGGCAGCGAGGCCATCGAGCCGGCGCCCGCCTCACCTCGTGCCTGCTGGACGTCACCGACGTCGAGGGCGTGGCCGGTCTCCTGCGCGACAGTGACGTGGCCGTCGTGGCACTGCGCCCGCCCGCCGGTCACGAGAGCGACCTGGCCCAACTGACGACAGCCGTCCTGGACGCCGCCTCCAGGAACCGAACGCCCCTGCTCATCATCGGGGGCGCGGCTGTGCTGAGCTCGCCAGGCAATCCCGGCACCCTCGCCATTGACGACCCCACCATTGACGACCCCACCATTGTGCCGCCGGCCTGGAGAGACGTGGCCCAGGCAAGCCTCGATCAGTTCCGGGCGTGCCAGGCGCACAGCTACAAGGGCTGGGTCTATCTCAGCCCTCCGGCGATCTTCGCTCCAGGAGACGCCACCGGCTTCTACCGCCGCGGAACCGCCACGCTTCTGCGGGATGCCTGCGGGCAGTCCCGCATCAGCCCTGAAGATCTGGCTCTGGCCGTCGTCGACGAGCTGGAGTACCCCGGCGGCGAGCAGCACATCACCGTCGTCGCCGCGGACCCAGGGGACTCAGATCCAGGACGACAGGAACATGTGGGAGACCCAGAAGGAGCGTGAGACCGTCTGCCCGGTCCAGATCGGCCACCAGAAGGCTGCCGCCGCACAGGCCAGGAGCGTGACCACGATGATGAGGCCGATGCCCTCGGTGCGGATCTGCCACGTGGGGGCCATCGTCCACTTCGCCAAGGAGGCCCACGGGCTGCGGCGGCCAGCCAGCCGTGGCACCCCGCCGTCGGACCACGCCGGTTTGGTTGCGTCCCACGACGTCGACGGGGCCGGGTAGCCGGTCAGCTCGTCGTAGCTGCGCGCCAGGGCCGCATCGGTCCGCGGGTCGGTGAGGGGGGCGCCGGGCTCGAGGTCGTCGTCGCCGTCGACCAGAGCCGGGTTGATGCGGTAGATGCCGGGGTCGGTCTCCTCCACCGGCGGCGTCCACACGGGTGTGCGCGCGAACTGCGGGCCGAAACCCAGGAATCTGGCGCCCATGCCGCGCCACGGCCGGATGCCCGGGCCGATCTGCCGCCTGAGGAGGGCCTCCATCTGCGTGTCGGCGCTCGCCGAGCCCGGCAGCGGTGGCAGTAGCCCGGAGGCCATGCCCAGCGCCAGCACGAGGACGAGCACAACGCAGGGCACGAAGGCCACCGTGTAGAAGGTGAAGATGGTGCGATCCCGGTACTGGAACCAGGGCACGTACAGGCCCAGGTAGCCGATGAGCGGCACCCAGGCCCGCCAGTCGCGGTTCTTGACCCCGATGATGACCACGGCCACCAGCGCCACCACGGCCGACCACCAGATGACGATGTTCCCGATCGAGGTGATGGCCTGAATGCAGTCCCCACCCCCGCAGGTCTGCGGCACCTGAGCCTTGTCCTCCCAGAAGAAGGAGGTCGGGCGGGTCTGCAGCAGCCAGCCCGAGGGCTTCGACTGGTACGTGTGCGGGGCGTCCAGGCCCACGTGGAACTCGTACATCTGCTGGTGGTAGGCGATGAAGTCGTTGATCTTCTCGAACACCGAGTTGTCGACGTAACCGGACAGCCAGGGGGCGGGAACCGGCAGCCCCTGCTTGATCTGCTCGGCCGTCCAACCGTGCTTGAAGGCACCCAGGTGGGTGAACCAGGACCACCAGCAGCCGACGTAGACCACGATGACCACCGGAATCGCCTGCAGGAAGTCGCTCACGCCCTGGGCGACCGTGCCCTCCAGGAACCAGGCCCGTGCGCGCACTCGCCGTAGCGCCAGAGTGTCCCAGGTGACGACGGCGATGCCGCACACCGCGACGAGGTAGAGCCCTGACCACTTGATGGAGCAGGTCAGCCCCAGTGCGATGCCCGCGGCCAGCAGCCAGGGACGGATGGTGGCGTGCGGGGCGCGCGCCCCGGGCGTGGTCCCCGCCATCCTGCGGGCCAGTCGCGCCCGCGACCACTCCCGGTCGCGGACCAGGCAGTACAGGGACAAGGTGGCGAAGAAACCGATGAACACGTCCAGCAGCCCGATGCGGGACTCGGTCAGGGCCACGCCGTCGATCGCCAGGAGCAGCCCGGCCAGGCCCGCCAGCAACGGTGAGCGCGTCAGGCGCATCGTCAGGCGCGCCAGCAGCATCACCGTGAGGATCCCGGCGACGGCCGGCATGAACCGCCAACCGAAGGGCGACTCCGGCCCGAAGATCTCCATGCCGGCGCCGATGAGCCACTTGCCCAGCTGCGGGTGGACGACGTAGGCGGCGCTGTCGGTGAGCTTGGAGAAGTCCCCCATGGCGAAGGCCGCGTCAGCTGAGCCGGCCTTGTCGTCCCAGGCGGCCTCATAGCCCAGGTGCCACAGGGAGTAGGCGTCCTTGACGTAGTAGATCTCATCGAACATGAGTGTCTTGGGGTGGTTCAGCCCGATGAGGCGCAGCAGGGCGGCGATGACGCCGACGACGCCGGTGACGATCCAGCCGCGGGCCCTCACGCCGAGGGGCATCACGGCACCCACCGGGCCCAGCCCGAGCATGGTGCGCAGCTCGGCCTCGGTGCGCTCGGCGGCGGGCTCGGTGTCGCGCTCGGCGATGACCGGCTCGGCGACGGCGGCCTCGACCGGCGCGGGGCTCGTGGCCTCGTCCCGCGCCGGGGCGGCTTCCTGTGCTCGTTCCTGCTCCGCGTCCGGGCCGGGGGAACCGTCGCGGGACTGCTCGGGGGACTGTTCGGGAGACAGCGCGCTCGGAGTCGTCACACCCCGAGTGTAGGCGGAGGCTACATCGAGGGCGCACCGACATACTGTGTCCTATGACTGAGAGCAGCCCGCCCCCACCTGCCGCCGCCGACGACGTCGCCGCCGCCGATGCTCCCGCCGCCCACAGCCCGGACCTGCGCGGCGGGACGATCACCCTGGCTGCCACCCCGATCGGCAATGTCTCCGACGCCTCGCTGCGTCTGCGTCGCGCCCTGGAACAGGCCGACCTCATCGCCGCCGAGGACACCCGCCGGCTGCGGTCCCTGGCCCAGCGCCTCGACGTCGAGCCCCGCGGGCGCGTCATCGCCTTCCACGAGCACAATGAGCGCGAGCGCGCCGCCGAGCTGCTCGAGGCCGCCCGCGCCGGCCTGCGCGTCCTGGTCGTCTCCGACGCCGGGATGCCCTCGGTCTCCGATCCCGGGTACCGGCTCGTCCAGGCGGCGGTGCGCGAGCAGATGCCCGTCACGGTCGCACCGGGCCCCTCGGCGGTGCTGACCGCCCTGGCCCTGTCCGGACTGGCCTCCGACCGCTTCTGCTTCGAGGGATTCCTGCCGCGCAGGCCGGGGGAGCGGCGCCGGGCCCTGGAGTCCCTGGCCACCCAGGAGCGCACCATGATCTTCCTGGAGTCCCCCCGCCGCGTCCACGACTCCCTGGTCGCCATGGCCGAGGTTCTCGGCGCCGAACGCCCCGCGGCACTGTGCCGGGAGCTGACCAAGACCCATGAGCAGGCGCTGCGGGCCCCCCTGGCGGAGCTGGCCCGGGCCACGGCCGACGGCGTCCTGGGGGAGGTGGTCCTCGTGGTCGCCGGAGCCGAGCCTGTCGCCGCCAGCCCCGAGACCGCCGCTCACAAGGCCCTGGCCCTGGCCGAGGCCGGCATGCGCCTCAAGGCAGCCGCGGCCCAGGCAGCCGGTGAGGCCGGTCTGCGCCCCAACGAGGTCTACCGCGCGTCCCTGGCGCTGCGTGACACCGCAGACTGAGCCGACCGGGCTCCTGGCGGGGCCGATCCCGCTATGGTCGGGTCATGAACACCGAGCACCGCACCGGTTCCCAGGCCCCCGCTCGACGGGCCCTCATCATCGTTGACGTCCAGCCCACCTTCTGCGAGGGCGGCGCCCTGCCGGTGACTGGCGGCAACGCCGTCGCCGAGCGCATCGCCGCCCACCTGTCCTCCCACCGGGGGGACTACGACCTGGTGGTCACCACCCAGGACTGGCACATCGACCCCGGTGAGCACTTCTCCAGCGAACCCGACTTCATCGACACCTGGCCCGTTCACGGCGTGGCCGACTCCGCCGAGGCCCAGCTCCACCCCGCCCTGAGCGCCCTGGAGGCCGACGCCGCCGTGAAGAAGGGCCAGTACGCCGCCGCCTACTCCGGTTTCGAGGGCGTTGACGAGGACGGGCGCAGCCTGGCCGACATCCTCAGTGCCGCTGGAATCGAGGCCGTCGACGTCGTCGGCCTGGCCGAGTCCCACTGCGTCAAGGACACCGCCCTGGATGCGGTCCGGCAGGGCTACCGGGTGCGGGTCCTGACCGATCTGACCGAACCGGTCAGCCCCGAGCTGGGGCGCGCCGCCCGCGCCGACATGAGTGCTGCCGGCATCGAGCTGGTGCCCTCCCACTGAAGGACTGCCCGCACCGGCCACCGGGGCCGGTCGCCGGGGTCGGGCCCCGAATCGCCCCGAACACCATGGGTGCCCTCACCGATTGTCTCGGTGAGGGCACCCATGCGTTGCCAGAGGTGGGCTACTGGGCCGGCCAGCCGCCGGGCTGCTGGTACGGGCCCGGCTGCCCGGGCTGAGCCTGCTGCTGCCCCTGCTGCACGGGCTGCGTGAACACCGAGGGCTGTGCGGGCTGAGCCTGCTGCTGCGCAGGTTGCTGAGCCGATTGCTGACCCGTCCACCCGAACTGGGCGGTCGGGGCCACCTGCGAGTACTGGGGCTGGGCTCCCGCCCCCGCAGCCGAAGCCGCGTAAGGGGCCTGCTGGGGGGTCGGCTCCGGCTGCTGGTACTGGGGCTGCTGGGCGTACTGCGCCGCCTGCGGCTGCTGGTCGGACTGCCAGGCCCCCTGGGTGTAGACGGTCGGAGTCCCGGGCGTCGCACCGGCCGTCGTGCTGAAGGCCTCACCTGCCGCAGCCGGGGCCGTTCCGGCGGCGGCCAGCTTGGAGCGCCAGGCCATCCCGCCGGCGCCCATCGCCAGACCCACGACCGCCATGATGATCGCGCCGATGGCCCCGAACAGTGACAGCAGGGTGGCCGTCGCCGACGAGGGGGCGATGATCTCACCGACGGAGACCCCCGCAGTGCTGTTGCAGTCAACGGTGTAGGCGCCCGACTTCTTGGAGGAGAAGGTCGAGAAGAGCTTGCCGCCCTTGACCTTCGTGGACGACGAGCTGGACTTCGTGTCGACGTCGTCGCCATCAGGAGAGGTCACCGAGCACTCCGGCGCGTCATCGCCGTCGCTGTAGAACAGCCCGTAGGTGCTGCCCTTGTCCAGCTCCACCGTGGCGGCCTGGTCATCCGGCAGGTTGGTGACGGTGGCATTGAACTGGCCGCGGGTGACCGCCGAGCCGATTCCGCCGATGATGGCGATGAGGAGGATGGCCAGGCCGGCCACTGCCAAGGCCGTCGGGGCGGCCAGGCTCTTGGACGTCGCCGGCTGGCTCGCGGCACCTGAGTAGCCGCCCTGAGGCGTCTGGAACGGTGCGGCCGGCGGGTACTGCGAAGACTGAGCGCCGGCGAGAGCCGGGTCGTAGCCGTTGGCCGACCAGCCGGCTGGGCTCGCTGGGTACTGGGAGCCGGGGTACTGGGACATAACTGGCCTTTCTGGTCCATCGTGTCCGTGTGAGAGGCGCGTGGGAACACGTCATGACGGCGTGCACGGCAGCATGGTGATGCCGGAAGCCCGCAGCGCACCCGAGACCTCACAGGAGGCGTCGATATGTCGGAACAATCACCGGGCGGGAGCCGCACGACTCGGACAGACTACCGGGTGGCGGTGCACCCCCGCAGGCCGTGCACCAGATCCGTGGCCCTGGACTGAAGCGGCCGCGGAACCCGATAGGCTGACCTCCATGACCCACATCCTGTCCGCAGTCGCCTGGCCGTACGCCAACGGCCCGCGTCACATCGGCCACGTCGCCGGCTTCGGTGTTCCCTCTGACGTCTTCTCACGCTACATGCGCATGGCCGGTCATGACGTCCTCATGGTCTCGGGCACCGATGAGCACGGCACCCCGATCCTCGTCGCCGCCGACGAGGAGGGCCTCAGCGCCCGGGAGCTCGCCGACCGCAACAACCGGCTCATTGTCGAGGACCTCGTGGCCCTGGGGTTGTCCTACGACCTGTTCACCCGCACCACCGCCGGCAACCACTACCACGTGGTCCAGGACATGTTCACCACCGTGCGGGACAACGGCTACATGGTCCAGCAGGTGACCCGCTCGGCGATCTCCCCCTCCACCGGGCGCACCCTGCCCGACCGCTACATCGAGGGCACCTGCCCGATCTGCGGCGCCGAGGGCGCCCGCGGGGACCAGTGCGACACCTGCGGCAACCAGCTCGACCCCACCGACCTCATCAGCCCGCGCTCGCGGATCAACGGCGAGACCCCCGAGTTCGTGGAGACCACCCACTGGTTCCTGGACCTGCCCGCCCTGGCTCAGGCCCTGGGCGCCTGGCTCGACGAGCGTGAGGCCTCCGGCACCTGGCGGCCCAACGTCATCAAGTTCTCCCAGAACCTCCTGGGGGACATCCGCCCGCGCGCCATGACCCGGGACATCGACTGGGGCATCCCGGTGCCCGGCTGGGAGGACCAGCCCACCAAGCGCCTCTACGTCTGGTTCGACGCCGTCATCGGCTACCTGTCCGCCTCCGTGGAGTGGGCGCGCCGCAGCGGCGACCCCGAGGCGTGGCGCGCCTGGTGGAACGACCCCCAGGCCCTGTCCTACTACTTCATGGGCAAGGACAACATCGTCTTCCACTCCCAGATCTGGCCCGCCGAGCTGCTCGCTTACAACGGCCAGGGTGCCAAGGGTGGGACCCCCGGCGACCTGGGTGTCCTCAACCTGCCCACCGAGGTCGTCTCCTCCGAGTTCCTCACCATGGAGGGCAAGAAGTTCTCCTCCTCCCACGGCATCGTCATCTACGTGCGCGACTTCCTCGAGCGCTACCAGGCCGACGCGCTGCGCTACTTCATCTGCGCGGCCGGCCCGGAGACCGCGGACGCGGACTTCACCTGGGCGGAGTTCGTGCGGCGCACCAACGGCGAGCTCGTGGCCGGCTGGGGCAACCTGGTCAACCGCACCGCCTCCATGATCCACAAGCGCTTCGGGCAGATCCCCGAGCCCGCCGAGCTTCAGGACATCGACCGGACCCTGCTCGACGCCGTCGAGGCCGGCTTCGCCTCCGTGGGCGACCTCATCGCCCAGCACCGCCAGAAGGCCGCCCTGGGGGAGGCGATGCGCCTGGTCGGCGAGGCCAACAAGTACGTCGCCGACACCCAGCCCTTCAAGCTCAAGGGCGAGGACCCTGCCACCCAGGCCCGCCTGGCCACGGTCCTGCACACACTGGCCCAGGCAGTCACCGACCTCAACCTCATGCTCTCGCCCTTCCTGCCGCACGCCGCCAACGACGTCGACCGGGTCCTGGGCGGGTCCGGCCGGATCGCCCCGATGCCCCGCATCGAGGAGGTCGCCGAGCTCGACCCCGAGCACCTGCCCGAGGCCTTCGACGGCCGCACCGGCTACCCGATCATCACCGGCGACTACCAGGACGCCCCCACCTGGGGACGCCACCCGGTGACCGTCGGCACCCCCGTGGCCAAGCCGACCCCGGTGTTCACCAAGCTGGACGAGTCGATCGTCGAGGCTGAGCTGGCCCGTTACGCCGGCTCCGTGCCCGACGACGTCACCGGCTCCTGAGGGCGCATGGGATCGAGGAAGCGAGACCGCTCCTGGCCGCCGGCCGACGCCGTCGCCCCCCTGGCGGCCCCGGTCACCGACAACCACACGCACCTGCCGGTTCCCGCGGACCCCGGCGGCCCCGGCTCGGAGGCGCCGCTGAGCGCCGCCGAGCTGGTCGAGCGCGCCGCCGCCGTAGGCGTGACCCGCGTGGTGACCTCCGCCTGCGAGGTCACCACCTGGCAGGAGAGCCTGGCCCTGGCCCGCCAGCTGCCCGGCGTGCGTGTGGCCCTGGCCGTGCACCCCAACGAGGCCGTCCTCCACGCCGGGGTGCGCGAGACCGGGCCCGACGGGCTCGCCCCGCGCGCCCGGGCGCACCACGCCGAGCCGCTCGAGGAGGTCATGGTCCGCCTGGAGGAGACGCTCAGGGCGAACGCCGACGTCGTCGTCGCCGTCGGGGAGAGTGGCCTGGATTTCTTCCGCACCGGTGAAAAGGGGGCCGTCGCCCAGCGCGAGGCCTTCCGGGCGCACATCGCCCTGGCCAAGGACCTCGACCTGCCCCTGCAGATCCACGACCGTGACGCGCACGCCGCCTGCCTGGAGGTCCTCAAGGCCGATGGCGCCCCCGATCGCACCGTCTTCCACTGCTTCTCAGGCGGGCCGCAGCTGGCCGCCGCCTGCGCCGAGCACGGCTGGTACGCCTCCATCGCCGGCCCGCTCACCTACCCGGCCAACGACGCCCTGCGGGAGGCAGTCGCCGCCCTGCCCGAGGCGCTGCTCCTGGTGGAGACCGACGCCCCCTACCTCCCGCCCAAGCGCTGGCGCGGCCGCCCCAACGCCTCCTACCTGCTGGGCGACACGGTCCGCTTCCTGGCCGAGCAGCGAGGCCTGAGTGAGGAAGACCTCTGCCGGCGTCTGCAGGCCACCACTGAGACGGTCTACGGGACCTGGTGAGCGCCGTCGGCCGCCGAGGGGCGACGGGATCCGTCTGAGACTCAGACCTATGGACCCTGACGTCCTGCGGGGAGGATGCCCGCCATCGGAGGGAAAGGAAAAGACCCCGCGACCGTCCCGGTACGACCGTTTTTGTCCGGACGACGCCTCCCAGGTTGCCACCGTTCATCCAGGGGTGTCCCAGGTGGGAGACAGGTTGGAATCAGGGCCTGTCTGCACGGTTCCATCACAAGCCCACAGGGTGTGAGCAGGTGCATTGGCACGCCCCTGGGTCATCGGTTACGGTGACACGCAGTCGTCAAAACGAAGGAAGTTCTATCGTGGGTCGTCACTCCCAGACCAGCTCCCTGAGTACTACACTCGCCGGCCTCGGGTCCTTGGCCTCCAAGAAGCGGGCTGCCTCCGCAAGCCACGGCCGTCGTCGCGCCGAGGGGCCTGCCAAGACCTCCCTGACCCCCATGCTCTTCAAGGCGGGGGGTGCTGCTGCGGCCTTCTCCCTGGCGGTCTCCGGTGCCGCCTACGCGGCCATCTCCGCGGGGGATGACGAGGGGAGTTCCTCCTCGGGCGGTTCCTTCGGGCTGATCGGTGGCGAGTCGGATGGACAGGCCAAGGCCGCTGCCACCCCGAAGGCCGGCGCCGGCAAGATCGCCAGCGCCCAGACCTCCACCACCACCGTCGACGAGCCGCAGGTTCACAGCACGGTGAAGAAGGAGACCGACTCCCTGCCCAAGGGTGAGACCAAGGTTGAGACCGCCGGCGTTGACGGTCTCGTGCGCACCACCTACGAGGTCACCACCCAGGACGGCAAGGAGGTCTCCCGCACCCCCGTCGCCCAGGTCGTCGTCACCAAGAAGGTGGACGAGGTCGTCCTGGTGGGTACTGGGGATCAGCAGGCGCAGCAGGCTCAGCAGCAGGCCGCCCAGCAGGCCCAGTCCGCCGGTGACGGGCAGGCCGCCCAGGCCAACGGGGGCAGTGAGGGCTCGAACGGCAGCACTCCGGCTCCCGCGGCCAACCCCGGCGCGGGGACCGACCCCGACAGCGCCAAGGCCATTGCCCGCTCCATGATGGCCAGCCACGGCTGGGGGGACTCGGAGTTCTCCTGCCTGGAGAGCCTGTGGACCCGTGAGTCCAGCTGGAACTACCAGGCCGAGAATGCCTCCTCGGGCGCCTACGGCATCCCCCAGGCGCTGCCCGGCACCAAGATGAGCGAGGTCGCCGACGACTGGGCCACCAACCCCAGCACCCAGATCACCTGGGGCCTGAACTACATCTCCGGCCGCTACGGCACCCCCTGCTCGGCCTGGGCCCACTCCGAGTCCGTCGGCTGGTACTGAGTCGAATCGGCCGCCCGGGACGTCCCCTCGTTCCGCGGTGCCCGGTACGTCATCGACGGTGCTCGCCTCCCCGCGTGGGGCGAGCAGCGTCGCCATCGTTATGGGACGCGTGTCATAAAAGAGTGAGGTGGTTTATTGTCCTCACCATGACGCTTCCACTACCGTGGCACTCGCCGTCAACTGGAAGGACGTCTCCCCATGACTCCCCTCGCCCGTTCCCACGCCCACGCCCTGCCGGAGGAGCCGCAGGCGCCGGTCCCGCAGGAGACGGCCCATGGGGAACACGGGCAACATGGGCAGCGCAGCATGCGCACCATCGCGCTGCGCGCCGGTGTGGCGGCCCTGGCCCTGTCAGTCGCGGTCTCCGGGGCCGCGTACGCCGCTGTCCGCGCGGGGGAGCCCTCACGCACCTCCGGTGTCGAGGCGGCCGCGAAGGGTACCGGTGGGCTGGGGGCTGAAGGTGGTCGCAGCCGGGTCTCGGTCACGCCGAGCACCCAGAAGGTGACCACCGAGACGGTCGACGCCACCGACCCCCACGGCTCGGTCCAGCAGGAGAGCGGCGATCTGTCCGAAGGCGAGACCAAGGTGGCCACAGCCGGTGTCGACGGCGTCGTGCGCACCACCTACGAGGTCACCACCGTGGGCGGCAAGGAGGTCTCCCGCACTCCTGTCGCCCAGGTCGTCGTCACCCAGAAGGTCGATGAGGTCGTCCTGGTCGGCACCGGCGCGGCCAAGAAGCAGGAGAACAAGCCGGATCAGTCTCAGTCCCAGGGGCAGGGGCAGTCTCAGTCCCAGGGGCAGGGCCAGACTCAGGCACCCTCGGAGTCCTCCGGAGGTTCTGGTGGTTCGGCCTCCGGTGCCAGCGCCGGCACGAATGACGGTCCGGTCGGGGACGACGTCTGGGCCAAGCTCGCCCAGTGCGAGTCCGGCGGCAAGCCAGAGACCAACACCGGCAACGGCTTCTACGGCATGTACCAGTTCACCCTGGAGACCTGGCAGTCCCTGGGCGGAACCGGCTACCCCCACGAGGCCGACGCCGCCACCCAGACCGCCATGGCCAAGAAGCTCCAGGCCCAGGCCGGCTGGGGCCAGTGGCCCGGCTGCGCCGACAAGCTCGGCCTGCGCTGAGCGGCCCGAGCCGCGTCCGGGGCGTCGCGCACGCTCCGGGGCTCGATCATCCCAATCATGCAGAGAGCATGCGGCATGTTCCCAGATATCTCACAGTGACAAAAGGCGGGCGCCGGTTACTGTGTCCCCATGACGTTGCCGGCCCCCGATTCACAGGTGCCCCCGGCAGGAGCCGCCCCCACCGACGGGCCCGACCCTGCAGGAGCCTGTGAGGCCACCTCCGAGCCCCCCGCCGATGCCGCCCTCGCGGAGCACCCCCACCCAGGCCCCCGGGATCCTGAGGATCCTGAGGATCATGGCGCCTCTCCGGGCTCCCGTGCCGCCGGCCTCCTGGGCCCCACGGAGGTCCGCGGCCTGTCCCAGGCGCTGGGCATCCGCCCCACCAAGACGCTGGGGCAGAACTTCGTCCACGACGCCGGCACGGTGCGCCGCATCGTCAAGAGCGCGGGCGTGCGCCCCCAGGACACGGTCCTGGAGATCGGGCCGGGCCTGGGCTCCCTGACCCTGGCCCTCCTGGAGACCGGGGCACGAGTGATCGCCGTCGAGATCGACCCCGCCCTGGCCCGGGCACTGCCCGTCACCGTCGCCGACCGCATGCCGCCGGCCGCCGGCCGCCTGACCCTCATCCAGGCCGACGCGCTGAGCATCACCGGCCCGGACTCGCTGGGCGATGCCGGCCCTCCTCCCACCCGCCTCGTGGCGAACCTGCCCTACAACGTGGCCGTCCCCGTCCTGCTCACCGCGCTGGAGGCCCTGCCCAGCCTGGAGAGCATCACCGTCATGGTCCAGGCCGAGGTCGCCGACCGCCTCGCCGCCGAACCCGGCTCGCGGACCTACGGGGTCCCCAGCGTCAAGGCCGCCTGGTACGCCGCGGCCCGCCGCACCCTGACCATCTCCCGCCACGTCTTCTGGCCCGTGCCCAACGTCGACTCCGCCCTCGTCGAGCTCATGCGCCGCCGGCCCCCCACCACACGCGCCACCCGCGAGCAGGTCTTCGCCGTGGTCGACGCCGCCTTCGCCCAGCGCCGCAAGACCCTGCGCAAGGCCTTGGCCAAGCTCGCCGGAGGGGCCGACGCCGCCGAGTCCGCCCTGCGCGCCGCCGACATCGACCCGACCCGGCGCGGCGAGACCCTCGACATCACCGCCTTCGCCGCCCTGGCCGAGGTGCTGCAGCCCGTCGTCGCCGATGAGACCGCTGCGCCAACGCCTCCCACCTCACAGGAGCAGTCATGAGCCATCTGCGTGCCGTCCCCGACGGCCCCACCGGTCCGCGCGAGTCCACCGTGCCGCCCCGCAGCGGCTCGGCCAGCTCGGTGCGCGTCGAGGCCCCCGGCAAGGTCAACCTCTTCCTGTCCGTCGGCGCCCCCGGCCCCGACGGCTACCATCCGCTCACCACGGTCTTCCAGGCGGTCCGCCTCATCGAGACCGTCACCGCCCGCAGGCAGTCCGCCCAGGACCACGGCACCGTCACCCTCACCCTCGAGGAGCCCGACGCCGACGTGCCAGTGGACGAGTCGAACCTGGCCGTGCGGGCCGCCACGCTCCTGGCGCAGACCACCGGCGTCAGCGAGGGCGTCGACCTCCTGCTGCGCAAGCGCGTCCCCGTCGCCGGTGGGATGGCCGGAGGATCCGCCGACGCCGCCGCCGCCCTCGTGGCCTGCAACGCCCTGTGGGGCACGGGCCTGTCCCTGCCAGAGCTCTCCGCCTTGGCCGCGCGCCTGGGGGCCGACGTCCCCTTCCCCCTGACCGGGGCCACCGCCGTCGGGAGCGGCCGCGGCGACCTGGTCACCCCGATCATGACCCGGGGCGCCTACCACTGGGTCTTCGCCCTGGCCGAGGAGGGCCTGTCCACCCCGGCGGTCTTCCGGCGCTTCGATGAGCTGACCGGTGGCGGGCAGCCCGCCGTGTGCGACGTGCCCGAGGTCCTCACCGCCGCCCTACGCGCCGGGGACGCCCGCGCCCTGGCCGGCTCCCTCCACAACGACCTCCAGGCCGCCGCCCTCGACCTGCGCCCCGAGCTGGCCGAGGTCATCGCCGTGGCCGAGGAGGCCGGGGCCCTGCGCGCCATCGTCTCCGGCTCCGGCCCCACCATCGCCGCCCTCGTCGAGGACCCCGGCAGCGCCCAACGGGTCTCGCGCGCACTGAAGGCCTCGGGCCAGGTCGCCGACGTCCTGCGCGCCGACGCCCCCGTGGCCGGCGCCCGGGTGGTGGGCTGATGGCGCACCTGCTCGGCGTGGAGAACCTGCGCCTGACGGTCGGCTCCCGCCTGCTCCTGGACGAGGTCACCCTCGGACTGGAGGACGGCACCCGCGTCGGCGTCCTGGGCCCCAACGGTGCCGGCAAGTCCACCTTCCTGGCGGCCCTGGCCGGTCGGCGCGAGCCCGACGGCGGCCGCGTCACCCGCACCGGCGGCGTGAGCGTGGCGGTCCTGAGCCAGGCCGACGACCTGCCGCCGGGCGCCACCGTGCGCACCGCCATCCACGGCCAGGCCCCCGAGCACGAGTGGGCCTCCGACCCGGCCGTGCGTGACATCCACGCCGGCCTCATCGCCGACCTCGACCTGTCCGCTGACGTCGCCACCCTCTCCGGGGGCCAGCGCCGCCGCGTCGCCCTGGCCGCGGTCCTCACCCGCCGCGCCGACGTCGTCATCCTCGACGAGCCCACCAACCACCTCGACGTCGAGGGCGTGGACTGGCTCGCCCGTCACCTGCGGGCCCGCTTCAACGGCCCGGGCGGCCGAGCCTCCGGCGCCCTGGTCACCGTCACCCACGACCGCTGGTTCCTGGACGCCATCTGCACCAACGTGTGGGAGGTCGTCCCCGGCATCGACCCCGGCGGCGGGCGCCCCCAGGTGGCCGGTCGCATCGAGACCTACGACGGCGGGTACGCCGCCTACGTCCTGGCCCGGGCCGAGCGCGCCCGCCAGGCCGCCGTGGCCGCCGTCAAGCGGGAGAACCTCCTGCGCAAGGAGCTGGCCTGGCTGCGCCGCGGCGCCCCCGCCCGCACCTCCAAGCCCCGCTTCCGCATCGATGCCGCCGAGGCCCTCATCGCCGACGTGCCGCCCCCGCGCGACACCGTGGCCCTGACTGCCATGGCCACGGCCCGCCTGGGCAAGAAGGTCCTCGACCTCGAGGACGTCACCGTGCGCTACCCCGGGCCGCCCACCGACACCGGCGAGGCGACCCAGCGGGAGGTCCTGCGCCGAGTCACCTGGCGGCTCGCCCCCGGTGAGCGCGTCGGCGTCGTCGGCGTCAACGGCGCCGGCAAGACCACCCTGCTGCGCCTGCTCGAAGGCGTCCAGGAGCCAACTGAAGGCCGCGTCGCCCGTGGCAAGACCGTCCAGGTGGCCACCCTGTCCCAGTCCACCCACGAGCTCGACGCGCTCGCGGACCTGCGCGTCGTCGAGGCCGTGGCCATGGTGGGAGAGAGGGTCGTCGTCGGGGACAAGGAGATGACCGCGGCCCAGCTCGTGGAGCGCCTGGGCTTCACTCGTCAGCGGGCCTGGACCCGGGTGGGGGAGGTCAGCGGCGGGGAGCGCCGCCGGCTCCAGCTCCTGCGCCTGCTCATGACCGAGCCCAATGTGCTCCTGCTCGACGAGCCCACTAACGACCTGGACACCGACACCCTGGCCGCCGTCGAGGACATCCTCGACTCCTTCCCCGGCACCCTCGTGGTCGTCTCCCACGACCGCTACCTCCTGGAACGGGTGACTGACCACCAGGTGGCGCTGCTGGGCGACGGCAGTGTGCGTGATCTGCCCGGCGGGGTCGAGCAGTACCTCCAGATGCGCCGCGAGGCCATGGGCGGCGCCGGGAGCCTCAGAGTCTCAGCGGGCGCCGCGGCATCGGCGACGACGCGGGCGGCAGCGGAGGCCTCTTCTGAGCGCAGTGCTTCCAGCGGGGCCCGTCGGCACGAGGCCCGCAAGGCCCTGGGGCGCATTGAGCGGAAGATGGAGCGGGCGGCTCAGTCCCTCGCCGCCCTGCACGCACGCATGGAGGAGGTCTCGGCCGATCCGAACCGGGTGGGGGAGCTGGCCGAACTCGGCCGTGAGCTCGTGGCCGCTGAGGCGATCCACGCCGATCTGGAGGAGCAGTGGCTCGAGGCGGCGGAGGCGCTGGAGGACTGAGGGGCGCTGCCCCCGCGCCCTGGCGGGGCCTCGTCGCTGGAAGCGGTGGGGAGGGAACGGGGCTCGGGGAGAGGGATCGGGGAGGTCAGCGGTGACGTCGCTGCTCACGAACGCCCGGGCCGTCTGCGCCGATCAGACGACGGGGGCGACCTGGCGGGCCAGCTCGACGAGATGATCCAGGTTGGGGGCGATGTCCTCAGCGGCGGCGCCCCACAGGCGCATGACCAGGTCCACCGGGACCGTGGGCAGTCCCGCCAGCCTCAGCACGACGACGCCCTGGGTGGGGCCGTTGGACTCGTAGAAGGCGGAGAACCCCACCATGTCCGGGCCCGGCCGCAGGCGCACCAGCTCGGCCTCGGGCAGGAGCGCGGCGACGATCTGGCGCTGGGTGGCGCGGCGTCCTTCCTTGGAGCCGTCATCCTTGGCGATCTCCAGGCTGAGGTCGATGACGAAGGGCGGGTGGGCGACGTCGTCGATATGCATGAGGCGGGCGAAGCGGCCCTGGCGCTCCATGGCCTGCAGCTCGTTGAGCAGGGACTCCAGCTCGGAGCGCCACTGCGGCCCGGTCACTCCCAGGTGGGCGCTGCGGTGCCTGGCCTCCTCCCGCGCCCATCCCGGCGGTGGGAAGGGCGGGATGATCACCCATCGCTGGGGATCAGGAGTGACCGCGATCTGCACTGTGTGTTCCTTCCGAGACCTCGTCCGACTGCGAGGCAGTGGGCTGGGCGCCTACCATGTCTGTCCTATGAGGACCCGAGAGCGACATACGACAATTATGCCTGCATCCGCACGCCGACGTGTGGTCCGCGTGCTGGTGGATGCGGGGCTCATCATCGCACTGTGTGCCGTCACGGAGCGCTGCTGTGGAATCTTATTCGCTGTCGGGGCGGTTGTGCTGCTTATTGCTGTGATGACTGCCATGATGGCAATGACAGGCGCCACACCCGGCGGGCTGGTGACGGGGGTCCGGCTGCGGAGGGTGGCGGACACAAGCAGTCCCCCTGGACGCTCTGCGGTGATTTACATCGCATTTTTGGGCCTCTCTTTGGTGGCAACCGCAGGTCTGGCCCCCCTGGTGTTGTGGATCCTCTCACTATGGCGTGCTGAACAGCGCACCTGGTTCGACCGACTGGCCGGAACGGTTCTTCTCAGCGCCAGGCCGACCTCGGTGTCGGCCTGTTCCCTGGTGGTTGAGGGCTCAGTAATCCCTGTTCTGGGGCCGATTGTTCTCGGGCGTCGGCCGGCCCCGATCGAGTCCCACCCCGATGCGCAGCTCGTCGCGGTGCTCCGTTCGGAGGACTCCGTGTCCAAGACGCACGCCCTGTTCGTGCCCGCTTCAGATGGGGTACTCGTCACAGATCTGGGTTCGACGAACGGAACCCACATCGAGGACGAGGAGGGCGTTCACCGACTCTCACCCGGCCGACCGGAGTACGTGCACCGGGGACGGCAGGCATACTTGGGTGACGGTGTCTGTATCGTCCGTTGAGGAGAAAAATGATGACAAACAGCCCGAACAGCAGCGCGAACAACGAGGTCTGGTGGACCGAGGGTTCGTGGACAGGCGTGGTCACGCCACGTGCTGTGATGATCCTGCCCCCGTCGGTGCCGCAGGACCTCACCGAGCGCCTGTGGCGGCTGCTGCGCAGTGAGGAGGCCTCGCTGACGCGGGCCCTGGATGAGCTGGTGATGGGGATGGGCGGACGTCTGGGTGCGATCCCGGACTTCGTGCTCGCCGTCTCGGCGCCCGAGGACGTCTTCCACGTGGCGCTGCGCGGTGCCCCGCAGATGGAGGTCGACGGCAAGGCTCTGGACGCCTCCGCGGTCACCACCTGGTTCGAGACGACGGTGACCGCCCCCAACTCGGTCATCGTCAGCGCGCCCGACGGCGCCGGACAGGTGCGCCGCCCGGCGGTCGACGCCGTCGTGAGCACCGGCCACCTGGTGCTGCGCGGATCGGAGAAGTCGAGCGGGACCCCGTCCCCCAGCCGTGCATCGTCGAAGGGGTCCGGTGACTCCGACGACGATGACCCTGACCCGGCTGGTCCTGACTACTCCACCGCTTCTGCCGGCTCCGCCGGAACCCCTGCTGCTGCCGTGAGGACCTCTCGGTCCTCCCGTCGGGCATCGCGTCGCGCCTCGCGCCGTCAGTCCGCCTCGTCGGACCACTCGGAGCAGGACGACTCGTCTGAAGGGGCGCCTGCCGAGACCGCCGAATCCGCCGACGTCGTCGACGACCTCATCGAGATCGCGCAGGACAACGCCGAGCAGCAGGCCCTCGATGGTGCCGAGCTCGCCGCGTCCCTCGAGAGCGCCGAGGCCGCTGAAGCCGCCGGTCAGTCTGAGGACTCCGCTGAGGACTCCGATGCTGCTGAGGAGCCGGCCCTGATCGCCGACTCCGAGGGACCCGCTGACCTGCTGGCCGTCGTGGCCGGCATCTCCGAGGCCGCTGAGGCGACCGAGGTGACGCCGTCGCCCGAGCTGCCCGAGTCCTCAGAGACTCCCGACGAGACCCCGGAAGCCCAGACCCCTGAGGCCGCCGAGGTCGCCACTGAGTCCTCACCGGAGACCTCCGATGAGGATCTGCTGATCGCCCCCGTCTTCGATATCCCGGCCCTGCCGATCCCCTCCGCTCAGGAGGCAGAGGCCATGATCCCGCCCCCTCCGCCCCCGTCGAGCGAGGATCTTGAGGCTGCTGGTATCAAGGACGCTGCCGCCGAGGTCACCGAGGTCACCCAGACCCCGGCCGACTTCGTGCCCGTTGAGGCCGCCGAGGCCGCCGTGGTCGCGGAGGCCACTGCTGTTGCCGAGGCCGCCGCGCAGGCGCACGCCGAGGAAGAGCCCGTACGCTCCGGGGACCACGACGGACAGACCATCAACAGTCTGCCCGAGGACCTCTCCCAGGAGCTGCGCGCCGAGCTGCTCAACCAGGGGCTCGGTCCCCTGGAGCCGAGCCAGTCGGCGGAGGTCGTCGAGTCGCCCGGATCCGCGGCCGTGGATGCCGCAATGGTCGAGCTCGTGCAGCCCTCCGGCGGCGAGCCGGCGACTGCCGAGCTCGGTCGCGGGGACCACGACGGACAGACCATCAACGGTCTGCCCGAGGACCTGGTCGGCGAGCTCGTCTCCCTCGTGGGAACCGGGCCCTCCAGCCCGGCGTCCCCGGTCTCGGCGAGCTCTCCCAGTGAACCCGACGCCATCCGGATCGTGCTGTCGGCGGTGTGCCCCCAGGGCCACCCCAACCCCACGAACTACACCGTGTGCCGCGTCTGCGGAGCTGAGCTCAACCGTCCGGCCAAGTCGGTGGCCTGCCCCCCTCTGGGGCGCGTGGTCACCTCCGGCGGCGAGAGCATCGAGCTCAACCGTCCCCTCCTGGTGGGTCGCAACCCTGTGGCCGACGACATCAGCAGCGTCGCGGAGGTCCCCCTCCGTCCGCTGACTGTCGCCAGCCCCAACCAGCTCGTCTCCCGCAACCACATCCTCATCGACCTGGATGCGTGGAGCGTTCTGGCCCAGGACCTGGGCAACTGCAATGGCACCGTTCTCAACCGCCAGAACGAGGCGCCCGTGCGCCTGTCCTCGGCGAATCCGGTGCTCCTGCGCAGTGGAGACGTCCTCGACCTCGGCGATGGTCAGACCCTCGCCTTTGAGAACCTCCCCTGATGCTGGATCACAAGGGACCGCCTCCGGTCATCTCCGGGTTCACGTACCTGGAGAGACTCGGAGCGGGAGGCTACTCCACGGTCTACCTCTTCGAGCAGCACATGCCCCGCCGCGAGGTCGCGGTCAAGGTCATGAACGCTGACGTGGAGGACAAGACCGCCTCCCGCTTCGAGTCGGAGGCGAACCTCATGGCGCGGGTCTCCTCCCACCCGGCCATCCTGTCCATCTACGGCGCGGGCGTCTCCGCCGACGGCCACCCCTTCCTGGTCATGGAGTACTGCCCGCCGCCGCAGCTGGGCGCCATCTTGCGCCAGGGTCCCCTCAATGTCGCTGAGACCCTGTCGACGGCGATTCAGATCGCCGGAGCGGTGGAGACCGCTCACCGGGCCGGCATCGTCCACCGGGACATCAAGCCCGCCAACATTCTGTTCACCACCTACCGCCGCCCGGTGCTCTCCGACTTCGGCATCTCCGCCATGAGTGGCCCGGAGGGGGCCGAGGAGCTGCGGGGGATGAGCGTGCCCTGGGCTCCCCCCGAGCAGCTGGTGGGGATGCGCTCGGCCAACCCGGCCTCCGACATCTACTCCCTGGGCGCGACCACCTTCGCGATGCTCACGGGGCGCAGCCCCTTCGAGACCGACGGCATCCCGGACGTCTACGAGCTCTCCCGCCGTATCGTCAAGGACCCCCTGCCGCCGCTGGGGCGTCAGGACGCCCCGCCGTCGTTGCACCGCGTGCTGTCGGTGGCGATGGACAAGAACCCGGACTCGCGCTACCCGACGGCGCTGGCCTTCGCCCGGGCGCTCCAGCAGGTCCAGGCCGAGCTCGACCTGCCCATCACGACGGTCGACCTGTTCCAGGAGCCGGACAAGGCCGCGAAGTCCGCCCGGCGCCCCAACCCCGACGAGGCCGACACCGCCACGAAGATGGGGGTCTTCAACCAGGTCGACGTCACCAGCGAGCACATCGCCATGCGGGTGGAGCCCGACAGTGAGGACAAGGGCTCGTCGTCGGACTCGGAGGCCGCTGAGTCGAGCCGCCCCAACCGCATGCGGGCCGTACTGACCGGTCTGCTGGTCGTGGCCATGGTCGCCGCCGTCGTCGCCGCGATCGTCGTCTCCCAGAACCAGGACAAGCAGAAGAAGCCCAACAACCCCATTGCCACGATCGCCCCGCAGCCCGACGCCAACCCCCTGCAGGCCTCAGTGCCCATGGTGGGCGATATCGTCGGCGAGGCACAGGGTGACGGCACGGTGAAGTTCACCTGGGGTGAGCCGGAGACGAACTGGTCCGGCAGCTACCTCTACCGGGTCAAGCTGCCCGATGAGGAGACCGAGGTGGACTCCACCCGCACCAACGAGGTCACCGTCAACGCCCAGCCGGCGCGCACCTGCCTCGAGGTCACCGCGGTGCGCGCGGATGGTAAGGCCTCGCCGGCCAAGACCGCCTGCGTCGACACTCCCTGAGGTCGCCTCCCGAGGGCGATCACGCCCGAGACATCGTTGAAATGAGCGCCGTCGAGACATAGCCGCTGGGGCCCGCACTCCCGGACAGGAGTGCGGGCCCCAGCGCTTGAGGGAACCGGTGCGGAACTCAGACGACCTCCACCTTGAAGGCGATGCGGCCGAAGAAGATCGTGCTGCCCTCCAGGGCGGACAGCGCCTTGTCCGGTACGGCCTCGACGGTGCGCCCGTCGCGGTACTCCACCCGCGTCCCGTTGGTGGAGTGCAGGTCGGTGACCCACACCCCGTCCAGCAGCGGGAAGATCGCCGCGTGCGTCTTGGACACCGAGCGCGTGGGATCGTCGAGAGCCACGCGCTCCGCCCCGGGGTAGGCCGAGATGTTGTCGGGGTCGCGTCCCACCACCGTGGGCTCGTGGATGACGATCGGGTTGCCGCCCAGCAGTGGGACGAGACGCACCGACAGGGCCGGGGCGGCCGAGGAGGCCGACGGCAGCGACGGTGTGGCGGTCTGGGCGCTTGCGGCGGGAACCTGGGTGAGCGGGGGCAGAGAGACGCCTGCTGCGGGGGCGGAGGCAGGCGCGGCCGCCTCCGGCATGCTGCCGGCACCGTGCCTGGACGCGCCGGTGTAGGGCTGCGCCGACGCCTGGACGGAGGCGGAGCGCTCGTGACGAGCGGCGCCGGCCTCCGCGGCGGGGGCATCGCTGCGGGACTCGCCGGGGACGGCGCGCTCATCCGCGGGAGAGGGGATACCCGGCCCTGAGAAGCGGTGCGAGGCGTGGGGCCGACGCGCGGGGCTCCCCTCCGCAGCGGCCGTGCTTGCTGCGCTGCCGGCGGAGGTCCGCGCGTGGCTGCGGTGACTGCGCACGGTCGGGTGCGTGTTCCCCTCAGTGGAGGCCGGCACACCACCGGGCACGGTGGCCGGGTTGGTCAGATCCATCGGGGACGCGTGCTGCGCAGGCGCCGAAACCGTCTTCGGCTGCTGCGGCAGGCCGTCGTCGGAGACGATGGCTCCTTCCGGCAGGGAGTCCACCGTGGCCGCATCGACCGAGGTGGGAACCGAGGACCAGGGCACCGAGTCGATGAGGGCCTGCGTGTTGCGGTCCCCTGAGGGCAGGATGCTGGAGGTGTCGAAGGTGTGCGCCACCTCCGGGACGGGGCCTGCTCCGGCAGCGAAGCGCTGCCGATCGGAGGCGAAGAGGCTCTCGCGACGAGGAACGCCGGGCTGTGACACCGACTCTCGCTGATCCTCGGCAGGTGCAGCAGACGAGCCGGAGGTCTTCTTGCCGGTGTGACCGGGCTGAATCCTCCAGCGCTGGGCGTGGGCGTGTCGTGGTTCCATCGTTTGTGATGTTACGGGTTTTGTGGCTTTCGAGCGCGGGACTTGTGGTGTGGAAGTCGCATCTCGCGACGTGGAGGACTGGGGTGCCTCGGAATCGGCCGCAGTTTTGGAGGATTCCGCTGAGGGCGTCGTCGTGTCGGACGGCCGCTGAGATGAGGGTGGCGCGTGGGTCTGGGGCGAAGGCCGCTCGGCCCCGTCCGTGGACTCCGACGAGTCGTCCTCCACGGCGTGGAGCGTAGCGGTTTCGGCATCCATCTGCGAGGCGGAGCCCGATGGTGCGGGTACCGACCGCTTCTTGACCTGCTTCTTGACCTGCCTCCTGATCGGTGTTGCGGAGGTTGGCTCGGGTGATGTCGACGATGCGGTACTGCTCGATGTCGCCTCCGTGTCCTCCTGGGGCGGGGCGGCGGCATCCGCGGGCTCCCTGGGAACAGCTGTGAAGGCATCCTTCTCCGCGGACCCCGCTGCGGGCTTCGAGGGCTTCTCCACCGCCGGTCGGGACACGACCTGGGCTAAGGACATCGCGGTGGATGCCTGAGGGTCCAC
>ERZ773007.292-NODE-292-length-25461-cov-4.666063_pt1 | contig 25461 bp, 19 predicted proteins | sample MGYA00580665_ERZ773007 | MGnify/ENA primary metagenome ERZ773007 (study PRJEB29015, sample SAMEA2738122) | human oral metagenome | biome: human oral; feature: human-associated habitat; material: saliva | place: China | collected 2167 ... | reverse complement strand
CCGCGTGATTCCGTGGTTCTAGGTGGTGGGCGGGTGGCTTGTGCGGGCTAATGTCATTTCTGTGGACACTCGTGGCCGCGGGAGGGGCCATGGTGGGGTGACGCAAGGGCGCTTGTGGCGGCGCGGGCCGCCGGGGCAGAGGAGAGGGCCGGGTATGCGCCCCCGACTGCGCTCCCCGGCCCTCAACCGAGTGTCGCCCGATTCTCCGTATCGGCTCAACGGGGAGTGGTCCCCAACCGGCCGTCAGGTATGGATTGGCCGGCTTCAGCAGTTGAGGGTCGCGTCGGTGCCGACGGCTGCTCCTGTGGAGATGCCGGCGAGCTCGTGGTCGTCGGCGTTGCCGCCGGTACAGACGATCGCACAGGGGCCCCGGCGGGTGGGGTCGGCCATGAGCCCGGCCAGGCTTGCGGCCCCGGCGCCCTCGGCCAGGGTGTGGGCGTGGGTGGCCATGAGGCCGACGGCGCCCTGGATCGCGTCGTCGTCGACCAGGATGAAGTCGTTGAGGCCGCGGCCCAGCACCGACTGGGTGAGGGCGAAGCTCGCCCCGACGGCCAGCCCCGCCACGCGCGTGCGGCTGTGGACGGTGGCCGGCTCCCTGGAGGTCCAGGCGCGGTGCGCGGCCGGCGCGGCGCTGGACTGGACGCCGATGACCCGGCAGCCGGGGGCCAGGACGTCGCGCACGAGGCAGGCGCCTGCGGCCCCGGAGCCCGAGCCGACCGGTGCGTAGACGGACTCCAGGCCCGGGTGACGGCGGAAGAGCTCGAGGTAGACGGTGGCGTGCCCGAGCACGATGGCGGGCTCGTCCCCGGGGGAGACCATGCGCATCCCCTCGGCCAGAGACAGGGCCTCGGCGTGGGCCAGCGACTCGCACATCGTCTCCCCCTCGACGACGACCCGAGCCCCCAGCGCGCGCACCGCGGCCACCTTGCGGGCCGGCGCGCCCACCGGGACGACGACGGTCACGGGGACCTCGCTGCGGGCGCCGGCCCAGGCCAAGGACTGTGCGTGGTTGCCGGTGGAGGCGGTTACGACACCGCGGCGCCGCTCCTCGGGGCTGAGCGCCGCCATGAGCGCCACCCCGCCGCGGACCTTGAAGGCGCCGGTGGGCTGGACGTTCTCGTGCTTGACCGTGACCTCCACCCCGGCCTCGGCGTTGAGCAGCGGGTAGGACCAGGCGGGAGTCTCGGGCAGAACCCGTGAGACGGCCTCGTAGGTGCGCAGGACGGCGTCGAAGTCGAGGCCGGACTGGGTGGTGGCGGGAGCCTGGGGCAGGGTGTCGGTGGCGGTCATGGCTTCATGATGCGGGCGGCCGGAGTATCGGTCCAATGAATCTTTTGACGGATACCCATCGATACAAGACATACTTGGTGGCGTGATCGATGTGCAGCAGCTGCGGGCCCTCGTGGAGCTCTCCCGCCTCGGCACCGTCTCGGCCGCCGCCGAGTCCCTGGGCTTCAGCCAGTCCACCGTCTCCCACCAGCTCGCCGCCCTGTCGCGCGCGACCGGCGCGGTCCTGCTGACGCGGGCCGGACGCGGCGTGCGGCTCACCGAGGAGGGCTGGGCGCTGGCGGTGCGGGGCCAGGAGGTCCTCGACCTGCTGGAGCGCACCGAGCGCGAGGTCGTCTCCATGGCCCGCGCCGAGGCGGGGCGCGTGCGCCTGGCCGCCTTCCCCTCCGCGGTGGCCTCCCTGGTGCCGGGGGTGCTCGACGTCGTCGGCCGGCAGTACCCGGGCCTGGAGGTCGAGCTCGTCGACGCCGAGCCACCCGAAGCCCTCGACGCGCTGCGGCGCGGGCGGGTGGACGCGGCCCTGTCCTTCTCCTACGTCGACGACGACGCCGGCGAGGGCCTTCAGGCCGAGCACCTGCTCGACGACGTCCTCTACCTCGTCACCCACCCCGGCGGCATCAGGCGCATCGCCGACGGCGCCCAGTGCCGGTGGGTGACCGGCTGTGCGCGCTGCCGTGAGGAGCTCCTCGCCGTGGGGCGGGCCAATGGCTTCACGCCCGAGACCGCCTACGCCTCCGACGACTACGTGGCCGTGCAGGCGCTCGTCGCCGCCGGAGTGGGGGCGGCCCTGCTGCCCGGGATGGCGCTGAGCGCCTACCGGCACGAGGGGGTCCAGGTGCGGCCCCTGGCCCGCGAGCAGCGGCGCGTCGAGGTGGTCACGCGCGCCGAGCAGCCCCGCCCGCTGGCCATCGACGTCCTGGTGGAGGCCTGCCAGGCGGCGGCCCGCCGCACGAGCCTGCGCCGCCCCGCAGTCAAGGGCGCGGCGGCGACGCCCTGACTCGCTCTGCCGCGCAGGACGGCACCAGGCATTGATTGACCTGAGTCACAGTGATAATCTCGAGGCACGCAATCGTTTGCGCAGTGAGGCGCTCGGCGGTGAAAGAAGGCAAAGATGCAACGAAAGATTCTGCTCGACTGCGACCCGGGGCATGATGATGCGGTCGCCATGATGCTCGCTTGGGGCAATCCCTCGATCGAGCTGCTCGGTGTCACGACCGTGGGCGGCAACCAGACCCTGGACAAGGTGACCCGCAATGCGCTCAGCGTGGCCACGGTCGTGGGCATGCACGACGTCCCCGTCGCTGCCGGCTGCCGGCTCCCCCTGGTCCGCCCCGTTGAGATCGCGCCGGACGTGCACGGCGACAGCGGCCTGGACGGCGTCGAGCTGCCGGAGCCCGCCGTGGAGCTCGATCCGCGCCACGGTGTGGATCTCATCATTGAGACGATCATGAGTAACGAGCCGGGAACGGTGACGCTTGTGCCCACAGGCCCGCTGACGAATATCGCCATGGCCGCCCGTAAGGAGCCCCGTATCGTCGAGCGCGTCCAGGAGGTCGTCCTCATGGGCGGGGGCTACCACGTGGGGAACTGGTCGCCGGTGGCCGAGTTCAACATCAAGGTCGATCCCGAGGCGGCCCACATCGTCTTCAACGAGAAGTGGCCGATCGTCATGGTGGGGCTGGACCTGACCCACCAGGCCCTGGCGACTGACGAGGTGGCCGAGCGCATCGCGGCGGTCCCCGGCAGCGTCTCTCAGTTCACGCTCGGCCTGTTCACCTTCTTCCGCAAGGCCTACCAGGACGCGCAGGGCTTCGAGTTCCCACCGGTTCACGACCCGTGCACGCTCGCCTACCTCATCGACCCCACGATCGTCGAGACCGTCAAGGTGCCTCTCGACGTCGAGCTCAACGGCTTGCTGACGACCGGCATGACGGTCGCGGACTTCAGGGCGCCGGCCCCTGCGGACTGCCACACCAAGGTCGCCACGCGCCTGGACGCCCCGCGGTTCTGGGGCCTCGTGGTCGACGCGATCGACCGCATCCAGAAGGTGGTCGACGCATGAGCCCGGCAACGGCTGAGGTGAAAGCCTCAGCGGCGGCGGCGAAGAAGTCCGTGGGCGCCGTCATGACGGCCCTCCTGGTCGCCTGCTTCGCCTTCCAGCTCAACGCCTCCATGCTGAGCCCGGCGCTGGTGACCATGGAGAAGGAGCTCCACACCACCGGGACCGTCATTGCGACGTCGCAGACGGCCTTCTTCACGGCGGCGGCGCTCTTCGCGCTCTTCCTTCCCCGCCTAGGAGACATGATCGGCCGGCGCAGGCTGCTGACCTGGATGATGGTCCTGACCGCAGTGGGCTGCGTGATCTCGGCGCTGTCGGGGCTGCTTGGCTCGGTCGCGCTGCTCTTCGCCGGCCGCATCGTCCAGGGCGTGGCGGGGCCGACGGTGCCGCTGTGCCTCATCATTCTCAAGCAGGCCGTGCCGGACCCGAAGCGGTATGGGACGCTGCTGGGGGTGGTCACCGCCGTCAACGGTGGTATCGCCGGGATCGACGCCCTGGCCGGAGGGTTCCTCGCGGGGCGGTACGGGTTCGCCTCGGTGTTCTGGGTGATGACGGCGGCCGCCGTCGCCGCAGCCCTCGCCGTCGCCCTGCTCACCGACGAGTCCCGGATCGACAACCCGACACCGATGGACTGGCTGGGGACCAGCCTCCTGGTGGTGGCAGTCGGCTCGGCCCTCATCGCGATCGACCAGGCCGGCAAGCTCGCCCAGGCCAACTGGGTGCTCGTCCTGGGCCTCCTGGTGGTCGCCGGCGTGGCCTTCGTCGCCTTCTGGCGTCAGGAGTCGGCGAGTCCTCACCCGCTGGTAACCACGACCTACCTGAGGTCGCGCTCCACCTGGGCTCTTCTGCTCACCACCATGCTGACGATGACCGGGGTCTTCGCCATCATGAACGGCATCGTTCCCGCCCTCGGGCAGGACGCGGACTTCGGTGCCGCACTGGGGGCCGACGTCGTCTCGTTCTGGACGCTGACGCCCTACGCCCTGGCGGGACTGGTCATGGGACCGGTCGCCGGCACCCTCGCCGGACGCATGGGGTACCACCGGGTCCTTCGGATCGGTCTGATCGGCACGGTGGCGGGGCTCGGCCTTCTCCTCCTCGGGGTGGCGACTCCGCAGCCGTGGCTGCTGCTTCTCATCTCGATCCTCGTCGGCGTCACCTATGCGGGCATGGGCAACATCATGCTCAACGGGCTCGGCATCGAGCTCTCCCCGAAGGACAACCCCGGCTACCTTCCTGGCCTCAACGCCGGGGCCTTCAACCTGGGCGCTGGGATCTCCTTCGCGATCCTGTACGCGGTGAAGACCGCTGCGGGAGACGTGGGACGAGGAGCCTACGTGGCCACCATCGTCGCCGGTGTGGTGCTGCTTGGGCTGGCGTTCCTCTCCTCGCTGCTGATCCCCCGGGCGGCGGCCGACGGCGAGGCGGCGGCCGGGCCCTCGGGCAGCTGAGAGCCCGGAACGGTCGAGGTCGGCGCGGGGACTCGCCACGAGGTGGGAGACGATGGTTACTCAGAGGGATATTGCTCGCGACCTGGGAGTGGCGGTGTCGACCGTCTCCAGGTCCCTGAGCGACGTGCCCGGTATTCCTGAGGCGACCAAGGAACGCGTCCGCCAGGCCGCTGAACGGCTGGGGTACCGCAGGGATGCGCACGCCGCCTCCCTGCGGACCGGCCGTTCGGGGACGATCAGTCTCGTCGTCGGAGCCATCGACAATCCTTTCTTCGCTGAGCTCGCCCACCACGTGGAGACGCAGGCGAATCGCCTGGGGCTCCTGTTGATGATCGCCAATGGTCAGGAGGACCCGGAGGCGCAGGAGCGGGTGGCGCTGTCGATGCTCGAGCAGCGGGTGGACGGCATGATCCTGGTGCCGGTGGGGCCTCCCACGAGCGGGTTGCAGGAGCTGGTGGCGCAGACCCCGACTGTCGCCGTGGACCGGGTCCTGCCCGGGGCGGGCATCGACTCGGTCCTGGTGGATCCCCGAGGGGCCGTTCGCGAGCTGGCCGAGCACTTGCGCGGTGCGGGGTACCGACGTCCGGCTGTGATCTCAGGGCCGGACGTCACCAGTACGGGCGCCGGACGTGCTCGGGTGGTCTCCGAGGAGCTGGAGGCCGCCGGATGGTCTGATGCCCCGGTGCTGTCCTCGGCGCACGACGCGTCACGGGCCCAGGAGGTCGCGGAGCGCCTCCTTGCCGGCTGCCAGCCGGATGTCCTCATCTGCGGAGGCAACGTCATCACACTCGGTGCGCTGCGTGCGATGAAGCGGCTGGGGGTCGATGTCGGTGCCGACGTTGGAGTGGCCACATTCGATGATCTTCCGTGGTTTGATCTGATGAGTCCGGCACTGACGTCCGTATCGAATGACATTCCACGCATGGCAGCCGAGACGGTTCGGCTGCTGCTGCAGCGGATTGAGAACCCCGATGGGGCTGTCCAGAAGGTGATTCACGAGGCCTCGCTCAGCCTGCGTGAGTCCACCTGCGGTCCTCGTCCGCGAATCGACGCCACAAGAAAGGGAGATATCTGATGCGTACGTGTGTGCGAGCTGTTCTGGGTGACGTATCCGGCAAGGTCGCCGTCTTCGGGTCCCTCAATGCTGACCTGACGGTCCGAACGGAGCGCTTTCCCAAGCCCGGTGAGACGATCAGCGGGGAGGACCTGGTGATCCTGCCGGGAGGCAAGTCGGCGAACCAGGCGGTTCAGGCCGGTCTTCTCGGCGCTCGCGTGAGGATGATCGGGGCCGTTGGAGCCGACGGTCACGGCGACCTGCTCATTGACTCCCTCCAGCGCGCCGGCGTGGACACCTCCGCGGTTCAGCGCGAGGACGTGGCCACCGGGACCGCCATCATCACCGTGGACTCCACGGGGGACAACACCATCGTGGTGTCTCCCGGTGCGAACGGGACAGTGGATGTCTCGACGGCGCAGCGGCACCAGGATGTCATCGGCGAGGCCCGCGTGCTGGGGCTGTGCATGGAGGTCAGCCCCGACGCGGTCGAGGCCGCGGCCCGCATCGCCCACGACGCCGGCACCCGCGTGGTCTTCAACAACTCGCCGTTCCACCCCGTCCTGTCCGCCGGACTCCTGGAGGCCATTGACGTCCTGGTCGTCAATGAGCATGAGCTCGCCGACATGCTGAAGCCGGGTCCGAGCGACGCTGCGGCAGAGCCGGAGTGCGAGCGGGCCGACGGCGCCACGGACTGGAGTGATTGCGCCAGGAGGCTGGCCGTCATGGGGATCCCCTCCGCGGTGGTGACTCTGGGGGGCCGTGGGTCGATGGTGATCGAGGGGGAGGAGATCACCCCGGTCGATCCCTTCCCGGCCGATGTCGTGGACACCACCGGTGCCGGCGACTCCTTCCTGGGCACACTGCTGGCGGCGCTCGCCGCAGGCGCCGGCCTCAAGGAGGCGGCAGGTGCGGCCTCGGCCGTCTCCGCCTTCGCGACGACCTCCGTGGGGGCACAGGCCTCCTACGGGGACATCGCCGCAGTCGAGCAGCACTTCGGATAAGCACGGTGTGATGAGCGGGCGAGAGCCGCGGCGGCCGCAGAGGTTTGTGAGCCTTGGGGAAGCGACGGCAGGAGACTGCCCCGCCGGCCCGCCGGGCCGCGCTTCATTCGTCCTTGAACTGCTCGAGGTTCTCGGTGTGCGGGTGGCCGTCATCGGTCGAGCTGAGCCAGAACGCGGGCTTGGACTCCGTCGAGCCGTTCCCGGTGGGGACCTCCTGCTTGACGAGCAGTCCGGGGCCAGTTGGTACGCCGCGTTCGAAGGTGTTCTTTCCCGTGATGTCGATTGTCTTCGTAATGCTCGGATTGACGAGTTGCTGCTCAAGTGTCTCCCAGGAGGAACTGATGGCCTTCCTCTCCTCCTCTGACGCTGCCTTTGAGCGTAGGTGAAGGGCGCTGGCTGCCTTGGGATCGGCGAACCTATGGATCCACCCGCCGGGGTGAACGGCAGTCACTCCGGAGACGCTTTTGGTTGTAGTCCCGTCGGTACTGACGAGGGAAACAGTCGTAAGTGAGCATCCGTAGACACAATCGTCCGGGAGACGATTGGGTGCGAGTACGAGGTTCTCCCGAGTGGCGCCCACCAGCCACTTGTCGGTAGGGAAGGAGGAGGGCCGAGCGCTTGTCTCTGTCAGGGAGAAGGTGGTGATGGTTCCCTTCCCGGAGCCGGCCGGGAAGTAGTTCTGGGCGGTCTCGACGGTGAGGGCACTGTTGGTGAGTGCCTGCCCCAGGATGACCCCGGAGACTGTGGCGTCCCTGACCATCTTGCCGGTTGTGGTGTCAAGGACGACGATATGTGTGCGCAGATCAGCTGCCGTCTCTCCCGACTGCTGCTCGGCTGGAAGGAGAATCAGCGACAGGTACCGTCCGTCAGGACTGATGACGGCGCTTCCTGACGACGAACGCTCCACGTTTTCCCTCATCGCACTTTGGGCGTTGTCTGCGTACGTGATCCTCTCTTGGTCGGTGACTGCGGGCTTGATGGAGAGTGCCCACTGGAACTTGTCGGTGGAACGCTCCCGACTCACGACGGTGGTCGCCATTTCTTTGGTAGTGGAGCCAGTGCCTCCAACTACGTATGATGTGCTCATGGTGACGACGCCACTGACAGTCGACAACGGTTGGTTGTCCATGTCGCTGATTGAATCCTGCGGCTTGGCCGCATCTGCTTCCTGTGCGGTGAGGGAGGTGATGGTGAGGCTTTGAGTGCCCTCCCTGAGGCTGCATGAGCTGATGGTGAGCGCAAGTGTCACGACTGTGAGCGCCGACAGTCTCCGAAGCGTGCAGGACATGGGGAGGTGCAGGGGATGTGTGGTTCTCATTTCTGGCCTCCTGTGACGCCGAAGATCTGATAGGCTTCTCGGCATCTCTGGCTGTCATTCTGTGGTCCGACACTGCAATGAACGTAACCTAATTCAGTTACGTTGAGTGTGGCGATGACGGCGCCAGGAGTCCTCATAACCGTTGCTGGTCTCTCGAGCTCGCTGTTCCGAGAGAAGAGTGGTTGGGCGGGTGTGCCGTTGTCGTCTGCCAACTCTTGGGGCGATCGAAATGTGGAACCGGGTGTGATGGGGATGGTGGTGCCGGGCGAGCCGTCACCGGGGCGAATGACGAGTGTCGCGAAGGTGGAGCCGTCGTTGGCTGATACTTCAACGATCCCAGTGCGCGCACTGGCGAGGCTCCGATCCTGTGACGCCGGGGTGACTGTGCGAGTGGAGGGGTCGAAGACTGCCGCGGCCCGTGTATTTTCGTGGGGACGCTTGAAAGCTGCGTCCGCAGTGATAACGGGGTAGGTGACGATGCTGTCTGAGAGGCGTGATGCCTCCGTATTGATTCCCGAGGTCGCTCCTAAGGGAAAGGTCGTGGTGTCGGCGCCGTCGACCTTGGCCAGTGCGTCCAGGCTGATCACCTCAGCCACAGGGTGCCCCGACGAATCGGTCTCGCCGGTGTAGCGGGCACCCCAGCCTTCGATGAAGGAACCGAAATTGTTGACGACCCCTTCCTCGAAGGTAAATTCTGACAGGATTTGTTGAACTTCGACCTCGGCGGTGGGATCGTTCTGAGGGCAGACCGTAATGGTTATTGCCGCCTTCTTCACTCCGGACGGGGTAACTTCGGCAGTGTGGTCCTCGTCGTAGTCCAGGATGAATGAGGAGTGTCCGGCCGGACCGGAGTAGTACACGTAGGAGCCCTCCGGGAGAGACCACATCTGGGACCCGTCGGTCAGGGAGAATGCTGTGTCGTCGTCGAGGATCGCGGAGTCGGTCAGTTGAAGCGTGCCGCCGTGACCTTGACGTTCGAAGACGATCCTGCCGGTCAGGGTGTCGAAGACCAGGGTGATGGCGGCGTCGCTCGCTGGAGGAGATGCGACGAATTTGTGTTGCCGGATTCGGGTGGCCACGTACTTGCCGTCAGGGCTGGTGATGAGCCTACGGTTGTTGGGGGTGGAACTGGAGGCGGGAACGAATGTGGCGTGCTTGCGCTCATAACTCCACAGGACGCTGCCGTCCTTGGGGTTGAGCGCCATGATGCCCTCGTCGGTCAGGAGGATAGGGCCGCCGGCGCCTGCGACGGTGGTCAGCTCGGTGGAGGAGATCTCCTTGGTCCACGTGGCCGCTGGTGCCAGCGACGAGGGAGGAGCCAGTGAGGCGTCGGCTGGGGTGCTGGCCGTGACATGGTGGACCGGATTGACCAGTGCCCATGTTCCGACGATGGCGGAACCAAGCGTCAGTGCAGGGGCAATGACCAGGGCTGTGAGGTACCTGCGCGTACGTCGGGGTACCCGAACGCGCTCGTAACGGGGGAGTCCCTTACTGGTCTTCTCTCCGGTCTTGAAATGGAGGCGGCGCCAGCGGCTCGGGCTATCGGGATCACTGGCACTCGCCATAGTGCTGTGTAGGTGGTGTAGCAGTGGGGTGACGCTCAGCGGGATGGTGATCGCGAGGTTCATCGCGGCCAAAGTCAGGAGGAACAGGACGGAGAACCCAGTCTTGAGGTAGGTGTCCCACCACTCCAGAGTCACGAATGCTGATGCCGCCATCCCAAGGGCCGCCAGGATGGTGGTCAAGATCGTCACCAGGACGGGGCGCTTCTTATCCATCATCCTGAGGAACAGCCGGACCAGAGTCCCTCCGACAAGGAGGGGACCGGTCGTGAGGATGACCATTATGGGGGTGGGATCGCCGAAGTCAGGGAACTCGAGAAGCAGCACTAGCGTGGTCACTCCGAACACGACGGCGCCGAGGAGCCCGCCCCAGCGCAGGGCGCGCATCGTGAGGACGCCGCGCGGTGGGAAGGACTCGCCCTCGTTCTTGCCTTCGGCCTCGCCGTTGCTTTCGCCGGCGTCGGTTGCGTCCTGGTCGGCCTCAGTGGCATTGCGGCCGGGATGGCCCTCGGCCTCCCCTGTGTCTGGCGCCGTCGAGGTCTCGTCGCTGGAGACGGCAGTGCCTGGCTGGGTGCCGGGATCGATGACGGGCTGATCGGTGCTGTCGTCGGTGTCGGCGTCGGACGTGGGAGGCATGAGCCTATTGTGGTGACCCATCCGTGACGATGTCAGGTGTTTGCGCGGTATTCGCCCGGTTGAACGGACAAGGGAAGGAGCACTCCGGAGGGCGGGGCTACTGTTGCTGCTTCGGGCGCTCCCAGTGCTTCAGGTCGGGTGCGGTGACGCCTTCAATAGTGCCGAGCTTTCGCCCCCGGGTATCGACGCGGGTGAGCGTCACCGACACGTCGTTGCGCCATCCGGTGGCCAGCGACTGAGGGGACAGGAGCAGGGCGCCGTCGTCGATTCCGGTGAGCCACTGGTCGGTGGAGAAGGATGCCGGAGCGGCGGAGGCGTCGGTCAGGGAATAGACGGTGACCGTCCCCTTCCCGTCCCCGGCCGGGTAGTAGGCCCGGGCGGTCTCCACGGCCAGAGAGTCGTTGGTCAGCACTTGCCCCAGGATGAGCCCCGAGACCTCCACGGTGCGCACCGTCTCCCCGGTGGCGGCATCGAGGACGAGGACGTGGGTGCGCTGAGCGGCGACGTCGAGCGGGTTGCGGTCGTCGTCCGAGTCGTGAAGCACGGGCCTCATCTGCGGTGGACGCAGGACGAGGGAGACATAGCGGCCATCGGGACTGACGACGGCGTAGCCTGCCGGCCGCCAGTCGAGGAGGTCGTGGGCAACGTCCTGGGCAGAGCTGCCGTCGTCGTCGTAGAACCAGTTGACGACGGCCGGTTTGATCTCACGCGCCCACAGCACCGAGCCGTCCGAGCCGCGGTACCTGGCGACGATGGAGCTGTTCGCCCCCGACCGGTCCTGCCGGCTGCGTTGCGCCTTCTCCTCTTCCGTCAGCTGCTGAGCGGAGACCTGGAGGAAATCCTGGCTGACGGGTATGGATTCGCTGTCAGTGCTGGTGGGAGTCTTCGAGATGCGCTCCTTGACCTGTGAGGCGCTCAGGGCGGTGGACTCCACCTGCTGCAGCTGCGAGGGGCTCGGGCTGCAGGCGCTCATGGCCCCCGCGAACAGGACAGCCGCAGCCAGGGCCGAGCTGATGAGGCGCCGGCGACGGAGGTGAGGGCGTGTGGTGGTCATGAGGAGTCTCCTGAGATGCCGAAGATGCGGAAGGAGTGGGAGCCCTTGTCCGGGCCGGTGGCCATGATGACCAGGGTCGTTCCCGGCGTGCTCAGGGTGGTGAGCAGCGGATCCGACGACGGCGACGGATTATCGATGGTCCATAAGTGCCGAGTCCCGGGCGGGTAGTAGGTGGAGCCCGCGGGCACGTCCACCGTCGTCGGGGTGCGCTTCCCGCTGCTGACGCTCAGGACGCCGCCACCGTCGGACTCGGCGCGGGCGAGGCCGGCGTAGGACAGGATCCCGGCCTCCTGCGCCGAGTGGGAGACGGTCCGGGTCTGGGGGTCGAAGATCGCGGCGACGGCTCTACCGCCCTCGAAGTCCTTGGGGGACTGCGGCGCATCGAGTACCGAGTCGCCCTGTGCCCGTCGAGGCAGAGTCGTCAGCGTGCCCGTGGCGCGGGAGGCTGCGCTGTTGGTTCCGGAGGTCAGGCCCAGGTCGTAGGTGGTCATGTCGGCACCGGCGACGCCGGCCATGGCGTCCAGGTTGACGGCCTGCGCCGCCCAGCCCGTGGGGGAGATCTGGAAATCGATCGGCGTGGGAGTCTGAGTGAAAGCGGCCACCCACCCGTCGTTGATGTCCGGCTTGCCCCAACCGTTGGTGACCAGTGGGGCGCTCTCACGGCGCGTGGCGGGGGAGGTGTCCGACATGAGTGTGTAGGTCGCATACGGTCCGCGCCAGTCTGGTTCTCCCTCGGACTGCGCGGTACGCCCCCGAGGAGGAAGGTGGAATGACCCGCCGTGCCCCAGTAGGGCCGGATGCCAGGTCCGGTGGAGACCTCCTCCTCGTCGATGGACCACAGTCGGGAGCCGTCGGTGAGCGAGTAGCCGGTGGCGCCGTTGAGCAGGACGGAGTCGGTGAGCTGGAGGACGCCTTCCTGCATGAAGCCCTCGTAGGTGACGCGCCCGGTCACCGTATCGAGGACCACCACCAGGGGGTCGACGCTCATGCCCTCCGGCTGCTCGCCGTCGGTGGCATCGAGGGTCACCGCGAGGTGACGGCGGTCCGGGCTCGGGTGGCAGCGGATGAAGCGCGCGTGCTTGCGCGGATAGGTCCACCGGGTCGAGCCGTCGGCGGGATTGAGGCCGACGACGCCGTCGCTGCTCAGGACGACTGGCCCGGCAGCACCGGCCACCACCTCCGCCATGTTGTGGATGTCCTGCGACCAGGCCGCCGTCGAGGCGAAGGACCGGGGCAGTGCCGGAAGCGCAGAGGTGTCGATGCTCGCAGCGGTTGACGGCGTGACCCGGCTCGCGATCAGGTGCGGGGCCGTGGCCGCTGTCCCGAGGGCGAGCGGTGGAATGACGATGAGAATGACCGCGCCGAGGACGGAGCGCCACGAGGGCCGGCGCAGCCGAATCCTCCGCAGGCGATGTAGCTGCTCTGGAAAGCGCCGTTTCTTCGGCGGCGGGAAATAGGTGGCCCGGGTGGCACGAACCAGGAGATCGGTCGCCGCCAGCAGGCCCAGGCCCAGCGCCCCCACCGCCAGTGTCAGCAGCTGGTCGATACTGACCGAGGTACTGCGCAGCTGGACGTACCACAGGCGCAGAAGGACGACGGTGAAGCCACCCGAGAACACCAGCAAGCACAGCGGTTGGAAGAGGACGGTCTTCCTGATGAGCGCTCGCGGTGAGGCGGGATAGCTCTTCAAGGCAGAACGCGCGGTCTCTCTCCACTTGAAGTAGCCGGCGATCCATATGAGCACGGCCAGGCCGCCAACGAAGCCTCCGACCGACTTCATCGCGTCACCGGGATCCCTCATCCCGCTCTGGTAGACGAGGAACAGCACGACCATCGCCCCGACGGCCAGGAGCCAGCCGAGGCGCAGGGCCCGCAGAGCCCGCAGCATCGTGAGGACGCGTCGCGGAGGATCGGGCACCGAGCCGTCTGAGGCGCCAACGGAGTCAGCGGCCTCTGTGGGCTCGGTGGCCTCCGCGGACTCGGCTGAGCCGGCGGGTGCAGGGGACTCGGTGTCCTGGGGTTGGTCACTGTGCTGATCGGTCATCGTGCTGTCTTCCGGGCCGCTACCTGCTGGTGAACTGTTCGAGGTTCTCGGTGTGGGGGTGTCCGTCGTCGGAGGCGCTGAGCCAGAACTGCTGGGGGCTGCCGTCGCCGTCGGCGGCCTCATGGCGGATGAGCAGGCCGGGGCCGGTGGGGACACCGACCGATTCGGCCCTTCCTCCCGTGAGGTCGTGCGTGCTTCCCGAGTTCAGGTCGACGATCTGGGTTGGCAAGGCGTTCCAAGCGGCTCGCGTCTGGTCATCGTCCTTTCCTGCGGTGCTGGCAGCGAGGGTGGCCGCGGAGGCAGGATCGCTGAAGCGTTGAAGCCATCCGCCGGGATAGACCCGATTGACACCGGTGATGGTTCTGCGCACTGTGCCGTCCGTACCCATCTGGGTCACCGTGAACGGGCGGAACCGGGTGCTCCAGTCGTTGCCGGTGGTGGGGGAGTACGGGGACAGGAGGAGTGAGTCCCGGGAGGCGCCGATGAGCCAGTGGTCACTGGAAATGGTCGATGGCTTGCCCGCAAGGTTGCTCAGCGGATAGACGGAGATGACTCCCCGACCCTCGGCTCCCGGGTAGTAGTTCCGGGCGGTCTGGATGGCCAGGCTGTCGTTAGTGAGGACCCGACCCAGGATCAGTCCGGAGACCTCCACCGAGCCTTCGAGCTTGCCCGTCTCGGCGCTGAGGACGACGACGTAGGTGCGCTGGGCCGAGAAGTCGTCGTCCTGAGCCGTCCGGTGCGGTTGGAGAATGAGCGAGATGTGCTGCCCGTCGGGACTGACGACACCCACGCCGGAGGACTCCTGCTCAAGAAGATGGAATGTGTTCTTTTGAGTGGTTGACCAGTCATCACTGCTGCCCTGGTATTCGTGATCGAATACCGCAGGTTCGATGCGGCTGGCCCACTGCATGCCCTTGATATCCGGTTTGTACCCCGTGCTACCCGGTTTGTAGCTGGTGACGACTCCTGCGCGTTCCAACTTGGCACCGGATGCGACCTGCGAGTTGTCCACCCTGACGGTCCCATAGCGGGTAGGCAGGTCGCCAACGTCAATGACGTCGAAGTGGTTCCGCTCGGACTCCACCTGATCTGTACTGAGCGAGGTGACGGAGACTCCCGCCGACGGCGTGGTCGCCGCGGTCTTCGGGGCTGAGGAGCCGCAGCCGGACAGTGGCAGTGAGATCAGGAGCGCTGCCACCATGGCGCGGGCGGCGCGGCTCGCCGACGAACCGGTGAGGTGACGGCGCATCGAGGCCATGGGGGCGGGCATAGGGTTGGGCTTCGTCGCGTGTGTCGTGTGGCGCATCATCGGGCTTCTCCTCCCACGGCGTAGATGCGAGAGGTGCCGGAATACCGTGTGCCTGTCCGAACCATGATGATGGTGGCGCCGGGAGTACTGATGGCGCTCACTAGATTCTCTTCCGGCTTCACGTCGGCCAGTGCCAGATCCTTGAGCTGAGGGTTGTAGAGCTTGTCTCCTGGCGGAGCGAATGTTGTCCCCGGTGCCAGGGGGATTGATATGCCCGATGACCCGTCTGCGGGCTTGACGGTGATCCGTCCCTCGATGGCTTCACCGACGGCGGTCTGGGTGATGCCGACGGAGGCGGCGGCGAGTCCCGGCGTCTGTGCCGCCGTCGTCACTGCCAGGGTCCGAGGGTTGAAGACGGAGCCGACAGTGCCGGAGGCCTCCCACAGGTGAAGCTCCAAGTCCACGTCATCTTTTGGCTTCTCCTCTGGGAGGGGCGGGAAGGTCACGAGAGTCTGCGATTTCCTGGAGGCGACCGAGTTGACCTCGGAGGTCATGCCGAGATCGTAGGTCCGAGTATCTGCTCCGGGGACATCGGCCAGGCCGTCGAGGCTGACAGCTTGGACCTCCCTATCCAGTAGGCCCTTCTCGGACCATGACGGCTTGACCTGTTTCCCGCCGGGTTTGTCGACGACTGCCCAGCCGTCGATGACGACGGGGCCGTGGTTGACGTTCGACCCGCGGGTGGTCTGAGGGGATGACCGGGGGGCGAGGTCAGGAAGCTCATGCGTGGTGGTGGGATCCTTCTGGGAGACGACGACGTCGCGGTCCCCCGAGGGGAGACTGAGGACGAAGGCCGAGTGACCAGCTGCACCGGAGAATGCGGCCTGAGCGGACTGAGAGCCTGAGGCGCCGTCAATGGTGAGCTTTCGAAGGTCCCACATGGTCGACCGGTCCTTCAGCGAGTAGGCGGTGGTGCCGTAGAGGACTGCCGAGTCGGTCATCTGGAGGGGACTGTCGCCGCGCCAGTCGAAGACAGTGGCTCCGGTGATGGTGTCCAGGACGACGGTGGTCTTTGGCGTCGAGGAGTCGAGCTCTCCGTCAGTGTTGGTCAAGGATGTGTAGACGACCGGATCATCGAATCTCAACGCCGTGTAGCGCCCGTCGGGGCTGGGGATGACGTCGGTCGCCGTTGAGCCCTTGCGCTGGTAGCTCCAGCGGTTCGAGCCGTCACTGGGGTCGAGCCCGATGGCTCCGTCGGAGGTGAGAACGATGGGGCCGGCGGCTCCGGCGATCACGTCCTGTCCGCTCGCCAGGTTCTTGATCCACGTCTCCTGCGAGGCGAAGCCGGTGGGGTACGCCGGCAGCTGGTCGGCGTTCACCGACGGGCCCGTGGCCTGGGTGATGGTGGGCCGGGCGGACGCCGTCGGGTGGCCGCGGTAGGGGACGGCGAAGGCGGCGACGAGCGCTACGACGGGAACGAGGGCGAGCAGGGCGCGAGGCCCCAGAGCCCGGAGGGAGGAGCGCCACGGCCGCCGCAGCTGCGCGCGCAGGTCGTGTATCCGCGCCGAGATCGGATTGGGAGCGTACAGCGATTTGTCGGCATAGGGCTCGAACAGGGCGCGCGAGGCCCGCAGAAGAATGTCTGTGGACAGCAGCAGGGCGAAGGCGGCGACACCCATGATGTAGGCCAGGGCCTCGCCGAGGCTGACCGCGTAGGTGGAGAGCACGAACCTCCAGAGACTGACGATCGGGAGGACGGCGTACACGGCAGCGGCCGGGACCAGGACGGCGGGCAGGAGCATGAGCGCTGAGCGGGCCGCGGTCAGGACCCTGTTGCGCGTGCTGCGGCTGTCATGGCGCGGCTCGGGCCAGAGGACGACCCCGCACGCCCACAGGAACACGGTCAGCGCCAGCCCCTTCCAGGACAGCAGGGGGAACTTGAGCAGCACCTTGGCGATCCCGCTGCCGCATATGACGCAGAGGGCGGCCGCGGCCACCATGCCGAGGAAGCAGCCGAAACGCAGTGACCTCAGGGCCGCGATGATGCGCTGATGGCGGCGTCTGCGCCGGTTGAGGGCCGCATCGGTCTGGTCGGCGCTGTGGCCGGAAGCGGAGGGGGAGTCGTCGATGGGGTGGTCGACGTCGGCGGCGCGTGGCATGGCGTGAGGGTCCTTCGTTGTGGGCCGGCTTGGGCGTCACTTGGTGGAGAACTGCTCGAGGTTCTCGGTGTGGGGATGGCCGTCGTCGGCGGGAGAAGGCACGGGAGGCATGGCCTCCATTGTGATGGGCGGATCCGAATTGTGCGGCAGAATTCGTGAGGCAGCTCGTCCTGCGCCGCGTGAATACACCGACGCCGTCCCCGTCGCCGCGGTCGTGCCTTATGTCGCGCGGTCGAGGGTTCAGGGGGCGACCGCGAGACCTAACCTACGACCGCGGCCGGTGGGGTGGGGCGGCAGAGGTGGGGCGCCAGGCGTGGAATGCCGGGTGTGGGCGCCAGCCGGGAGACGGGCCGCCCCCGTGACTCCCCATCTTGAGCCGACCCGACTCAAGGCTTACTCACGCCTACCGCGAACAGGGGCATGGCCCGGGCGTCGGCCTGGTTAGCCTTGTCAGCACGTGCTCTCAGCGCCATCTCTCCGCGGCGCTGCGACATCCCTCGCCACCACCGGACGAGCGGTCCCGCACTGAGCGCGTGCCGAGGAGGAATTACTGATGTTTGAACGCTTTACCGACCGCGCCCGACGCGTCGTCGTGCTCGCGCAGGACGAGGCGCGGGCCCTGAACCACAACTACATCGGCACCGAGCACCTCCTTCTCGGCCTCATCCACGAGGGCGAGGGAGTGGCCGCCAAGGCCCTGGAGTCCATGGACATCTCCCTGGACGCCGTGCGCAGTCAGGTCATTGAGATCATCGGCGAGGGACAGTCCGCCCCCACCGGCCACATCCCCTTCACGCCGCGCGGCAAGAAGGTCTTCGAGCTCTCCATGCGCGAGGCCCTCCAGCTCGGCCACAACTACATCGGCACCGAGCACCTGCTCCTCGGCCTGCTGCGCGAGGGCGAGGGCGTGGCCGCCCAGGTCCTGACCAACCTCGGCGGGGACCTGTCCAGCGTGCGCCAGACCGTCATGCAGATGCTCTCCGGCTACGAGGGCAAGGAGACCGTCAACGCCGGCGGCCCCTCCAAGGAGGGCACGCCCTCGGGCAGCGCCATCCTGGACCAGTTCGGCCGCAACCTCACCGCCGCCGCCCGCGAGGGCAAGCTGGACCCGGTCATCGGCCGCAAGAAGGAGATGGAGAGGGTCATGCAGGTCCTCTCCCGGCGCACCAAGAACAACCCCGTCCTCATCGGGGAGCCGGGCGTGGGCAAGACCGCCGTCGTCGAGGGCCTGGCCCAGCGCATCGTCGCCGGCGACGTCCCCGAGTCCCTGCGCGGCAAGCGCCTCATCTCCCTGGACCTGTCCGGGATGGTGGCCGGCGCCAAGTACCGCGGTGAGTTCGAGGAGCGCCTCAAGGCCGTCCTCAAGGAGATCAAGGACTCCGACGGCGAGGTCATCACCTTCATCGACGAGCTGCACACCGTCGTCGGCGCCGGCGGCGGCTCCGAGGGCGCCATGGACGCCGGCAACATGCTCAAGCCCATGCTGGCCCGCGGCGAGCTGCGCATGGTGGGTGCCACCACCCTGGACGAGTACCGCGAGAACATCGAGAAGGACCCCGCCCTGGAGCGCCGCTTCCAGCAGGTCTTCGTCGGTGAGCCCAGCGTCGAGGACACCGTGGCCATCCTGCGCGGCATCGCCCCCAAGTACGAGGCCCACCACCAGGTGACCATCTCCGACGGCGCCCTCGTGGCCGCCGCGACCCTCTCCGACCGCTACATCACCGGTCGCCAGCTGCCCGATAAGGCCATCGACCTGGTCGATGAGGCCGCCTCCCGGCTGCGCATGGAGCTCGACTCCAGCCCCGTCGAGATCGACGAGCTGCGCCGTCGCGTGGACCGCATGCGCATGGAGGAGGCCTACCTGGACGAGTCCATCGAGGACGTGTCCAAGGCCGACCCGGCTGACGTCGACCGCCTCGAGCGCCTGCGCGCCGAGCTGGCCGACGCCTCCGAGGAGCTGGCCTCGCTCAACGCCCGCTGGGAGGCCGAGAAGGCCGGCCACAACAAGGTCGGTGAGCTCCGCGCCGCCCTGGACGAGATGCGCACCCGCGCCGACCTGGCCGAGCGCGAGGGCAACTTCGAGGAGGCCGGCCGCCTGCGCTACGGCGACATGCCCGCCCTGGAGCGCCAGATCCGCGAGGCCGAGGCCGCCGACGACGCCGCCGAGCAGACCGCCGGCGAGCCCATGATCGCCGAGAAGGTCGGCGCCCCCGAGATCGCCGAGGTCGTGGGCTCCTGGACCGGCATCCCCGTGGGCAAGCTCCTCCAGGGTGAGACCGAGAAGCTCCTGACCATGGAGGACGTCATCGGCGAGCGCCTCATCGGGCAGAAGGCCGCCGTGGCCGCCGTGGCCGACGCGGTGCGCCGCTCGCGGGCCGGCATCTCCGACCCCGACCGCCCCACCGGCTCCTTCCTCTTCCTGGGCCCCACGGGCGTGGGCAAGACCGAGCTGGCCAAGGCCCTGGCCGAGTTCCTCTTCGACGACGAGCGCGCCATCGTGCGCATCGACATGTCCGAGTACTCCGAGAAGCACTCCGTGGCGCGCCTCGTGGGCGCTCCTCCCGGGTACGTCGGCTACGAGGAGGGCGGCCAGCTCACCGAGGCCGTGCGGCGTCGGCCCTACTCCGTGGTCCTGCTCGACGAGGTCGAGAAGGCCCACCCCGAGGTCTTCGACATCCTCCTGCAGGTGCTCGACGACGGCCGCCTCACTGACGGCCAGGGGCGCACGGTCGACTTCCGCAACGTCATCCTCGTGCTCACCTCGAACCTGGGCAGCCAGTTCCTCACCGACCCGCTCACCAGTCCCGAGGAGAAGCGCAACGAGGTCATGAGCGTGGTTCAGGCCTCCTTCAAGCCGGAGTTCCTCAACCGCCTCGACGACATCATCATCTTCGAGGCCCTCTCCAAGGAGGAGCTGGGTGAGATCGTCGAGATCCAGCTGGCGCGCATCGCCAAGCGCCTGACGGATCGGCGCCTGAGCCTGGAGGTCACCGACGCCGCCCGCAGCTGGCTGGCCGACGAGGGCTACGACCCCGCCTACGGGGCCCGGCCGCTGCGCCGCCTCGTCCAGCGCGAGATCGGCGACCGCCTGGCCCGCATGCTGCTGGCCGGGGAGGTCCTCGACGGGCAGAAGGTCGTCGTCGACAAGGTTGACGGCTCCGAGGGGCTCACGCTGCGGGCCGAGGGCGAGGCGCACCTGCCGTCGGCCTCCTCGGCGGCGTCGCCTGCCTGAGCCCGGAACCCGACCGAGCCGACCGCCTGAAGCGCAGGCTGTGACAAGCCAGTGACAGGCCAGTGATGAGGGGGCGGGCCCACCTGAGTGGTGGGTCCGCCCCCTTCGTGCTGCCGGTTCACGCTGCCGGCTCATGCTGCCGGCGGCGTCGCGCGCCTCAGCCGGGCTGGTTGTCCTGGGTGGGCCAGGCGTTGTACACGCAGCCGCCGGCCAGGTCGTGGCTCTGCTGAGCCATGAGCGGGGCCTTGAGACCGGCCCCGGCGCAGAACTCGTGCTCGTGGCCGAGGAAGTGGCCCACCTCGTGGTTGGTGACGTAGGTGCGGTAGGAGTCGACGTCGGGGTAGGTCACGGCGCCCCAGTTCCACCGGTCGGAGTTGATGACCACGTTGTTCCCGTTGCGGCAGCTCCACATGCCGCCGGTGTCCAGCGGTGAGCACAGGGCGTCGGCGCTGGGCGGCGTGGCGATGTTGAAGGTGAAGTCCGCGCTCGCGGGGTCGGCCACCGGCTGGAAGGACGTGTTCTGCGCGGTGGGCCAGCCGCGCTCGTCATTGAGGATGCGCTCCACGATGGGGGCCGCGGCTGCGGCGTCGACATGCGTGCCGCCCTCGACCCGTAGCACGTAGCGGTAGACGGTGGCGGCTGCGGGCCGGGAGACGGGTACGGCCGGTGCGGTGGTCCAGCTGCCGTTGCCGACGGCGCCGGAGTGCGCGAAGCCCTCGGAGTCCAGCTGCGGGGACGGCAGCGCCGAGGCCGACGGCGTCGGTGAGGCGGAGGGGGTGGCCGAGGCCGACGGCGAGGCCGTGCGGGTGGCGGACGCCCGAGCGGAGGACTGGGCCGTGGCCTTGGCCGGGGTTGAGGGCTGGCGTGCGGAGGAGCCCAGCGGCAGGGCGAAACCGGGGTGGAGCCCCCAGACCCGCAGTCCGACGACGATCAGGGCCAGCGCCACGACGAAGGCCGTGCCGTACAGAAGCCGGCTGCGGGCGCGACGCCGACGTCGCTCCCGGCGGGCGATGGTGAGGGCTCGCCGGCTGGCGGGATCGGGTGCGTCCGACGAAGGGCGCTGCGAGGAAGGGCGGCCCTCAGGGCTGCGTCGATGACCGGCGGATGTTCGACGGCGTCCAGATGCCGACGACGAGGCGCGGCCGGGGCGGGAGGGGCGCCGCGGCGGCTGCGGGGTCGAGGGACGCATACGACCATCGTAGGGGCGCACGCCCGACCAACCCGCCGGGAGGCGCCCCTGCGCGCCCAAGGTCACACGCGGCGTCGGGGCAGGCTCAGACGATCTCGTAGCCGATGTCGGGGGAGAGCGCCTTCAGCAGGGCGTAGAGCGTGGCGTCGGCCAGCGGGGCGGTATCCCGGGGCAGGGCCGGCAAACTGTCGCGCGCGGGGGAGAACAGCACTGTCATCTCGCCCCCGGTCATCGTCGAGCGGGCGCGCAGACCATCGACGTCGGGCAGCTGAATCCGGATGGCACGCGCCCAGGCCCGGCACGTTGAGCGCGGGGCGCTGTCGAGGCTGACCGAGGCACCGTTGCGCAGCGCCCAGGTGCTGGTGAGATCGAGCAGGCGCAGCGGACGAGTCGCCTCCCAGACCTGCAGAAGAGGCATATCGCTGCGCGTGTCGATGACGCGGGTATCGGCGAAGACCTCCGCGACGCACGTGAGCAGGTCACTGGCGGTGTACAGGACCCCGTGCTCCGGATGCTCCCCCGTCGGCAGCGGGTGTGGATCCCAGCGGCATCGCGGGTGCGGTCCCCAGGTCCGCAGCTCGCCCCACGGCAGGGGGTGAGGGCTGAGCGCGAAGGCGATGCGGGCGAGCTCGGCGTGCTCCACCGTCACGATGTCCTCCGGGCGGGTGTCGAGCGTCGACGGTGGCTGTGGGGGATTCTTCGGTCGGGGACTCACCGGTGGTCCGCATCCGAGAGCTGCTGGACGACCGCCGCCGGGTCCCCGCCGGCGATCAGCCACTGCGCGGGTGTCGCCCCGTCGAGCAGCTCGGGGTCCGACGTCGTCATCCGCGCCTCGATGGTGGCCGGCGTCAGTCCCTCGCGCAGGGCGGGCACCACCGTTGCCAGGCCCGGGATCGGGCGGCCCTCATGGAACTGCCACGTGGGGAATCTCAGCGACCGCCCCTCTCGGTAGGCGTAGAGGGTGCGCCCGGCCGCGCGGGTGATCGTCGTCGTTGTCCGGCTGAGCAGGGTGGCGACTTGGCGGGTGCTCAGCGAGCGCGCCAGCGTGCAGGCCGCCTGGACGGCCTCATGCTGGGCGGTGAGCTGTTCGGCGTACGTGCGATCGGACAGGATGCGCTCCACTGTGCGGGCTGTGGACTTGCTGCGGCCGCGAGGGGTGGTTCGGGCCAGGAAGTCGGTCATGCCGGCGGACACCGGGCCGGCGCCGCCGTGCGACGTGCGGGCAGTGGCCGCGCGCATCGCGTCCGCGAGCTCCTCGTCGCTGAGGTCGAGCTGGTCGAGCAGGCCGGCAAGAACAGTCATGGAGTGAGTGTAATGCATTGAGTGTGCATGTGCATGCGTACACGATGCGTCTCGGTGGCCCCTGACGGAGGTGGTGGCCGGCTGCCAGGGAGGTTCGCGGTATGTATTTGAACCGGAAACAAGAATCTCGCAAGTGTTATGCAACTGTGACCATCGGGGTGCTGCACTGCGAACCTGGATGAAATCACAAAAGAGTCTGGGTGGCGACGGGAGGTTGTGGCGGCCAGCAATCCCAGCAGCCCCAACAGACCGCGCGGTCGGGGAACTCTGTGCTGGTAGGAGCCGGTTAATTGTGTGAAAACCGAGACCAAGTCGTCACTCACGTCACGGGGAGGGCACGTGGAGGTCACACTTGAGCGGATTATTCCGATGAGGGCCTTTCTGCCTTGCAATTCCCTTACTGGAAGGTGCCATGATGCCGCCATGAACACTGTCAGTACCCCGACTTCGCCCCAAGCTGCCCCGGCTAGGCGGCGCGGACCCGGGCGCCCCCGAGCGGGCAGCGAGGACAAGCGAGCACGCATCCTCAATGAAGCCGTGGTTCTCTTCGGAGAGCACGGGTATGCCGGCACCTCCCTGGCCGACATCGCCAACGCGGCAGACATTTCCAAGGCCGGACTCCTGCACCACTTCTCCTCCAAGGACGAGCTCTTCTGCAAGGTGCTGGAGCGCCGTGACCGCGAGGACGCCCTGAGCATTCTCGTGGAGTCCCCGGCCGTCGAGGGCGACGCCGCCGAGGCCCCCGTCGACACCATCGGCAACCTGGACACCCTCGACGTCGCGGGTGCCTCCGACCTGGACGGCAACCCCTGGGCCCTGCTGGAGCGCTACATCGAGCTGCTCGAGCGCAACGTCGCCCACCGGGACCTCACGGCGATCTACACCGCGACGGCGGTCTCGGTCCTTGATGCCGAGCACCCCGCGCACCGGTGGATGGCCAACCACCTCAACAGCGCCGTCGAGCGCTTCGAGTCCAGCTTCGAGGCCGGCAAGACCGCCGGGCTCGTGGACCCGAAGATGCCCTCGCGCCTCGTGGCGCGCAGCCTGGTCGCCCTCATCGATGGCCTCCAGCTGCAGTGGCTGTGCTCGACGACGCCCGGGACGGCCGCTGCGGAGTCCCTGTCCACCGACCTGGTGGCGGAGATTCGCCTCTACGCCGACTGCCTGCGCAGCCAGTGGGAGGTCCAGGAGACCCCGGAGACCCCTCAGCGCCCCAAGGCCGCCTGACGGTCAGAGGCGCCGCGTCGCCCTGGGCTCGGCGCCTCCACGAATCCTCATCAGAATCCCTATCCATCCCATCCGGCTCGGGAACCTCGTGTTCCCGAGCCGGTCCTGTCCTCGGGCGCCGGTCGTGAGCGGGTGGCCCGCCTGATTCCGGACCGATTCAGCGGTCCGCCCACAGCAGCAGGTGCGGGGTGATCGAGGCCAGGTCCGGGACGACGACGAGGCCGGGGTCGGCCGGGAAGTGCTTGGTCGTCCCGATCTGCACGACGTGGATCCCGTTGCCCCGGGCCGAGGCCGCCCCCGTGGGGGAGTCCTCGACGACGACGCAATCCTGGGGGCGCAGGTCGAGGCGCTCGACCGCCGTGGCGTAGGGCAGCGGATCGGGCTTGGCTCCGACGCCGTCGTCACCGGTGACCAGGACGGCGAAGACGTCGCCGAGCGCGGAGGCCACCTTCTCGACGATCCGGCGCGGAGAGGCCGAGACGATTCCCTGGGCCAGCCCCACCTCCGACAGTGCCGAGGTGATTCGCAGCGCTCCGGGCAGCAGAGGAGGGGCGGCGCTCACGGAGGCCTCGACGTCGTGCGCGATCGCCTCGAAGACCTCCTGCGTGGCCGGATCGTCCCAGGAGCGGGTGGCGCCGGTGGCGGCAATGAGCTCGCGGGCCTGACGGATCGAGGCTCCCGTCATCTGGGCGACGAGCTCGGGGCGCGGGTCGCCGCCCAGGGCCTGGCAGTGGTGGATGAATGCCTCGTCCCAGAAGGGCTGGGAGTCCATGAGGGTGCCGTCCATGTCCCACAGGACAGCGCGCACCGTGAAGTTGGGAGTGGGGGAGGTCGTCATGAGAAATAGCCTAGCCGGAGGGTGGCGCGGCGCACAGGGGCCGGGCGCGCTGCCTCATGACCCGCCTGCCGGCGCTCGGGGTTATGCGCTGCGCCGTCGTCCTGGCAGACTGCCGTCAGGACGCCAGGTGGTGCACGTGCCGGAACCCAACGGGGTGTGCAGGTGGCGGCGCAGTCGGAGGGGCCGGGAGGAGAGCGGGTGGGCGACACCTACAGGACCACGATGGCGGACGTGGCCAAGGCGGCCGGCGTCTCGCGCACCACGGTGTCCTTCGTGCTCAACAACCGCGACGGGGCTCGTATCCCACCGCAGACCCGCGAGCGCGTCCAGCAGGTGGCTGCCGAGCTCGGCTACCGCCCGCACGGCGGGGCACGGGCCCTGGCCTCGCGCCGGTCCTCCCTCATCGGCCTGGTCTCCGAGATCGTCACCAGTCCCTTTGCCGCCGCCACGATCCGCGGGATCCAGGACAGCGTCCGGGCCGCCGGCTACACCCTGTTCATCGTGCCGACCTCGACGGAGGCCACCGTGGATGGCGAGGCCTTCGAGACGCTGCTGAAGTCCCGGGTCGAGGGGATCATCTACGCCACCGGCTGGAACTGTCGGGTTCGCATGCCGGCGCAGGCCCGCGAGATCCCCACCGTCCTGGTCCACTGCATCGACCCGGTCTCGGGCCTTCCCTGCGTGCGCCCTGACGAGGAGCAGATGGGGCGCCTGGCCGCGCAGGCGCTCTTGGAGGGCCACCACCGCGACATCGGCGTCATCGAGCTCGACCCCAACGACGGTGAGGCCGCCCCGG
>ERZ773007.289-NODE-289-length-25649-cov-11.475658_pt1 | contig 25649 bp, 20 predicted proteins | sample MGYA00580665_ERZ773007 | MGnify/ENA primary metagenome ERZ773007 (study PRJEB29015, sample SAMEA2738122) | human oral metagenome | biome: human oral; feature: human-associated habitat; material: saliva | place: China | collected 2167 ... | reverse complement strand
CAAACAAGCCGGATCAGGCCATCACTGTGTTATCAAAGATCCGCCGCGAAGAAGCTGGCTCCGAAACCTACGCACGGGCACAGTTCAACCTCGGAGCCGCCTATAACGCATCAAACAAGCCGGATCAGGCCATCACTGTGTTATCAAAGATCCGCCGCGAAGAAGCTGGCTCCGAAACCTACGCACGGGCACAGTTCAACCTCGGAGCCGCCTATAACGCATCAAACAAGCCGGATCAGGCCATCACTGTGTTATCAAAGATCCGCCGCGAAGAAGCCGACCCCGAAACCTATGTCGAAGCACAACTTGGTCTCGGGGAGGTTTACTCACTAGATAAAGAAAAAGAGGAACAAGCACACGACGCGTACGATAATGTACGTGATTTCTCCTACTACAAGTCTGAACGCGGATTCAAGATTCTTAATTGCCCTCTGGAAGTAAGGGAAGACCTTCATAGTTTAGCTAAAAATACTGATGAAGTCCTAAAGTCTCTTCAGATAATCCCAGAATTTGAGTCGAAGGTTGCACACTATAGTCGAGCGTTAACAGCTTTTAAACTATTTGAATGTGAGAAAAATGAGCAGAAGCCATCAAAATTACGACTCAATACTATTCGTGGTGTCAATGACCCAACAGAAGGGCTAGTTCTGAGTAATTATTGGGATCAGCAAGGTATTCCAGAAACCACACATACAAATGATACCGCAACTTTCGTTAGTTGCTTCACTTTTAATCACGACAGTCTTAATCAGTTTCGTCTCTATGGGAAAGAGGATGGCCGGGAAGCAACAGGCGTCAGCCTGGTATTCAAGAAAGAGTTTTTTAGCAAGCACTCAGGCGCACTAAAGTATATAGCCGGTGCCTCATCGGATCCATCTAATAAATCTGGCGAAAATGAGTCCGACGAAGCAGGGAAACTGGAGAGTGACAATAAGAAAAAAATAATAGGTAAATCCACACTCTACCGCTGTATTTATCTAGACCCCGAGACCGGATATTGGACTCTGGCTCAACGTGATAAATCCACTTTCTACCGTCACTATAAAGAGAAAGCAGAAAAAAAGTGGAAAACATATTATAAGTTAATCCTAATAAAAGATAAAAAAGTCGAAAAACACTTATTTAACAAAGAAACTAATGACAATAACTCCGTTAGCAACGAAAATAATAAAATTAAATCTATCTCACAAGTACTTAATTTAATGTTTACAGATAAAAATCACACATACAATGAATGCGATAAAGACAAAAAACAGAAAATTCTTGAAGTCATCCGGTTTATTCTTCTCCCCTTGCAGTACCTGGTGAAACATATTGCTTTCCAGGAGGAACAGGAATGCCGCATTATGTACACTACCCATCTTCACGATGAGAAAATCCATCATGATTGGGAAAAACAGTGGATGTACGTCGAGTATAAGGAGCAAGTACTGCCACATATCGATAAGATCTGGCTCTCCCCCGGTGCGGCAAAATACCAAGATTTCTTCCGCATCCTGTTAGATAAAGGAGAAAACGACAACAAGGTTCGTATCTCTCAAAACCCCTTTAGAAACAAGGAGTAAAGGAGTAGGGAGCCTGCACAAGGGGTCTTCCTCCACCTGAAAACATGATGTCTACCCGCAAAAACTTATTCTAATCTTCATCTTTCTACGGGGGCGTCAAACTTCACACAGAGGTTGCACACCGTTACTCTTATATATATGCGTTTCAGGCAGGATCTTATGCCCTGCCCGAAATTCTACAGACACCGCCTATGGAGATCACCGTGACCGAAGCAGAGAACCCGTTAGAGCAGATGACCGTGCAGGAGCGCCTTAACCTGAGCAAGGAGCACTACAAAGCTGGTGCTTTCGATAAAGCTATCGATGTCCTGGGCACAATTTCTGCCGACGAGAACCCGCAAGCCTACGCAACAGCTCAAAACAATCTCGGCATCGTTTACCGAGACCAGGGCAAGGTAGAGCAGGCGGTCGAAGCCTGGAACCGCATTCCCAAAGATGTTCCCGAACTATATGCCAAGGCGCACAATAACCTTGCCTCTGCCTATATTAAACAGGGCGAAACTGATAAAGCCCTTGAAGCGTGGAAGAACATTCCCTCTGCTGCCCCAAAGCAGTACGCAATGGCGCAGTTCAACCTGGGTGTAACCTACGCGCAGCAAAACAACGTTGATGAAGCTGTCGAAGCTTACCAGCGTGTTCCCAAGGATGTCACTAATCTTTATGCGCACGCGCAATACAACCTGGGTGCCACATACGCGCAGCAGGGCAAAATGGATGAGGCCACTGAAGCCTACAAGAACGTCCCCGATGCGGCCCCCGCAAAATACGCGAAAGCACTCAACAACCTGGGCGTGCTCTACGAAGGGCAGGGTAAAGCCGAACAGGCTTCTGAAGCCTACCAGCAGGTACCCAGCACCGTTCCTGACCAATACGCGATGGCTCTCAACAACTTGGGCGTAACCTATTACAACCAAGGCAAGACAGAGCAGGCTCTCGAACTTTGGGAGACCGTTTCTACCGATGTTCCCGAGCAGTACGCGACGGCGCAGATGAATATGGGTATGGTCTACGACAGTCAAGGAAAGCTAGAACAGGCTATTGCCGCGTGGGAGCGTGTACCCGAGAGCTTACCGGAACGCTACGCTTCGGCACAGTACAATATCGGTACTTCCTATGTGGAGCAGGGCAAACCGACGAAAGCAGTCGAGGCTTGGGAGCGTATTCCTGCGAGCGCCTCTGAGCCCTACGCGGTAGCCCAATACAACACCGGACTTATCTACGAAGAACAGGGCAATATCGACGATGCCCTAGTGGCGTGGGAACGTGTTCCCAAGGATGCTTCTGAGCACTTCTACAAAGCCCAATTCAATATTGGCGGGGCCTACTACAAACTGGGTGAAACGGACGAGGCAGTTGCCGTCTGGAAGAATATTCCCGAGTCTGCTGCGGAGCAGTATGAGATGGCACAAACCAACCTGAGTATCATCGCCGAGAACCAGGAAAAAGCCAAGGATAGCGGCGAAACCGAGCAGCAGGACGGGAGCGCCGAACACCAAGAAAAACCTTCCGAACAGAAGAAGCAGGAAGGCTAAGATAACGTGAGGATTACTCCCCTCACTATCAGCGATGTTCCGATTTTGCGCGGCATTGCCCGTGATACGTTTACCGAAACATTTTCAGAGGCTAACAAAGCCGAAGATATGGATCGCTACCTTGCGGAACGGTTCTCAGAAGATCAGCTCGCCCGGGAACTCAGCAACCCTGAATCGTTCTTCTACGTTGCCGAGGTAAACGGGCACGTCGTGGGTTACCTCAAGCTCAATACTGCACACGCACAAACCGAACCGCAGGCGGCGGACGCGCTCGAAATTGAGCGTATCTACGTGCTGAGCAACTATCACGGAAACGGTGTTGGGCAGGCCCTCTACCATCACGCCATGAGTGTGGCAGAAGACCGAAAGGCAAGCTATGTGTGGCTAGGGGTGTGGGAGCATAATCATCGAGCCCTGCGCTTCTACGAGAAAAACGGGTTCACCGCCTTCGGTACGCATATTTTTCAGCTGGGTAACGACCAGCAGACGGATATCCTGATGAAGAAATCTGTTGCCGCCTAAACGCTGCGCCTAGCCTGAATCCCTTCGGTGGTTAGGATATGAAGGATGCGCTTATCTTCGCGCTGAGGCTCCTTCCCGTATAGTTAGAGAAAACAGTTTTTGCTTGAGGGTAAGCCCCGGCAAAATAGGTGCTCATCAACACCTGGTGCAGGAAAGGAAATCATGGTCGATCAGCCTCATGCAGAGATGCAACGCTACGCCCAGGAACAGGTAGATCTTGGCGCACAATACTACGAACAGGGTCTGCTCGATCAGGCATGTGAAGCGTGGGAGAAAGTACCTGAAAGCGTTCCCGATCAGTACGCCATCGCGCATGTAAATATAGGTATTGTCTACGACGGTCAAGGCCAGCATGAGCAGGCCATTAAGGCATGGCAGAAGGTTCCCGAAAGTGAGACTCAGCCCTATGCCGTAGCACAGTACAATATCGGATCTGTGCACGAGGCTTTAGAGCAGGATGAGTCTGCTTTAGCGGCATACAGCAAAGTTCCTAAAATAGATGTTCTGCACTATTCCATGGCACAGTTCAATAGCGCCGTGCTCCTGCACCTGCATGGTAACTTGACCACGGCTCTAAGTACCTATCAGAAAATACCTGCCAGTGTTCCCGATCAGTATGCGCGAGCACAGCTGAATTTAGGCGTTTTGTACCAGCAGATGGGGCACAATGATCAGGCTTTTGAGGCTTGGAAACGTGTTTCCCCAGATTTTCCTGAGCTCTATGAGGTGGCTCAGTCGTATCTGAACGACGAAGAGGCTTAGCAAGAACCGGATTGAAGATTTAGGAGCCTCTGCCTAATACCCACCCAACGCTGACAAGAAATCAACAAGATAATTTTTGTAAAATATCTATTTCCTTAATAACTAGAGAATATATATCTCGTTAGGTGGCAGTATGTGAGGGATTAACACCTTTATATACTCTATGAGGGATTCATGCAACATGGGAATTATTTATATATAAAATATTTTATTGTAAATATATTTCATGTAATCAGCTTACGAATAAACACATCTATTCATATCGATCTCTAAATATAGATTCATATAATTTGACTGAGTTTATTTTCACAACGTATTGAATATTAACTACTATTTAGTTAGTGTTGTATATATGAGTTCAAAACATGATATTCGCGATCCTTGGAGCAGGATAGAGATCCTCACCGAGCAGTGTTTGAAGCTTTCTACTTCTGACATTCCCTACGTTCCTCCGCAGATCCCTGATATGTTGAGCTGGTTATTGTCTAGGCTAAGCAACAGTTATATCCAAGAGGAAAGTGTGTTTGCTGCACACGCCCTTGGTAGGTTCTCAGATGCTGCTAAGAAGATCTACCAGAAAGAACTTTCAGAAGAGGAAGTATATTCTCTAACTTTCTATCCCGGCAGGAAGAACCCTGAAGGTCGTAGGGCTCCTGGTTTTGCAGAGGCTACGATTGAAACCACTAGGCGGTTACGTGATTTGCGGCAAATCGAAGATGTATTGTCCGCACACAGTGTTGGTGCTGTCTTAGGCGGCTCAATGAGCTACGGAAAATTTCGCAACGTTAAGGGCGGCAAAGATGCCTCTGACATTGATCTGCTTTTAGTAGTCGAGTCGTGGAATGATCTTTCCACTGCCCTCATGAAGTTACAAGAACTTCCATTTACATCCGACAAAAATATAGAACACATGATGAAGCGTCTACGGAAGATGCTAAGCAAGTGGGCTCCTGAAGAGAAAATACTATTCTCAGGCAAGATTGACCTGTGGACGGAGCAGGAAGACCCCATGCTCTATGACTTGAACGTCTCGTCAGAGTACAAGCTAAGCCTGCATTGCATGAGTCGTGTTGGTGTTGAAAAGATGTTATTGAAGGATATCCGCAATATTGTAAAAACCGATGACATAGAGTCAGAAAAGTTCCTCGATTACCGTGAAGCAATGCCTACACGGCAGGATATTCAGCGCACTTTTACTGGAGAGATGATCTCCGTTGACATTGATTTTATCGAGCATTATGGTTCATACGCTCGTTTCACTTCAGCATTCGTCATTAAAAACGGCCAATATTATCCTGGGATGCTTCAGGGCCTTGTGCTTCCTACTTTTGATGTCCTATGGGGGGATTACAAGTTTAGGAGGCTCGTAAAATCGTTCAAGTGGAAGCTCATTGAACGGTTAAGGTACGAAAAGAAAGCGTTCCCAGACAATACTCTCCGTTTGAGCTTTGCCCACACGCGGAGTGATGTATTTGCTAGGCAGGTTCAAAAAGATGCCAACGAAACTACTGACTTAGGTTAGTAGGTTGAGAGCCCGTAAACATTATATCTTTCTTGTCTAAATCTGAACTTATAGATCAACCCAAGCGATAAAGAACTCTGAGACAGACTTCAAGAGAAGATCTAGACCAGAAACGTATCGGGTGTTTTGTTTGGCAATTCTTTTCTTGCCAAACAAAACACCCGACTGTGTCATATACGCTAAATAGGTCAGTTGCTTAGCCCAGAACCGCCACGATTTCTTGAACAATCTGCCAGTTTTCGCTGCGCTTTTTCCAGGTGATAGTGAATAGAAAATCCTGCTCCTGCGCTCCCTGACTCATCCTGCGTTTGAGTACAATAGTTCCAGTTTCACCGTCAGAATCGGCAAAAAGTATGGTGTGCGCTGTGTTCAGGGGTGCGGCGCCGCTGTCTTTGAGTGCTTGAAAGAAATCGATATTGTCCTGTTTCGAGAGAATCTGCACCGTATTATCCGGCAGGATCCGCACAAATTTCAGGTCGTCGGCGTACACCCGCTGCAGAAAATCAATATCGTAGCTGGTGCCGCGCGCAATCAGCTCTTCGGTGAGCGTTTTCATCGTCTCGTCAATCATGCTGCCCTCGCTCTCTGACGTGGAAATACGTACAAGCTCAGCCTAGCATCTGAAAGTTCCATCCCGTCATATTCATCAGGTATGCTCGTGCTATGACTGTTTAGTTATCGTCTTATGACGATCCGTTCCAGGTATCCATATCACACTCCGTAGTGTGAACACGGCTATTTTTAGCACACATAAACATAATTCTTAAGGAAACAGTCATGACTATCCCCTGGCTCCCGGCAGCTCAAACCGCTCATAACCCTCAAGCGGTGGCACGTATTCTCAAGACCCTGCCTGAATGGTTTGGACGTGAAGAGTCCAATGCCAAATACATACATGATGCTGAACGACTGGAAACGTGGACGGTAACTCATCCCGAAACCCACGAAATTGTGGGTATCATGCTTATCGTCCAGCACTACCCGGTTGAGGCAGAAATTCATTTGTTGGCAGTAGATGCTGCCTTTCACGGATACGGAATTGGCACTTCCCTAATAAATGCATTTGAAAAGGATGCACGTAACCGTGGTATCAGGCTGATACAGGTAAAGACGCTTGGAGAATCTTTTTTCAACGAACCGTACCAACGCACCCGAAATTTCTATAAAGCTGTAGGGTTTTTGCCTCTTGAAGAGACAGACCTGTGGGGCGAAGATACTCCCTGTCTGATTATGGTAAAAGCAATCTAACTAGCTTGACGTACATAGAGCGTAGGCTTCATCCTTCCAAAAGCTTACGCTTCTCAAGACGTCTAAAACGGGTTCTAACATTTCTTGAACCCCTCACAACGTCATGTATAGACCTATTCCAATGTAACAACCGTATCGCAGCGGGCAATGTCTTCAGGGCGGTGCGAGACCAAAACAGTTGCCATTCCGCTGGTGCGAGTTGCCGTGTCCAGATCAGCCATAAGCGCCGCAGCTGATTCAGAATCTAAATGCGCGGTAGGCTCATCCAGCAGAAGCACCGGAGATTCCACGAGCAGGGCACGAGCCACCGCAAGACGTTGCCGCTGGCCTCCTGAAAGGAACCCACCGCCAGCACCAACACGGGTGTGCAGACCTTCCGGCAGGGTGCTGTACCACTCCCCCAAACCTACACGTTGCAGGACCCTTATCATTTGTTCTTCGCTCGGGTGATCAGCACGATCGCGTGCCAAGAGTAAATTGCCTTCAAGAGTAGATTCAAAAATATGCGCAGCCTGTGGGCACCATGCCGCATACCCTCGAAGCTGATCGTTCCCCAGCGCTTTTCCGTAGGAGCGAATTTCGCCAGCTTCCAACGGCAGGAACCCCAAAAGAGTCGCCAGCACGGTGCTCTTACCCGAACCTGAGGGACCGGTAATTCCCGTCCACTTTCCGGTATGCGCCGTAGCGTTAAGATGCTCAAAAACGGGCTTGTCCATGCTCGGCCACCGAGCGGCAGCATCGACAAGTTCAAGAGCAGGTTCCTGCCCCTGAGACTCGCGAACAGACTTAGCATGAGAGGCACCCGATGTACCGTCCTCAAGTTCTGAAACACTATTTTCATCCGCAATACCGGGAGCAATCTGCGCCAACAATGCGGCAAAAGAAGACCACGAACGCACCGCTTCTATATGCTGCACAGAACTTTCTATCATTGCCGTACACATGAGAACCACGGCGGCAGATTCCGGAGCACCTACCGTTCCCGATACCGCTAACGGATACGCAATAACCGCGCACCACAGTGCCGCTCCGAACCAGCTCAGGGTCACAAGCGCCCTACCAAGACCTTGGGCATACGAGGTGCGAGTCAATGCGGCAACATTGCGATCGTTCAAACGTGTTGTAGCAATCTCAATGCTCGGCGCAACCCCGTTAGCGCGAATATCTTCTGCAGCGCTCAGTACACCGGTGCCTAAACGCAGAAGCTCAGCTGTACTTTCCCGTGTGGTTTCCTCAGCATGAGCGTCCGCACGCGTAACAGCCCATGGCACAAGAATTGTTGTTATCAAGGCTGCGAGCGCTACGGGCACAATCGCCTGAGGTAGCACAACAACGGTGGTTATTAGTGCTGTTACCATCACAAGTACATGTGCGGCAGGTGGAATAAGAACACGCGGAATACTGTCACGCAGCTCATCTATGCCGCCAATAAGCCTTTCCAGCAGGGCGTCACCGCGAAGCAGGGCCCGCACGCTGCCAACATTAAGATAGGCCCCGGTCCAGGCGCGCACACGCAGAGTATTCACTGCGGTCAAGACTTTAGCGTGGGTAAGTAAACGCTCGGCATATCGAGCACAGGCACGCCCTAGCCCAAAGAAGCGCACACCAACGATAGCTACCATAAGGAACATCATGGCTGGACCTTCGGCTGCACGCACGATAAGCCATCCTGAGAGCGCGGTCAGAGAAATTGCGGCAAGGGAGGTGAGGGCGGCAAGAATTACTGGCGGTAGCCCCTGTAATATGCCCAGCCCCGTAAGATTCCGCAGTGTTTTGAGGGTTTTCATGACTCCAACAGTATGTTCTGTGTTTTCTCGAACCATCTTTTCAGGAGCGTTGTGTAACGTTGGGCCATGCTCAGCAGAGGTATCGGCTGAGTCCTGCTTATGCGGGGCTGCAGCGGGGATAATCTTGGGCGCCTCATTCTGGACGATGCTCCACCGATACACCTGTTCATGCGATGGTTTCGCATGCGCTCCCTCGACTACTGCTGATGCCTGCACCACGCTATCGCAGTACTCGGTAAGTTCCGTTTCATGGGTCACGATTAGAACGGTTACTCCGCGTTCTGCGAGTGCGTCCAGGGACTGAGTTACAAGGTGGGCGGCGTGTGCATCCAGGTGGGCGGTAGGTTCATCTACTAGAACGGTAATCTGGAGATTTTGATGGTGATCGGTTGCACGGTGGAGGGCATCAATGCGAGCTAAGATGCGGGCGCATGCCAACCTGCGCGCTTGACCCGCGCTGAGCGATTCGGGGCTGAGCTCGCTCAGGTTTTCGAGCCCGAGCTTCCACAAATAGTTCTCTAGGCGTTCACGATCTGAGGGGCGTATCTGTGTTTCCCCCGTGAGAAGTTTAGCCGCATAGTCCTCTTCGCTGCGATCGGCGCTGAAGGCATAGAGCGCCATCTCGTGCAGGACCGTGGGGGCGGCGAAAATAGGATTCTGCGGAATACTCAGGGTGTTTCCGACACCTATAATGCATCCGGTTACCTTAATCGGTTCGGATGCGCCTGTTGGTACCAGTCCGTCGCGGACGCTCCCAGAAAGTACTCCGAGGAGCGTTGATTTACCGCATCCTGATGCTCCCAGAATGCCTACTAACGCTCCGCGCTGTTTTCCTACCGTATTTGGGCGTTTCGAAGTACGTGGAATGTTCAGGTTTACTGAGTCTAAGATCTGTGTACGTCCGGGGTATGTGACCGAGAGGTTCTCAATCACAAGGTGCTCGGGTGTTTCGGGAATCGTCGATACCTTTTCGCAGGAAGCATCCGCAGAAGCTTCTGGTACAGGAGTGTCAAGGACTGTACGTGCAGATCGGAGTGCGGCTATGCCGTCTTCAGATTGGTGGTAGGCTGCACCTACATCACGCAAAGGCTGGTAGCATTCAGGAGCCAGCAGGAGTACAAGGATTGCGGTATCGAGTCCGAGTGTGCCCTGTACCAAACGCACGCCAATAAGCACGGCGATCAGTGCCACCGAGATGGTCGTGATAAGTTCTAAAGCGAGCGAAGACATAAATGCGCTGCGAAGCGTCTGCATGGTACGTTCGCGGTATTGTTCACCCAGCTTCCTAAGGGCACGAGTTTGTGCACGTTCACGCCCCAGCCCGATCAATACGGGCAGCCCACGGATGAGTTCAAGAATATGGTCTGATAGACGGTGCAGCTCGGCTTGAGCGGCGGCTGTATCTTCACGTGTGGTTTTACCGATAAGTATCATGAAGATGGGAATAAGCGGCAGGGTGCACGCTAGGACGAGGGCACTTGTGATATCCAATGAGAGCACAATAAGCCACAGCAGAACGGGCACTACGGCGACCGAGACAAAGGCAGTCAGGGTTTTAGTGTAATAATCATCAAGAGCGTTCAGTCCCCGCGCCAGCAGAACGGCAGTTGCGCCTGTACCTTCAGGGGTGTCTGCCCCTCCTGTGGCTAAGACACGATGCACAAGTTTTTGGCGGATACTTGCTTTGGCTCCTACGGCTGCACGCTGAGCACTTACGGACAGCGCGTAATCGGCGCCTGCACGTACAGCAAGCGCTATCAGCGCCGTAACGATTAGCCCCCATGTTATGGCGTTTCCAGTGCCAAGAAGATTGCCTAGTCCTAGAAGCCATCCATTGGTACTGTCGAGTTTCGCTTGTGAGTTACCCGAGAATTCGATGAGAGCGCGATAGGTTTCTGGGTCGCTGGCGGCCTTTAGATGCTCGTGCTCGGCGGCGAGCGCAGTAAATCCGGCGTGGGCTGCCCGGGCAATGAGGGATGCGAGCGCCGCGCTAAAGATCACGGTTGCCAGTGTGTGTATCCCGGTGATAAGCCCGAAAACCCCTAGGTTTTTACGGGCGTCTGGTCCTAGCGGAGGACGTTTATCGTTGTTGCGCTGTGTTTTATTGGCGCGTCGGCTCACGTCTCGTTCCTTCCCTACCGCTAAAGTGAGTGTGGATATTTTCTCCGGTGTGTTTCCTAGTTTAGACACTGGTGGCGGGCTTGTCTGTCTTTGGTTTTAAAGTGTTTCCGGTGCCTTCACGTGTTGCTGAAAGCACCGGAAATACTTCTGTCCCCTCCCAATTACCGGGTATGTTCTCGGCTATGACGCCCTGTTAGGGTGCGTCACCAGCTCGCTAGCATCGTGGGCATCAGGGATATTTTCAACGCGCAAACGCTTGCGGAACACCCAGTATGTCCAGACTTGGTACACGATAATAACGGGCAATCCAAATCCACTCACAACGCTCATAACTCCAAGTGTGTACTCCGAGCTTGAGGCGTTTGCAATGGTGAGCGAATGAGCCGCGTCCAAGGTTGAAGGTAGTACGTTGGGGAAAAGAGCGGTGAAAATCGCCAGCGCGCCAAAAGCCATGAAGAAGCTCAGACCTGCGAAAGCACGGCCTTCGCGTGAGCTTCGGGCGCTTATCCATGCAAAGAGCACTGCAAATACGGCAAGAATAGTGCATAGCCAGGAAATACCGTTACCGGTTGTAACCTGCATGTACAGTACCCAGAGCACGATAGGCAAAAGCAGAAGCGGAAGCCAACGCACCAGGGCGGTGCGTGCGCGGTGGCGTATATCTCCATCGGTTTTCAAGGCAACAAAGGCAAGTCCTTGCACGAGGGCAAACCCTACAAGAGAGAGGCCGCCTAGAAGCACGGGCCAGGAGGCCCAGGCAAAGGCACCGCCTACACGGTCACCGTTGGCATTAATTGGTAAGCCAATGGAGGTCAGCGCAAGAAGCGCACCTACCAGTAAAGCGATGAAGAATGATGATAGCGAGAGAGTGATAGTCCAACCGCGAATCCATCGTTCATCGTTTTTCTTACCGCGATACTCAATAGCAACCACGCGGAAGATCAGGGCAAGCAGCGCTAAAGTTAGTGGAATATATAGGGCTGAGAATAGGGATGCGTACCATAACGGGAACGCCGCGAAGGTGGCAGCACCACCAGTAACGAGCCAAACTTCATTACCATCCCATACGGGACCGATCGTGTTCAGAAGCAGGCGTCGCTCTTTCTCGTTTTTGGCGAAGATGCTCATGAGCATGCCTACGCCCAAATCGAAACTGTCGAGGATAAGGTAGCCAATCCAGAAAATACCGATAGCGACGAACCAGATGGTTGGTAGCAGTGGCTGCCCGGCAAAGATATTAAAGTCGAAGGTCATCGTTTAGAATCCTTACCCGCCTAGTAGGCGAACTCCAAGACATCGCGCTTATCGTGACCGCTCTTTTCGCCGTCCTGCTCGTGTTCAGAACGCACGAGTTCGGGCATAGCGGCTACCACGCCAGCCTTTATATATTTAGCCAGCAGGTAAATTTCGACCATCATCAGGATGCCGTACACCGCTCCTAGTGCGATAAGCGAGAATAGTATCTCTTCGCCGCTCACACCCGGAGAAACCGCTGCCGCCGTGAACATGAGGATGGATGGGTCACCCTCAGGGTTGGGCGCCACCACGAAGGGCTGGCGTCCCATTTCGGTGAAGATCCATCCGAGGGCGTTGCCGAAGAAGGGAGCCCAAATTCCCCACAAAGCCAGGGTTTTCAGCCACTTGGCTTCGGGAACGGTACCGGTTCCTTTTTTACGGGTAACCCATAGTACGTAGACGTACGAAAGTGCACCAATACCACCAAGCGTGATCATGCCGCGGAATCCGTAGTAGGTGACTTCCATAAGGGGCAAATAGTTGATCTTCTGCCCGGCACGCTCACCGTAGAGGGGGTTATCCGCCAGATGCGTACCGTATTTAGCTTCGTATTCAGGCATAAGGGTTTTCACACCCTTGACCTCGGTGGTGAAATCTTCGTGGGCCAGGAATGAGAGTGCACCGGGAACCTCAAGCACTGCCTGCACCTTATCGCAGTCTTGAGACCCCAGAGAAGATATAGAAAGAACCGAGAAACCGGTACCGTCATGGCATGCCGCCTCGGCAGCCGCCATTTTAAGGGGCTGCTGATGAATCATGAGCTGAGCTTGAGCGTGACCGCTAAGAGCCACACCAGAGAACCCGATGAGACCCACAATCGCGCCGATGCGCAGGGAACGGAACCAAACCTTGTAGTCGGTCTTATCACGACCGCCAACTTCGGCATCTCCAACTACAACCTTGCCATCCTCTACGATGTCAATGCCGTCACGGCGTCGGCGCCAGAGCTTATACCAAGAAATACCGACCAGGAATCCACCGGCGACCTGAATGGCGCCAAAGATCACGTGGGGGAAGGTAAGAAGCGCGGTGTTATTTGTGAGAACAGCCCAAATATCAGTCATGCGGGGACGGCCATCGACCATTTCAACGCCTACCGGATGCTGCATCCAGGAGTTTGCCACCAGAATAAAGTATGCGGATACCCAAGAACCGAGAACCGCCATGAAGAGGCATAGGGCGTGAACTTTGGGCTTGAGCTTGTCCCATCCAAAGATCCAAAGCCCCAGGAAGGTTGATTCGATAAAGAAGGCAAAAAGACCTTCCATAGCTAGCGGCGCACCAAAGACGTCACCCACAAAACGCGAGTATTCACTCCAAGCCATACCAAACTGGAATTCCTGCACTAAACCGGTTGCCACACCCATTGCGAAGTTGATGAGGTAGAGCTTTCCCCAGAACTTCGTCATACGTTTGTATTCGTCTTTTTTCGTGAAGATATAGCGCAGGTACAGGAAGGTGACGACCATACCCAAGCCGAGGGTTAGGGGCACCATAAAGAAGTGGTAGACGGTCGTGATACCGAACTGCCACCGCCCAATGTCAAGGGGATCCATGTACATGATCCTTTTCTAGAATGTGTAAAGTCTACTGTTGGCAGACACGCCCGGGAGCGTAGCACACCTCCGGAAGTCAGGTGCACATATCTCAGGATGTCTTACATAGGTAAGGTAACGCGTTTTAAAAACGGCATGAACCAGGCAAGTTTTACACTCAGGTGTGCATGGCTTGACGAACCTATAAAGGTAGTTAACACAATTATTGATTTTTATGCGCTTTGACCCGTAGATATTGGGAGAAATTTCAAGATAAGCATCACGCCTTGGTGATGCCTTTCCTAAAACTTTCCAAGAAATCGAAGGTCAGCAATTTACACGTACTAAGGTGACTCCCCCAAATTATGAGGAGAGACACCTTTTTCTTATAGTCATACATAATTTATGAAGAAGGACACAGTGAGTATAATCACCAATATTTGCAGCGTCAAATATCTGTCAAAAAGAGGTTTCAACTCTCCTGCGTCAGATTGTTCACAGGTGCAAGCTAAATATCAATATTGTCCTGATCGAGCTGATGCGCACCAGCAATAATAAATTCCTTACGCGGAGCAACCTCCGCCCCCATCAGGAGCGAGAAAGCCTGCTCAGCTGCCTCCGCGTCTTCAATTCGGATGCGGCGTAGCATACGATGCCGGGGATCCATCGTAGTTTCGGCAAGTTGGTCGGCATCCATCTCACCCAAACCTTTATAGCGCTGAATAGGCTCTTTATAGCCCTTACCCTCAGCCTGCAGCTGGCCCAGCAGTTCATGCAGCTGACGTTCTGAATAGGTATACACCATCTCGTTCGGTTTACCTCGGTTAATAACCTCTACACGATGCAGCGGCGGTACCGCCGCATATACACGACCGTCTTCGATGAGCGGGCGCATGTACCGGTACATGAGAGTAAGAAGCAGGGTACGAATATGAGCGCCATCAACATCGGCATCGGTCATCATGATGACTTTGCTGTAGCGTGCCGCCTCCAGCTCGAATGTACGCCCAGAACCGGCACCAATTACCTGGATTAGGGCCGCGCATTCGGTGTTCGCCAGCATATCTGTTACTGAGGCACGCTGAGTGTTCAGAATCTTGCCGCGAATCGGTAGAAGCGCTTGATAGGCCGAAGATCGCGCCAAGCGGGCGGTACCCAGTGCGGAATCGCCTTCCACAATAAACAGCTCAGAATGCTCTACGTTTGTTGAGCGGCAGTCCACAAGTTTTGTTGGCATTGAGGAAGATTCCAAGGCAGTTTTGCGCCTCTGAGTTTCCTTGTGAATACGTGCTGAGATGCGGGTTTTCATCTCAGACACAACTTTTTCACACAGAGCTGCAGCCTGTGCTTTCTCGGCGCGTGCCGTAGAGTTCAGCCGAGCCTTGAGCTGATCACCAACTACTTTAGAGACGATCTGCCGCACAGCCGGTGTTCCCAGAATTTCCTTTGTCTGCCCCTCGAATTGAGGCTCCGCAAGACGCACCGTCAGCACGGCGGTAAGACCTGCGAGGGCATCGTCTTTCTCGACCTTATCATTGCCAACCTTAAACTTTCGAGCGTTGTCGGCAAGATGCTTGCGGAATGTTTTGAGAAGTCCTTGTTCAAACCCCGTGGCGTGGGTTCCGCCTTTGGGCGTGGCAATAATATTGACGAAGCTGCGGATTGTCGTCTCGTAGCCAATGCCCCAGCGCAGAGCAATATCAACCTCACACTCACGGTCAACTTCGGTGAGTTTAGAGCGCCCATCCGAGCCTAGAACGGGTACGGTTTCCGTAAAAGAGCCTCTGCCGCTAAAACGCCAAATATCGGTCACGGCAGAATCATGGGCCAGGAATTCAACAAATTCGCTAATACCGCCGTCATGCTGAAAGACCTCTTCGTAAGGGCCAAACTCACCCGGAGTTCCAGGGATGCGCCGCTCGTCTCGAATAGCAATGCGCAGCCCGGGAATAAGGAATGAAGTTTGGCGGGCACGTGCCACCAAATCCTCGTAGCTAAAACGCGCATCCGGGGTAAAAATCTGCGGATCAGCCCAATACCGTACTCTGGTTCCAGTGACACCACGCTTGGCGCGCCCTACGATCTGAAGCGCAGGATGTTTCTCATCTGCAGGAGTAAAAGAGTCTTCAGGCTTAGGAGTGCGCCCGGAATCGAACACGCCCGGTAGCCCATGTCGAAAGGACATTTGATAGGTTTTTGACCCGCGATCTACCTGAACGTCAAGACGCGATGAAAGCGCGTTCACCACCGAGGCGCCCACACCGTGCAGACCGCCCGATGCCGTGTACGATCCGCCGCCAAATTTGCCGCCAGCATGGAGCTTCGTGAAAACCACCTCTAGCCCGGAAAGCCCGGTTCGAGGCTCAACATCGGTAGGGATACCACGACCGTCGTCCTGTACTTCAACAGAACCGTCTCGGTAGAGAATGATCTGAATTGACTGTCCGTAACCGGCAAGAGCCTCATCAACAGAGTTATCAATAATCTCCCAGAGGCAGTGCATAAGACCGCGGGAATCGGTCGAACCAATGTACATGCCCGGGCGCTTACGCACCGCTTCAAGACCTTCGAGAACCGAGAGGTGTCGGGCAGTATAGTTCGATGCAGCCAAGATGTTCCCTTTCGAAATGGTTTTCTTCGTAAGTCTATTCTATCGTGCACCGCAGGTAACTTGTGTTTACCCTCGTTACGAACGATGTAGCGATTTCATGTGTAGCCCATCCTGGACGCTGAGAGCGAAAGGCTCGGGGCGAAGGTATGGCACCGAGGGTATATGTGGTTGGATAGAGTTACGACAATTCTAGGAACCTATGAGAACTTCAGTAAGGGAGATTTTCAGTGAATGCTCATGCAACTCTCGAATCTGTTGATTCGCGTACGTTAAATTCCCACGACCGTTGCGATGTGTGTGGTTCTCAGGCATATATTCGTGCGGTCTTGCCTTCCGGGGGCGAACTGTTCTTCTGCGGTCACCACGGACGTGCCCACGAAGAAAAGCTCAAAGGGCTTGAAGGCATCTTGTTGTGGGACGATCAGACGTCACGACTTTAGGGCGAGATTCCCGAGGGCGTGACATCCGCCAGTAAATTACCAAGGGTACGGTTTCCTCTTCACGAAGAAAGTCGTACCCTTGAAGTTTCTAATGCGTTTCGCCGGTCGCCCGCGCCGAGCTTTCATGCCTATTAGTCACCATAATATTGGACGAGAAATAGAACTCTTCCGGCAGTTCGTTAGTCACAGGACCGTGCGGAAATTCGCTAATCTTAGGCACAAAATACCAGTCCATCAGTTCGGCGCTTGTCTGTTTCAGGATCTTACGCACACGCATGGCGCGCGCTACTTGACGGCGAAGTCGTGGGGTATCTTTCTGCGTCGAGGTAAAAATCCACGGTTTCTCGTATCCTTCAGCGACGGTACCGAAGGTAATCTGCAAGAACCCATCGTCGGTCGTGGAATAAAGAAGATCATTGGGCATAATATCGGTGAACGCGAGCATCCAGCTATGTCGGCGCTCATAGCATTCACGGGTTGTCTGCAAAGCCGCGATAAGGCGGTGGTCAATCAAGAGCTCTACCCGACGTTCCGTGATGTCCCCCAGCTTGGCGTAGTTCCCAAAAGCGCGGTTTGCGCCGGAACGACGCGGCCATTTGGTGACGGCTCCATGAGGAACTTCTCCCGCAAAGGTGAACGGACCGCGAATAGTACCGGCCAAACGTAACCGTTCAAAGGGTGCTGTAGGCAGAAAAGTGTAAAGCAACCTATCGGCGCTTACCGATTTGCCCCAGCGTGCAGCTTCAAAAATAGTTGGTTCCGGTCCTACAGGGTACATACGGGGCATAGGCCGCCCATATTCGTCAAAACCCTCACGGGATTTTCCATCCGGCAGATAACCTTCCAGAGTTGCTCCCACCGGTCGAGTCCATGATCCTGAATAGGGTTTGACGATGCGCGGGTTCTGCACCGGAAGAATGCTGGTGCGTGCGCCGAAGTAGGCGGGCATCCTTTCCAGATTGCGCCACGCGTATTTTGCGGCAACTGCTTCGCGCCACCAAAGGGGCCGTTTACCGGGGGTTTGCCCGCCCAAACAGTGCATCAAGACCCAAAACCCTGCCCAGAGAAAGCATAAAGCTGCGCCGCTCAGAGTTACGATGCTTCCAACCAGTGCTGCGGTACCTGTCGCCCAGATATTGATGCCCACCCATGCTGTTAAGAACCCCCAGCATCCCATGGCATAGGGCCCGAGAGTTATCACTGGATCAACTACTTTAACAGCGGCGATAACACGCCGGTTGAGCCCGCGCCAGATATAAGAGTATGCCCACAGCGCGGGAATCAGCAGAATAATCATTACAGCAAAGAGAACAATCATCAGGGCCTCAAAGCATATCTGTTGCCGTATATATTACTTACCATTGTGCCTTGTACCAGAATCGTTTTATACGATCTTCACGGTCGAAGCTGAGAAAGAGATGACCGCAACGTTCTTTCTTCAGAAGATGTCGTACATACCCGATTGATGTGCTAAAACACTCCGATCATGTGTCTTTATGAAAGAACCTCATAGGACGCATGATTATTTATGCTCAAGAGCTTGCTGCAGATGCGGAACTAATGCTTCAAAGGCACGCGCTCGGTGACTTATTGAATTTTTGATCTCCGCCGGAATCTGGGCACACGACTGGTCCGCATAGGCTCCATCATAAAGCGCGTTGTCACCATTAAGCTCCACCGGCATCATAATAGGATCATACCCAAACCCGCCGTCCCCCTGCGGTGCGTGCAAAAGCGTTCCAGGAAGCTCGCCGTACTCGACTGCTTCATACCCACCGAGCGCTGAAGGAACAGCGAGGGAGGCGGCACAGCAGAATTTAGCGGCACGATGTTCATCGCTAATATCGCGAAGTTGCCCTAAAAGCAGGGTGAGATTCGCGGTATCGTCCCCATGCTCCCCCGCCCAGCGCGCCGAAAAAATGCCGGGAGCGCCGTGAAGAACCTCAACGGAAAGACCCGAATCATCGGCAATAGCGATAAACCCTGTAGATTCTGCCACGGCACGCGCCTTGAGCAATGAATTCTCGGCAAATGTTACCCCGGTCTCTGGAACATCGGGGGCAGTGATGCTGGCGGCATCGACCACATCGGTATCCACGTTCAACCCAACAATACGGTTACGCAAAATTTCGCGAAGTTCGCGCAGCTTACCTTGATTGCGACTCGCTAAGACAACCTTAACCATAAAAGTATTACCCCTCTTCAAGAGATTCACGCTGTATCCGAGCAAGTTCGGCGGTGCCTTCTAAAGCAAGATCGAGCAAAGCATTCAGCTCATCACGGTCAAACGGTGCGCCTTCTGCCGTACCCTGAACCTCCACAAATTTCCCGGATCCGGTCACGACCACGTTCATATCAGTTTCAGCGCGCACATCCTCGGTATAGGGCAAATCAAGCATGGGAGTACCGTCGATAATACCCACGGAAATAGCTGACACAGAGTCTTTCAAAGGCGTAGCACCGGGTGAAAGCAGACCATTACGCTGTGCCCACGCGATAGAATCGGCGAGCGCTACATAGGCACCCGTGATCGAAGCGGTACGGGTTCCGCCATCTGCCTGAAGCACATCGCAATCCAGAACGATAGTGTTCTCCCCCAGCGCGTTCATATCGATAACGGCACGTAGGGATCGCCCAATAAGACGGGAAATTTCGTGTGTACGACCGCCAATTTTCCCCTTGACGGATTCGCGCGAAGACCGGGTTCCTGTAGCGCGCGGAAGCATAGCGTATTCTGCGGTCACCCAGCCTTTTCCTTCTCCTTTAAGCCAGCGCGGCACCCCTTCCGTAAAGGATGCGGTGCACAGCACCCGGGTATCGCCGAACTCTATCAGCGCCGAACCTTCGGCTTGGTTTGACCATCCGCGAGTGATGGTGATGGGGCGCAGTTCGTTGAGGGCACGACCGTCGGCACGGGCTACAGAAGTCATAGTTCTCCTACTCTTCTTCCGGTGGAAGAGATATGTTTGACATAGGTGGATCGAGCAGTTCGATAACGTTCAGGGTTGAGGTTGGCGGATGCGTGGGTGCTGGCCTAGGATGCACGCGATAGCTTGCTGCAACCTCGGCGACGCCTACCGGCCCGTCGAATGCACTTTGTGCCTCGGCACGGGCGATATCGGGGTCGTTCCACACGGGCAGATGCGTTAACAAAAGGTTGCGTACCCCGGCTTCTTGGGCCGCTTCACCGGCGCGCTTACCGGTCAGGTGAATACCGCGCAACGCATCGTCACGTCCTTCTTGATACGCCGCTTCGCACAGGAAAAGATCGGCACCGCGGGCAGCTTTGATGAGCCCATCGCATGTATCGGTATCACCGGAGTATGCAAAAAGTGTTCTGCCGTCCCGGCTATTGCAGGTAATACGTAGCGCGTAAGGATCTTTAGCAGGGTGGAGCACCCTAAAGGGTTCAACTGTGAAAGGACCGATTTCGACTTTATGTCCTTCGTCCCAAGTATGATATTCAAACTCGGTACTCATGCCCGGGTCTGGGTCAAGCCCGTGCGTTGCCGAAAGATATTCGTTAATGGCGGCAGGTCCGTAGAGAGGAATCCTGCCTTTGGGCCAGCCTCGGGGATCCCATTTCACGGCAACGTGCAAACCGGAGAGATCAATGCAGTGGTCAGGGTGAAGATGCGATATCAGGATAGCGTCAATCTCAGTCAGGTCAATGTACCGTTGAAGTACACCTAGTGAGCCGTTGCCCATATCCATGAGCACACGCCACGTGTGCCCAGCATAGTCGGTTGCTGAGAGCAGATAACAGCTCGCCGGAGAATTTGGTCCGGGAAACGAGCCGGTACAGCCGATAATCGTCAAGCGCATACGGGGTGTTTCCTATTCGGTGTGTGTGAAAGCGGCAAGACTTGAGTCAATCGTGACGGAAGGCAGTCCTGAAGCTTCTTCGGAGTTGGAGTCTTTCGTAGTGGCCTTTTCGCTGCCTGCTGGTGCGGGAAGAGTCGCCAAAGAGCCTGTGGGGAATCGTTCTGCCACAGATGCCGTGTGCCGCACATTGTGAACTTCTGGGCCCAAGAACCTGCGCGCTAGGTTCTCGAAAGTCTCAGATTCGCCGGTCGCTAAGAATTCATGATGCGGATTCGTTTCAAGGTCAGGATTCTCAATATTCTCGGTAAGAAGTGCCCGATAAACGTCTTTGGCGGTCTCATCTGCCGAAGACACAAGAGTTACGTCCTCCCCCATGATGTAGGAAATAATGCCCGTCAGCAAAGGGTAGTGAGTGCAGCCAAGTACCAGCGTGTCTACTCCCGAATCTTTAAGGGGCTGCAGATATTCTTCGGCAGTACGCAAAAGTTCGGGTCCGGATGTCACGCCCTTCTCCACGAACTCGACGAATCGAGGACATGCGACAGACTGCACCATAAGGTTCGGGGCAATCGCAAATGTATCTTCGTAAGCGCGTGAGGTTACCGTTGCCTCTGTGGCGATAACCCCGATCTTACGGTTGCGGGTCGCGGCTAGTGCTCGACGCGCGGCGGGCTGAATTACCTCAATCACGGGAATACCGTAGTGGCGGGTGTAGCGTTCGCGCGCATCCCGAAGCACGGCGGCAGAGGCAGTATTGCACGCAATAACCAGCATTTTTACGCCGGAATCAACAAGCTCGTCCATAATGCGCAGAGCATTGGCACGAACCTCAGCAATTTTGAGCGGGCCGTAGGGTCCATGAGCGGTGTCGCCTACATAAATAATGCGCTCATGCGGCAACTGATCCATAATAGCGCGCGCAACGGTCAGACCACCTACCCCGGAGTCAAAAACTCCGATGGGTGCGCTTGATGTCGGACCAGCCGGTGGCGCGGGGGTTCCCCACGGGGTGCGGGTACGATATGGATTTGAGGTATCTAAGTTATCGCTCACGAACTTTACCTGTTTTCCTTCAGCATATGATGTACTTTATTTTCATTCTAAGGTGTTACAGATACTGTCCTGTTCTAGATAGCCGCCTCTGAGTCCTAAACCACCCTATAGGATGGGCCACATCAAGGTTCGGGCAGTGATGTTTCTATCGCATGCGGTACTGAGCTCGTTAATCTGGAAGGCATCGTGTGATGCGCTTATTTTGTCTCTGATCAGCACGTTTCTAAGACTGCGGGGTTTCCATCGAATCAAGCATCGCAACCATAAGCGAGTCCTGTACCCAGGTCACGAAATTGTACACGACCGCCAAATAATCGTCGTCGTTCTCAACCTTTGACCAGTCCGTGAGATGGTGCACCTGGTCTGCGCGTTCTTCATCGATAATGTTTAAACGGCTTCCCAGGACTAAACGGATATCGTTAAGTGCAGACGCCCACGCATGCGCGTGCTCATCGCTAAGTACGATGTCTCCCGCTTCAATGTCGAAAGCAAGGAGACTCAGATTTGCCACCTTCGTGGCGCGTAAATCCTGTTCGGTGTACCGGCGATATTCCAGCGCTGCCTCAGGATCGCTACTTCCAGCCGGCAGTACTCGTGCCACCGCTGGATCGTCTGGAATGCTGGGATTCTCGACAATACCGATGAGAGCTTCAAGAGGATCATGATTTTCCGAATCCGGAGATTCCAGAAGAGCAATCACGTCTTCGGCTAGATCTCGAATAAGATCAAATTCAGCCTTCTCAAATCGAGCGGCATAGCCATGCGGTGTATGTCGAAAACCCTGCGCCATAAATTAGTTCTCCGCCTTTTCAAAGCTCGCCATCAAACCCCACGCGTGCATGGCCTGGGTATGCTTTTCCGCATCCTCACGACTACCGGTGAACACAACAGCCTTGCCATTATTGTGCACCTGGAGCATCAGTTTCTCGGCACGACGACGGCTAAACCCGAAATGAGCGCGAAAAACATAGGAAACATAGGTCATAAGATTAACGGGATCGTTCCAGACGATTACCTGCCACGGCGTCTGCGTTTCAAGGTTTTCGTCAAACGTCGCATCAAGCTCAGTGGCATCTAGAGTATCGGTCGCAAGAACAGCCGTCACAGTGTGGTTGGAAAGATGGGTGAGCTTGTTGGTCATGCATAAGATTATACTCGTGGGGGCTTTGTTCCCGCGGGATTGATTCCGTTCAAATAATCATAAATATCTTAAAGTCAAATTTACATTATGTCGCGGACAACACATCCCGTAAAGGTAGTAACCTGCCTAACAGACAACTAAAATGAGACATATGGCAACTACCTCGCTTCTAACCGACCATTACGAACTTACGATGCTCCAGGCAGCGCTCGCCTCTGGAACTGCGCATCGCCGCTGCACCTTTGAAGTCTTTACACGTCGCTTGCCCGCGGGCCGCCGCTACGGCGTGCTCGCAGGTACAGGACGCTTTCTCGAAGGGCTTCAGTCTTTCCGCTTCGATGACGAAGATCTATCTTTTCTAGCCTCTCGCAATGTTGTGAATGCGCAAACCCTAAAATACCTTGAGAACTTTAGGTTTACTGGCAATATTCGAGGCTATGTCGAGGGAGAGATTTTCTTTCCGCACTCCCCCGTTGTACAGGTCGAAGCAACTTTCGCAGAAGCCTGCGTCTTAGAAACCTACCTGCTGTCTATCTTGAACTATGATTCAGCTGTTGCATCTGCCGCATCACGTATGACTGCGGCGGCGGGTCACCGTCCCTGTATTGAGATGGGCTCACGCCGTGCGCACGAACGTGCCGCTGTATCGGCGGCACGTGCCGCTGCTATTGCAGGCTTCACTGCAACATCTAACCTGGAAGCGGGCAGGCGCTATGGGCTTCACACTCTCGGTACCAGTGCCCACGCCTTTACCCTTCTTTACGACTCTGAGCGTGAAGCCTTTGAAGCGCAACTGCAATCGTTAGGGGCACGCACGACCCTTCTTGCTGATACCTATGATGTCGAGAATGCGGTACGCCTTGGTGTGGAACTCGCGGGCGAAGAACTCGGCGGAGTCCGCCTAGACTCAGGTGATCTGGTAGCATCGGCGCAGCGCGTGCGTGAACTTCTCGATTCTCTGGGCAACCACAACACCAAGATTACAGTAACGAGTGATCTTGACGAATACGCTATCGCTTCCTTAGCCGCCGCGCCGGTAGATTCCTACGGTGTGGGCACCAGGCTAGTGACCGGTTCCGGTGCGCCTACCTCCGCAATGGTGTACAAGCTGGTGGAACGTGAAAATACTGCTGGCGAGCTGGAACCCGTCGCTAAAACCTCTGCTGGCAAACGTTCTCTAGGTGGTGCAAAGCAAGCTGCGCGCCGCCACAATTCCTTGGGTATCGCCACCGCCGAGCTTATCGGAACGGGGAACAACCCCGCTGCCCTCGAAAATACTCGCGACCTTATTCGCGATTTTGTGGTTTCTGGCGAGCTCCTGCCCGGTTTTACTGGCGAGGAGGCGGTACGCAACGCAACCGAACGACATAGCGCATCCCTAGCGGAACTTCCCGAATCCGCTCGTCGCCTTTCAGAAGGCGAACCCGTTATTCCCACTGAATTCATCTAGCCACAGCCCATCCAGATATTGCCAAGAAAGGGACTATACACATGGCAAAAGCGCTTATTATTGTCGACGTTCAGAATGATTTCTGCCCTGGCGGAGCCCTTGCAACACAGCAAGGCGCCAACGTTGCATCGCTAATTAGCGAATACGTTGAGGAACACCATCACCAGTACGATGCCATTGTGGCAACTCAAGACTGGCACATTGATCCCGGTGATCATTTCTCAGATACCCCAGATTATGTGAATTCCTGGCCCGTACACTGCGTTGCCAACACCGAGGGGGCAGAGATTCACCCGAATCTTGATACCGACTATATCGAAGCATATTTCCGCAAGGGTAAGTATGAGGCGGCATATTCGGGCTTCGAGGGTCTTCAAGCTGCCGAAGATTCCGTGATGACCGGTGAGCACGATCCCGAAGCATCGTTGGAAGATGAGGCACCTAACACCCCGCTCGCCGATTGGCTCGACGAACATGATGTTAAAGATGTTGATATCGTCGGGATCGCGACCGACTTCTGTGTACTAGCGACGGCAAAGGATGCAGTAGACGCCGGGTACGAAACTCGCGTTCTGATTGACCTCACGGCGCCGGTTCATGAAGACAAACTGGATGATGTTATCGCCGATATGGAGGATGACGGTATTACCGTTGCGGAAGTGCTTTAGTCAGGCGAGAGATTATTCTACGAGCTCCTGCCCACGAACCAATCCGCCAGTTTATCCAGGCGAGCCTGAATTTGTTCCGCGGATGCCTGCGCAACTGCGGGACCACCGCAAATTTTACGCAGCTCATTATGGATAACGCCGTGTGGTTTGCCTGAACGGATAGACCAGGCCGCCACGTTTTTCGCCAGTTTACTGCGCATCTCTTTAAGCTGGCGGTGGTCCACAATTGCGGGAGCTGCTGTCGCTGGGCGGCGGGATGCATGTTCACGCTGGCGTGCACGAAGTAGAGTACCCACTTGGTCGGCATCCAGCAAACCGGGAATACCGAGGAAGTCTTGTTCTTCTTCCGAACCGATCTCCAGACCACCTGACGAAAATTCGGAGCCATCGAAGAGCACGCCGTGGAAGGAAGCTTGCGAACCAATCGCCTCGAATTTACCGCGCGTTAGTTGTTCGGAAGCACGTTCCTCTCGGTTTGCTTCTTCGAGCGCTTCATCGTCCAGCCCTTCAGTCATTGGATCGATATCGTCGTCGGTGGTATGGCGATCGAGAGCGTGGTCACGCTCAACTT
>ERZ773007.288-NODE-288-length-25671-cov-8.283300_pt1 | contig 25671 bp, 27 predicted proteins | sample MGYA00580665_ERZ773007 | MGnify/ENA primary metagenome ERZ773007 (study PRJEB29015, sample SAMEA2738122) | human oral metagenome | biome: human oral; feature: human-associated habitat; material: saliva | place: China | collected 2167 ... | reverse complement strand
CAGCCAGCGATAGTTTAGCCATCGGTGCCCTCCGTGCCCTTCAAGAAGCTGGAATCAGCCTGCCAGACCGTGTCAGTCTCATTTCTTTTAACGATACTAGCCTGACCAAGCAAGTCTATCCTCCCCTATCTAGCATCACAGTCTATACTGAGGAGATGGGCCGAGCAGGTATGGATATTCTTAACAAGGAAGTTCTCCACGGTCGGAAAATTCCTAGCTTAACCATGCTGGGAACTAGACTGACTCTGAGAGAAAGTACTCTGCCATAACTCAACTAATATAATAAAGTCAAAAATCCTAATAGAGATTCTCAAATCTCCATTAGGATTTTTTTAATCAATCACAATCATTGCCTTAATCGTCTTACGTTCATCCATATCTTTATAGGCTTGGTCAATGTCTTCCAATTTATAACTTGAAGTAAAAACGCGACCTGGATTAATGTCACCATCAAGGACTGCTTTTAGTAAGAATTGCTTATCGTATGTTGTGACAGAAGCTGGGCCACCACCGATTATTGTATTTTGACCAAAGGTTGAGCCAATGGCTCGATTTTCATAGTGCGGTACACCAACAAATCCCATGCGCCCTCCATTATGGAGAACACCAAGCGCTTGATCAACCGCTGCTTCCGTTCCAACACATTCAAGTGCTGCATCTGCTCCACCACCGAGGATTTCACGCACCTTGGCAATACCTTCTTGACCTCGCTCAGCTACAACAGCTGTCGCACCCGACTCCAGAGCCATCTTTTGACGATCTTCATGACGACTCATAAGGATAATTTGCGATGCACCACGCATTTTAGCCGCGATGACAGCACATTGACCAACAGCCCCATCACCGATAACAACAACCTTGTCCCCTTTTTGAACATTTGCAACTCGCGCCGCATGATAGCCTGTCGGCATAACATCTGCAAGAGTCAAGAGGGACTTTAGCATGCCTTCTGTATAGTCAGAAGGTTGTCCAGGGATTTTAACCAGTGCCCAGTTGGCATAGTGGAAACGGATATACTCAGCCTGGACACCACCTGACCAGTTGTTACCAGGATGATTATCACACGAACCATCAAAACCAGCACGACAAGCATCACACTGACCACAACCATGTGTGAAAGGGGCAATGACAAAATCGCCAGGTTTAACGGTCGTCACTGCATCACCAATTGCCTCAACGATACCAATCGCTTCGTGCCCGCTATTCTGATGCCCTGCTTCAATATCCGGATTGCGATAGCTCCACAAATCAGAGCCACAGACACAAGTCCGAACGATCCGAATAATGGCATCGTCTGCCTCAATGATTTGCGGATGCTCCACTTCAACAAGACCAACCTGACCAGCTTTTGTATAAACTGTTTTCTTCATAGAATCACTCCTTTTCTATTAGTTTCTCACTTTTATTATACACTTTTTGTCAAGCTTTCGCGCGTATCAATCATTATTAACGGCGATAAGGCACTGGTTTAGTCCAATATAGTCTTTTCTTCTCGAAATTTAAGTTTTATAAGGAGAGATTTTTCGATTACGTTTTTAATAGTTTCCAGCCAATAGAAAAAGGTGAATAAAGAAGTAGGCTTTTATCCACCTTTTTGCGGTTTAGTTGTTATTCGCTACGAAGCGATTCGACTGGGTCTTTCTTGGCGGCGATGCGTGAAGGGATTAGACCGGCTAACATGGTGAGGACAATCGAAATACCGATAAGGATTAGAGCTACTTCTATTGGTAATTGCGCTACATTTCCCACATTTGTCATTTTAGCAACAATCGCATTGATTGGAAATGTCGCAAGGAGAGTAACCGCGATACCGAGCACCCCAGAGACAAATCCTTCGATGGCTGTTTCAGCAGTGAAGATACGACGAATATCTTTCTTCGAAGCCCCCATTGCACGTAGGATTCCGATTTCTTTTGTACGTTCGAGAACTGAAATGTACGTGATAATCGAAATCATTATAGAAGATACAATGAGTGAGATGGCCACAAAGCCAACGAGCACAGTTGTCACTACGCCAACCAATGTCGTAATTGAAGACATGATAGTTTGGATATCATCTGAATAAGCGAGTACCTTATCGTCTTCTCCAGCTTCTTTTTTCGCCGTGTTATAGGCGTTTATGAATTCTTTTAAGTCTTGTTTTTGTTGGAACGAAGAGGTGTAGAGCTCAATGGCAGCTGGTTTGGATTTGTTGATGACGCCCATTTTTGCGAGGTTTTCCTCGTAAGTTGAAGCCAAGTTGTCGTTATATTGTTGGACATACTGCGCCTGTTCTTCAGGCGTCATTTTAGCCAACTGAATTTTTTCTTCTTCGGTTAAATTCTCCGAACTGAATGGTTTAGGATCTTTGGCAAAGTCTTTACCCGTAAATACATTTAGATTTTGATTGGCTTCCTGTTCCTTAACGATATCACTATTTTGAATGTGTTCGGAAGTGTAATCAATAAGGGCGCTTGTGTAGGCGATTCCTCCTGAAGGAGCATTCACGCTTGAACTTGTGCCGTCTTTTTGGCGAAGGACACCCACAATTTTAAGTTCGAGCCCATTCTCGATTTGAGTTTTCATATAAGAAGCATCTGCAATCTTATTGACCCATAAGTTATTTTCTTTCACAAAACGGTTTGTATTGATAACTGCTTTGAAAGTTTTTCCGATAAAGTCACTATATTGATACGTTTGAGAAGAGAGTTCGTCGAGCTTCTTCGTATCGTTCAATTCACTGGGATCTTTGATACGCAAACTATAGAGCAACAAATCGCTAATTTGATTGTTTTCATCTACGATAAGGACGATCTCGGACTTATCTTGTGGGAAGCGTCCTTCCAACACGTCGTACTTGCTTTCTAGCATTGAAGAATCACTAGAAAGTTCACTCCAGTAGTTGAGGTTTTGTAAGTATCCCTTCATCGTTTGATTCGCTGTTTCTACTTCATCAGCTAAGGTTGAAGGCAGAATACTTTTGGGTCCGTTGGAAGTATCACTTGCATAGATAAACGGTTGTAAATTGTATCGGTAACGAATGTCTTTTGTGAGAGATTCAACCTTCGAAGCATGTTCCTCCAAGTAAGTCTTGAAGGAAGCTAGGTCGTTCTTTCCGATTTGTTTTTTCAATAAATTCGTTAAAATCGTATTGATACCGAGCTCATGATTATCCTTGTAAGGCTTCTCGCTCAAATCTGGAGAGGTCGCCAACAAGTTGCTCTGGTTCTGCTCGCTAATCGTCAGTGGAAGAGAGACGAGAGTATCTTCCTGCACCTTTTTAACGTAATCACTCACACCATTGGAAAGGGCTAAGATAAGAGCAATCCCGATAATTCCAATAGAACCCGCAAAAGCTGTTAGTAAGGTACGACCTTTCTTCGTCAATAGGTTATTAAAGGAAAGTACAAGGGCGGTTATAAAGCTCATCTTCGTCTTCGTGAACTGGATGTCGACTTGCTTTGTCTCCTCTGTTGGTTCGCATGGGTTTGAGTCGCTCAAGATGTTTCCATCTAATACTTGTACGATACGTGTGGAGTACTTCTGTGCCAGCTCTGGGTTATGCGTCACCATGATAACTAAACGTTCCTTGGCGATGTCTTTTAATAAATCCATGATTTGAACAGAAGTCTCAGAATCGAGCGCTCCTGTCGGTTCGTCGGCTAAAACGACTTTGGGATCATTAACAAGAGCACGCGCAATCGCGATTCGTTGCATTTGTCCCCCAGACATTTGACTTGGTTTCTTATATAAATGGTCTTTTAGGCCTACGCGTTCGAGCACTTCGATAGCACGTTTCTTACTTTCTGCTTTTGAAACACCCGAAAGAGTCATTGCAATTTCTACGTTAGAGAGTGCAGTTTGGTGCCCGATGAGATTATAAGACTGAAAGACAAAACCGATGGTGTGGTTTCTGTAGCTATCCCAATCGCGGTCTTTAAATTGCTTTGTTGATTTTCCTTGGATGAGTAAATCACCCGATGTGTATTGGTCGAGTCCACCGATGATATTTAATAGGGTGGTTTTCCCTGAACCCGATTGCCCGAGAATTGAGACGAACTCATTTTCACGGAAACGAATCGAGATATCTTTCAATGCGTGAAACTCTTGGTTACCTGTATGATAAACTTTTGAAATATGTTGTAGCTGTAGCATCACCAAGCTCCTTTCATCAATGTCCCTAGTGTACCACAGTTGTAAGGTGCCAGCATAGGACTGGAGTCGGAATTTTAGTAAAAAGTTGGCAGAGAGAACTGTTGAAACTCCTTATAAAATCTGTATAATAGGAATACAACACAAAAAAGGAGTACAACCCATGACAACAATTGATAAAGTGGCTCTGATGGAGCAAGCCAAAGAAGTTTTAAAGAATGCTTACTGTCCGTATTCAAAATTCCCTGTAGGAGCTGCGGTGTTATACAAAGATGGCCGTGTGATTACAGGTGCCAACGTTGAGAATGTATCGTTTGGAGTGACAAACTGTGCAGAACGTAGCGCGATTTTCTACGGAGCTTCACAAGGTTATCGTAAAGGCGATATTTTAGCAATTGCCGTTGCGGGGGAAACAGAAGGATTCTTACCACCTTGTAACATTTGTCGTCAAGTGATGGTTGAGTTCTGCACCCCAGACACTCCAGTATTCTTATTGAATGGAAAAGGCGAAATTCGTGAACTACGCTTAGAAGAATTAGTTCCTTATTCATTTGTAAGCTTAGAAATGTAATCAAATCCTATAAGAAATGAAGCAGCCATTCGTTGCTTCGTTTCTTTTTTTGTCCAAAAAAATTGAAAAATAAATTCGACGAGGTTTATTGGATCTATTCCGAAAACTGAATTTTTAGAATATAATCGCGCGAATGGCTAGTACTAGAATGATATAAAAGTTATTCAGCAGATGGATGGGACAGCGATTAGAACTCCGGATGCAGGATCCATTTGTAAAGGGATCTTCTATACAGTGAGGAGTGCATTTATACAAAATTTGTTTGTTTTCCGCAGGGATGAAATGAGCTGTCTATATAAAATTTTCTCGCACCATTTTTGCATGAAAAAAAGTAAAATGTAGCATATATGCTACATTTCAAAAATGAAGTGGAAAGATTGAGGCCGTAGAATTCAGCGGATGCCATAATGGCAGTAATGGGGGATGGCAACCAATGTGAATTACTGACTCTAGGGGTTCCCGTAGAGTCAGTTTGAAGCTTGGTAGAACTTGAGACTTTGGCTCAAGTCGGTGCCCCATTACAGCTTTTATGGACAAATCCGCTAGGATTCGAAGGCGCCAAAAATTAATCAATCTTTCTACTTGCAAGAGAGAAGAGAGTAATTTATACTAAAGTCAACCAAATAGGTTTACACAATTTCAGGAGGTGTACGATGTATCAACCAGAGAAATTAAAAGAACGAAGAGTGGCGCAGGGTTTGACGCAACAAGAGCTCGCCAATGCACTCGGCGTCTCTAAGCAGGCTTATTCTGCATGGGAGCGTGGAGTGAAGGTGCCAGCTTCGGATAAGGTAGAACAGCTGGAGAAGCTTCTATCTGTGCCAAAGGGATATTTTACAGAAATTGAAATTGTACGACTATACCATACGCTAACAAAGCCAAACCAAGAGAAGGCGGTGCGCTATGTCCGCGCGTTAGCAACCGAGGAACAAACGCCAAAAGTGGTGCCGATGAAGAAGAAATTGGTCGCGTATCATGTGTACGAGAAGATGTCGGCCGGGATTGGGGCGACGATTTACAACGACCGAGACTACGATACGGTTTACTACGACGAAGAGTTGGCGCATGATTTTGCGTCATGGGTATCGGGGGACTCGATGGAACCAAGGTATCATAATGGATCGGTGGCGCTCATTCGTGAGACGGGATTCGATTATGATGGGGCGGTCTATGCGGTGGTATGGAACGGCCAGACGTTTATTAAGCGCGTGTACCGTGAACAAGACGGGTTGCGTTTAGTATCGTTTAACCCGGACTATGCGGATTTATTTGCTCCGTATGAGGAAGAACCACGAGTGGTAGGAATGATTGTTGGAAACTTTATGCCGTTGGAGGGATAAAGATGGGCTGCTTTGACTATTCGAAGGAACCGAGAAGCGACATTGCCTTTGTGGACATGAAGTCCTTTTACGCGAGTGTGGAATGTGTGGCGAGGGGGCTGCATCCATTGAAGACGTCGCTGTGCGTGATGAGTCGTGCGGATAATTCGGCGGGGTTGATTTTAGCGTCCTCTCCAACGTTCAAGAAGGTCTTCGGGAAATCCAATGTCGGTCGTGCGTATGAATTGCCCTTTGATGTCAAAACACGAAAGTTTAGTTATGCCAATGCGCGTCGTCAAGGAATCGAAGTGACGCCACAGTATGTGCAGTTTATCGAAAGTTGGGCGAAGGTGACCCATATCGTGCCTCCACGGATGGACGAGTATATTAAGGTGAACATGCAGATTCAACGCGTGTTTCAAAACTTCGGTGGACCCGAGGATATTTTTCCGTATTCGATTGATGAAGGGTTTATTGATTTGACGTCGTCGCTGAATTATTTTGTGCCGGATGATGCGCTCTCCAGACGAGAAAAGCTCGACCGGGTGTCTGCGGATATTCAACGGGCGATTTGGAAGGAGACGGGGATTTACTCGACGGTTGGAATGTCGAATGCGAATCCGCTTTTGGCCAAATTAGCGCTCGATAATGAGGCAAAGAAGATTCCGCATATGCGAGCGAACTGGTCGTATGAAGATGTCGAAGAGAAGGTCTGGGGAATTCCAGAGATGACCGACTTTTGGGGAATCGGTTCGCGAATGGAGAAGCGACTGAACGCACTAGGGATTTATTCGATTCGGGAATTGGCGAACGCGAATCCCGACCGCTTGAAACAAGCGCTTGGCGTAGTAGGACTCGATTTATGGTTTCACGCGAATGGGATTGATGAGAGTAATGTGCATGTGCCGTATCGCCCAAAATCAAGAGGACTCGGGAACTCGCAGGTACTTCCACGCAATTACGTTCGCCAGCGGGATATCGAAATCGTGCTTCGCGAGATGGCGGAGCAGGTGGCGATTCGTATGCGCAGAATTAAGAAGAAGGCGACGGTTGTTTCGATTCATGTAGGCTACTCAAAGGACGAAGGATTGTCGTCGATACAGGCGCAACGCAAAATTGACCCGACGAATCGCACTTCGGTGTTATCGGAAGTAGTGTTGGAACTCTTTCGTAAGAAATACAAAGGAGGTGCGGTGCGTAATGTGGCGGTGCGGTATTCCGGATTTGTCGAAGAAAGCTTTGGACTCATTTCACTATTCGAAGATATTGAAGCAGTTGAGAAAGAAGAAAGGCTCCAGACGGCGATTGATACGGTCCGCGACCAATACGGATTCACCTCGCTTTTAAAAGGGAACGCGCTGGAAGGTGGTTCGCGCGTGGTGGCTAGAAGCAAGTTAGTCGGAGGACATTCCGCTGGAGGATTAGACGGTTTGAAATAATGGAAAGAGCGTATTTGCCGTATCGCTCGGCAAGAGAGCACAAGGATCGCGGCATGGCGAAATGGATGGGATTCTTCCTGTCGGAACATACGACGTCCCTAAAAGATGAAAAGAAACGCATCGACCAGACGAGTATGCTGACGATGGAAGAGAAATGGATGCTGCTATCGCAATTGTATGTAGGGAAGTTGCAAGCCAGTATTACGGTGCCGTATCGGATGATGCGACAAACGCTCATTGGCGAAGTGAGTGAATTATACGAGAGTGAAATCTCGCTGAAAACAGAAGAAGGCTACCGCCGCATTGCAGTGGAAGAGATATTGCAGATTCAGTTGGTGGAAGGCGAATGAATATTGTATCGTAATACGATACTAGAGTAATTGAGGTGAGACTATGGCGAAGATGAAAACTGCAAGTGTGCATGTAAGAATAAAAGAAGATACGAAAAAGCAAGCAGAAGCAATTTTAGAAGAATTGGGAATTTCGAGATCGGTGGCGATAGAAATGTTTTATAGACAAATTATTCTAAACAAAGGAATTCCTTTTGATGTAGCCATCCCAAATGCATCAAGACCGCGTGAAGAACTCACAAAAGAAGAATTTGACAAGATGATGCAAGTAGCCGTTGAACAAGTAGAAAAAGGACAAACAACACCCGTAGAAGAAGTTTTTGAGGAGTTGTATCAAGGTGTAGAATAATCCCTCAAAACACTATTTCAGAGTGTCCAATAATGGAACGTCTCCCGTTATTCACTAGAGTTGACGGGGGCGTTCTTTTTTGCTAAAATAGTCGTGTTGTAATTGTGAAGCACCACAGCTACAACCGCTCGGATTAGAGTACAAAAGACCGGAATCGGCACTTTAAACTGGCGAGTCTTAGTCTAAAATATAGGAGGTGCAATATGTACGCAATCGTAAAAACTGGTGGAAAACAAGTTAAAGTTGAAGTTGGTCAAGCAATCTACGTTGAAAAATTAAACGCAGAAGCTGGCGACAAAGTAACTTTCGAAGAAGTAGTATTTGTAGGTGGAGATGACGTTAAAGTTGGTGCTCCATTCGTAGCAGGTGCAACTGTTGAAGGAACTGTTGAAAAACAAGGCCGTCAAAAGAAAGTTGTAACTTTCAAATACAAACGTCGTAAAGACTCACACCGTAAACAAGGTCACCGTCAACCTTATACAAAAGTTGTTATTGACGCAATCAACGCTTAATCACGATGATTCAAGTGACTGTACACAAGAAGAACCAACGTATCGTTTCCTTTGAAATGACTGGTCATGCAGACTTTAGTGAACATGGTTCAGATATCGTTTGCGCAGGGGTATCGGCTCTAGCCATTACAACTGTGAACAGCATTGAGAAGTTAGCAGGATACCAACCGATTGTCGAAGTCGACGAGGTTGAGGGTGGTTACTTATATATGGAAGTTGTAGAAGACTTGACGAAAGAGCAAGAACATACAACTCAAATTTTATTAAATAGTCTATTACTAGGGTTAGAAGATATTCAATCGGAATATCAAGACTTTCTAGCTGTAACTGTTGCATAATCAATCAAGGAGGTGCACAACTATGTTAAAAGTGAATTTACAATTATTCGCCCATAAAAAAGGGGGCGGTTCTACATCAAACGGACGTGACTCACAAGCGAAACGTCTAGGTGCTAAACGTGCTGACGGACAATTCGTTTCAGGTGGTTCAATTTTATACCGTCAACGTGGAACAAAAATCCATCCAGGTGAAAACGTAGGTAGAGGTGGAGACGATACTTTATTTGCTAAAGTAGACGGAATTGTACGTTTCGAACGTAAAGGCCGTGACAAAAAACAAGTATCTGTATATCCAGTAATCGCTGCTGAATAATATTGAGTAGGATGTGACATTCAGTCACATCCTTTTTTTTAGGAAATTTGAGCAAGTTTAAAACTACTACGAACTTTTCAGATGTCTCTATAATTGCTATACTAGCTGTATCGGAGGAAGCCTTTCGTCTTCCTTCCTCTCAAGCTTCAAACTGACTCTAGGAAATGAATTTCCAGAGTCAGTAATTCACATTGAGTACAATCGCTAGTATTGCTATTATAGAATCTGAAAGTTCTGCGTAGTTTTGTAAAAAAGCATGTGCTGCTGTTGTAGTACATATCATTCAAAGCTCAAAAAGTCTTAAAAAATAGAAGGAGGGATTCTTATCGAAGCAGGTAAAGAAATTAAAGCGTTCGAAGAATTGGCAAAAGCTGTAGAGGTGCTTCAAAAAGAAATCGGTTATTCGAATGTAGAGGCGCTTGGTGAGACGTTACAAAATATCGTGAACGATAACACTGCGCAACAAGTCGAAGGATTGCCAAGTAACGAAGTCGCTGAAGAATTAAACAAAGCGTATCAACAATTAGATTTAACAAGCTATTCGAGTGAAGAGATTCGCCGTATGATTCAATTCACGTTCTTAAAAGCCGCTAAAGAAGATGGCTTACAAATGAACCATCAAATGACGCCGGATGCCATCGGATTACTCGTGGCGTATATGATTGACCAAATGACGAAGAAAGACGAACCACTACAAATTGCAGACTTTGCTGCAGGAAGTGGGAACTTGCTCAGCACGATTCTATTATTCTTACAATCTGCTGGCAAAACTGTGAGTGCAACAGCCATCGATAATGATGAAGTGCTTGTTCACTTAGCCTTACAAGCGTTCGCCTTAGAGCAATTGGATGTGAAGACTTCCTTACAAGATGGTCTCCAAGATTCACTCGTGGATCCACAAGACTTCGTGGTGAGTGATTTACCAGTCGGCTACTATCCAGTAGATGCGAATGCCGCTCGTTTTGAAACGAAAAACGACGAAGGACATTCCTTCGCGCATCACTTACTCATCGAGCAACAAGTACGTTACTTGAAAGAGGCAGGAGTTGGATTCTTTATCGTTCCAACAAACCTTTTTGAGACACCTGAAGGAGAGAAGTTGCTTTCTTATTTACAAAAAGAAACATACGTGCAAGCCATGCTGGCATTTCCACGCAATCTCTTCAAAGATGTGCAATTTAGCAAGTCGCTTTTAATCGTTCAAAAACGTGGAAAAGGCGCAAAACAAGTGAGTCAAGTGCTCCTTGGAGATATCCCAGAATTTAAGAACAGAGAAAAATTCAGAAAATTCACTCTAACATTCGAAAAATGGGTACAAGAAATGTTATAATAAATCTGTTAGACCCACTAAAGGGCTTAATTTGAAATTAAAGGAGAATGTGCATGTCAAAATCAATCGCGATTAATGCAGGAAGTTCAAGCTTGAAGTTCCAATTATTTAATATGCCACAAGAAGAAGTAGTGGCTAAAGGTTTAGTAGAACGTATTGGATTAGGGGATTCAATCTTCTCAATCAGCTATGGAGACGACCAAAAATTTGAAGTGGTAGAAGATATTCCAAACCACGAAGTTGCGGTAGAAAAATTACTAGAACAATTAGTAGCTTTAAACATTATTTCTTCATTTGACGAAATCACTGGTGTTGGTCACCGTGTCGTTGCTGGTGGAGAATTATTCAAAGATTCAGCTTTAGTAGATGACACTGTTATCCAACAAGTTGAAGACTTAGCAGAATTTGCACCATTACACAACAAAGCTGAAGCGGTAGGAATGCGCGCATTCAAACACATCTTACCAGACATTACAAGTGTTGCTGTATTCGATACTTCATTCCATACAACAATGCCTAAGAAAGCTTACTTATACAGCATTCCAATGGAATACTACAAAGAATTCAAAGCTCGTAAATACGGAGCTCACGGAACAAGCCACCGCTACGTTTCACGCCGCGCTGCTGAAATGTTAGGTAAACCAATTGAAGAATTAAAAATCATCACTTGCCACTTAGGTAACGGTGCTTCAATCACTGCAGTTGATGGCGGTAAATCAGTAGATACTTCTATGGGATTCACTCCATTAGCAGGGGTTACAATGGGTACTCGTTCAGGTGATATCGATGCTTCATTAGTAGCATTCTTAATGAACAAATTAAACATTACAGACGTTAACGAAATGGTTGACATCTTAAACAAAAAATCAGGTCTATTAGGCCTTTCAGGTGTATCAAGCGACATGCGTGACGTTGAAGCTGCAAGTGCAACAAACGAAGATGCTAAAGTTGCAGTGGAAATTTTCGTTGACCGCGTTCAAAAATACATTGGACAATATGTTGCTGTTATGAACGGTGTGGACGCTATCGTCTTCACTGCTGGTATCGGTGAAAACTCTAAATCAATTCGTTCTCGTATCATCAACGGTTTAACTTGGTTCGGTTGCGATATCGATCCTGAGCGTAATGATACTCGTTCAGAAGCGATTATTTCTTCTGAAGGTGCGAAAGTGACTGTATTAAATATCCCAACTAACGAAGAAGTTGAGATTGCGCGAGACATCGAACGTTTACGCAAATAAAAATACAAACTGAAGGTTTGAAGAGAAACTTCTAAATTCTTGGATTTGTTTATAGTAGTGATTGTAGGAGACCGGCTCGAGCCTGTAGTCTCTCACCTATCGAATTCAAAGAGCCCCATGGCGGAACATCCGCTGTGGGGCTCTATTTCATTTCGATTCTTATTCCCTACTTTCACTACTATAAAATCCAAGGTTTATCCGTTTCTCTTCAAAGGTGCAGATTATTGCGTAAATCCTCCTCAGTTAAATACGCGGACGAGTGCGTTTAAATGGGAGCGTAAATCCTTCTCAGTTAAATTCGCGACAAGGAGTGTGGTAGTGGAGACCGGATCTTACCTGTCAAATTCATAGGCTCTCTTGGCGATAAATCGCTGAGAGAGCCTATTTCATTTGTCGTTGTTGTTATGGGATTTCTTTGAATTTTTGGAATTTTAATTGCTAGAGGTCGAATCAAGCGTCGCAGGCTTGCTCTGCTTTATAGGGGCGGAGTAAGCCCCTAATTTAGTACCCTAAAAATTAATTATACTGCTACTGAATATGAAAAAAAAGACTTTTAAGCAGAAAAAAAGAGGAGTAAAATTAGTGTATACATAAAATAAAAAGCAAAGGAGCGATTTCTATGGATAGCGGAATTTATGTTTTAGTAGGTATTGTTATTTTGGCTATTTTAGTAATTTCTGGCCTTTACTTATTGCTAAAAAAAGCTCACAAGTGAGGTTTCAATAATGTTAAAAAAAATAAAAGATGCATATAATTTTTCGATTCCTGTTTTAAGTCTTACGATTTTTTTGAAGTTTTCACTTGATATTTTTTATGATATTTTTTATGGTGAAAGCTTTGGTGATAGTATTTCTTTTGAACGAGTAATGTTACTTACTTTATTTATTTCTATGGGTATTCACATTTATAAAAATATGAACAACAACCCTGAATAGGATATCAAAATGAAGATAAGGAGGAAGTTATATGAGACCACTTTTTTATTTAATATGGTTCGTATTACTTATGTTTGGAATATATTTAAGAAAGAAAAATATTGTTAAAGTACCTTTATGGTTGGAAATTTTTTTATTTGTTTTGTTTGTTTTGATTTTTGTAGCTATTTACACTTATATACTTTTTATCCCATAAATAAACAAAACCATCCTAAAAAGGGTGGTTTTAGGGTTTGTAGTTCTTGCAATAGGAAATCCTGGGTTCTTCTAAATTTCTATTACAGCAGTGGGGTGGTAATAATGTTTAAAAAAGCAGTTTACTCTTTTAAAAAATCATCAAGAATTATGGGAATTATATTGTTTGTGATTTTAGGCTATTCCTTTTACGATTCTTCAGTTTTATTTAATCCTCATGTTCGTATGGTTTTTTTTGCTATTTGGATAGGATATTTTTTATATTTCTTTTTATGGAAAAATCCAAGAGATAAATTTAGTGATTAGTGATAAAAAAATGAGGTTTGATTTTTAACTGTCGGTGTTTAGTTAACTTTTATTATTTTTAAAAAATAATTCAAAGTGGGAGTCTGATGAACATCATAAGAAAAATATTAATGGGAATTGTTGCTGTATTCATTCTTATTGGTTTAGGTATAGGTGGAATAAAAATCATGCAACAAGTTCAGTATAATGAAATGGTTAATACGGTCAAAAGTGAAGAAGTGAAAGATATTATTGAGCATAATTTAAAGCTAAGACATGAGGGTGCTTTAGAGAACGGTGATGTCATTCAATCCTATCAAATCGATTTTGATTCTATTAAACATAGCCCTATGGGAGGGATCATCTTTAAAGTGTACATTAATAATGATGAACAGTTATACGTTCATTTCTTAATAAATAAAGACTTAAATAGTGGTCAATTAGTTAACGAGGGTGGCGGGACTTCTCAGAAATTCAGAGAATTGATTACCGCTAATAAGTAAGTTTTTGATTTACAGTGAGAGCAGTTGAAACCAAAAAGAGTATAATTCATCGACATTGATGAGTTATACTCTTTTTTATTCGTAAATGCTTTTTTAGGAATAAGCATTGAAAAAATCGAAACTTTATAGATTTCTTTCTTGTTTGTGAGGAATAAGAATATTCATGGAAAGAAAACAGGACATACTTTTGAAAATTTTATAAAGGTTGGTTAGGTTTTCTAAAAAGGTGTTTGGAATTTTCCATAAAAACCAATTCGAGCTTCAAAGTCCATTCTTAAAATAGAAGGGTGAAGAAAGAATCGAATGGAGATGAAAATCATGAAGATTTCAAACGGAAAAAAGAAATTCTTACTAACGGCTGCGCTCGTTGGGCTAAGTGCGGGAATGCTTGCGCCTACAAATGTGGTGAATGCGGATGAGATTTACTACGAAAATCAATATGGAGCGAATCAAAACTATCTTCGCTATGAAGCGGTGGACGGTCAGTTGAAGGGTGCGGAAATTGTCAACAACCGTACATTTGATGAATTGGCGTATGAAGCTTCTGATAATTCATATGTGAAAGTGAAGAAAGACGGAAGTGTGACGTTCACGGCGAAGGAAGGCGCAGATGGGTTAACGATGCGTTATTCCATTCCAGATGGAGAAAAGGGCGATGTTACGATTTATGTGAATGGTGAGCCTATGCGTACGTTCCACTTGGATTCAAGCTCTGCTTACCAATATGTGGATGGAAGCAATGTTTACGATACAAAGGCGACGGATCATAGTCATGCGCGCTTTAGTTTTGATGAAGTGCATGGATTCTTCGGGAAACACGTGGAGCCAGGAGACACAGTGACCATCGAGAATAATGGTGTCGAATTGGCGCTAGATTTTGTGGAGTTAGAAAATGTTCCTGCTCCGATTCCTCAACCAGAAAACAGTATTTCAATCACAGACTCAGAGTATGGTGCAGTAGATGGACAAGATAGTACAGTTGCGTTTGAAAAAGCGCTAAAAGCAGCGATTGAACAAAAGAAAACTCTCTATATTCCAGTGGGTGAATTCAAGATTAACAAAAAGATTCATTTGACCGCTGATGGCTTAACTGTTACAGGGGCAGGAATGTGGTATTCTAAATTGAATTTTACAACGAATGCACAAGGGCAAGGCGGATTCGAAGTTGGCCACGATTCAAACCGATTGACGTTTAGCCACTTTGCGATGACATCAGCCTTAACGTCACGTTATGACCACTTAGATGAAAAGGCTCAATACAAGGCTTTTGCAGGAAGCTTCGGTAAAGATTCAAGAATCGACAACATGTGGATTGAACACTTCGAATGCGGAGCGTGGATTGGCGACTATGCTTCGGACATGAGATACACGGATCATCTCGTGATTGTAAATAGCCGTATCCGCAATAACTTAGCGGACGGGGTAAACTTTACGCAAGGAACACGTAATTCTGTAGTGCGTAACTCGAATATCCGTAACAACGGGGATGACTCTCTAGCAACCTTCTCAAGTAGTATCCATACGAATGTATATGCTGAGAATAATTCATTTGAACATAATACGATTGAACTTGGTTGGAGAGCTGGTGGTGTTGGTATCTTCGGCGGGAAAAATCATAAAGTAACGAATAACTTGATTAAAGATAGCCGTGGTGGCGCTGGAATTCGTGTGTCAACGGTCTTTGCGAATGAAGGCTTTGGACTCGGATTTGATGATAATAACGAGATTTTAATTAAGGATAACATGATTGTAAATTCAGGAACGACGAATGATTTCTATTGGCCTCATTCAAAACCTCGTAGTAACATCGACTTTGAAGAAACATTTGGACCTATTAAAGGCATTACGGTGCAAAACAATGTATTCGTGAACCCGGTGTATACGGATGAGGCGATTACGCATGCCGGTGTGGAATTAGATGGAAAAGTAAAAATCATTGATTCAAAGGTTCAAGGAAATACTTCTTCAGATCCTTATAAAGTAGATGCAAGCATGAGCCATTCTGTTGAAAACGGAAAAGAAGTGTACAACTTTACGTACGGTGATCAACCAACTTTCCTTCCAGAAAACAGCACGGCGTTTGAGCGTGACTACAACTATCGTGGCGAACGCGAAGTGGACGGCCACATCATCCGTCTGTGGGAGCACAAATAAATATTGAAGAAAAAAGCATTGCTGGCTTTCCGGGACTGACCCCAAAAAGTGAGAATTTAATAAAAAGACACCTCCATGTGCATTTGATTATATTGTGTCAAATCCAACTTGGAGGTGTTTTTATTTAGTTCTCATTTACGGGGGTCAGTGCCAAAAAACACTTGACTTAATTAATGAAAAGGGTCATACTATGTTCAAACGAATACTTGAATGATATTGAGGTAAGAATATGATTAAAAAAGATACTTGTGAAATTTATTGTTATGACGAAGAAAAGGTCAATCGAATACAAGATAATTTACAGACAGTAGATATTTCTAGTGTTGCCCAAATATTAAAAGCTATTGCAGATAAAAATAGAGTAAAAATTACCTATGCATTGTGTCAAGATGACGAACTGTGTGTGTGTGATATTGCAAATATTATAGGTGTTACGGTTGCAAATGCCTCTCATCACCTACGAACGCTGCATAAGCAAGGGATTGTTAAGTTTCGAAAAGAGGGAAAACTTGCATTTTATTCATTAGATGATGAGCATATCAGACAAATTATGATGATTGCATTGGCACTTAAGAAAGAGGTGAAGATCAATGTCTAGTGGGAAAGCAAAACAGTTCGAAGAAGAAATGAAAGCCTATCGTGTTCAAGGATTTACTTGTACTAACTGTGCAGCCATTTTTGAAAATAATGTTAAAGAACTTCCCGGTGTTCAGGATGCGAAAGTAAATTTCGGAGCATCTAAAGTTTATGTTAAAGGGACGACAACCATTGAAGAATTAGAAAAAGCAGGAGCATTTGAAAATTTAAAAATTCGAGATGAAAAAGAACAAAGGGTAGAAGGAGAACCTTTTTGGAAGCAGAAAGAAAACATTAAGGTATATATATCAGCTCTTTTACTTGTAGTTAGCTGGTTCTTAGGAGAGCAGTATGGTGAAGAGCATGTTCTACCGACAATTGGTTATGCAGCGTCCATTTTAATCGGTGGATATTCGTTATTTATTAAAGGTCTCAAAAATTTAAGCAGATTAAATTTCGATATGAATACGCTTATGACTATTGCCATTATAGGAGCTGCAATTATTGGTGAATGGGGTGAAGGGGCAACCGTTGTTATCCTATTTGCGATTAGTGAAGCATTAGAGCGTTATTCAATGGATAAAGCACGTCAATCTATTGAATCTTTAATGGATATTGCCCCAAAAGAAGCGTTAATTCGACGAGGCAATGAAGAAATGATGATTCATGTTGATGAGATTCAAGTTGGAGACATCATGATAGTTAAGCCCGGTCAAAAGTTAGCAATGGATGGAATAGTGGTTAAAGGTACATCGACATTAAATCAGGCTGCGATTACAGGTGAAAGTGTTCCAGTAACGAAAATCACAAATGATGAAGTATTTGCAGGAACCTTGAATGAAGAAGGGTTACTTGAGGTTAAAGTAACAAAACGAGTTGAAGATACCACTCTTTCAAAAATCATTCACTTGGTAGAAGAAGCCCAAGCAGAACGGGCCCCCTCTCAAGCGTTTGTCGAGAAATTTGCAAAATACTATACACCAGCTATTGTCATACTAGCTCTTTTAATTGCAGTAGTTCCACCATTATTTGGCGGAGACTGGAGCCAATGGATTTATCAAGGATTAGCTGTATTAGTGGTTGGTTGTCCTTGTGCCTTAGTAGTCTCAACTCCAGTTGCTGTGGTTACAGCAATAGGAAATGCAGCGAAAAATGGTGTATTAATTAAAGGTGGTATCCATTTAGAAGCAGCAGGACACTTAAAAGCGATAGCCTTTGATAAAACAGGAACATTAACCAAAGGGATTCCAGCTGTAACAGACATTGTGACATATGGTAGAAATGAAAATGAATTAATAACCATAACATCAGCCATTGAAAAAGGATCGCAGCACCCTCTTGCTTCAGCGATTATGCGAAAAGCAGAAGAAAATGGATTAAAATTCAATGAAGTAACAGTAGAGGATTTTCAATCCATTACAGGTAAAGGCGTTAAAGCCAAAATAAATAATGAAATGTATTATGTGGGAAGTCAAAATCTTTTTGAGGAATTACACGGAAGCATTTCAAGCGATAAAAAAGAAAAAATTGCCGATATGCAAACTCAAGGTAAAACGGTGATGGTGTTAGGAACAGAAAAAGAAATTCTTTCGTTTATTGCCGTAGCCGATGAAATGAGGGAATCGTCTAAAGAAGTTATCGGCAAGTTGAACAATATGGGAATCGAAACAGTGATGCTAACAGGCGATAACCAAAGAACGGCAACAGCCATCGGAAAACAAGTTGGTGTTTCGGATATTAAAGCTGACTTACTTCCAGAAGATAAGCTTAATTTTATTAAAGAACTTCGAGAAAAACATCAAAGTGTGGGGATGGTCGGAGATGGCGTGAATGATGCTCCAGCCCTTGCGGCATCTACCGTTGGTGTAGCAATGGGTGGTGCTGGAACTGATACAGCTTTAGAAACGGCTGACATCGCCTTAATGTCTGATGATTTGAGTAAATTGCCATATACAATAAAATTAAGTCGTAAGGCTTTAGCAATCATCAAGCAAAACATTACCTTCTCTTTGGCGATTAAATTAGTGGCATTACTTTTGGTCATGCCCGGTTGGTTAACACTTTGGATAGCGATATTTGCTGATATGGGAGCAACTTTACTTGTAACATTAAACAGTTTACGCTTATTGAAAATCAAAGAATAGGTTCTAAAATGGGTGTACTGACCCCAAAAAGTTAGACAGAAAATCTAACTTTTGGGGTGTTTTTATTTAATTCTCATTTACGGGGGTCAGTGCCTTCCAGTAATGCTTTTTTTCTTCAAGTCATTTGTCATGTGTTCTAGTTCGCTATATAATAAGTATATCTTTACTTTGAAGGAGTACTTATGACTCAAGGAATTATTATTAAAGCGTTGAGCGGGTTCTACTATATTGAATCAGATGGAGTCATCTATCAAACTCGTGCACGCGGAGTTTTCCGCAAACGAGGCCAATCGCCACTTGTTGGGGATGTGGTGGAGTTCGAGAGTAGTAACTTGCAAGAAGGAACGCTAACAAAAATCTTGCCACGAAAGAATGCCATCGTGCGTCCGCCTGTTGCCAATGTGGATGTCGGAATTATCGTAATGTCGGCGGTCGAACCAGAATTTTCGACGCATCTAGTGGACCGCTTCCTTGTCTACTTGGAAGGCTTGAATGTGAAACCAGTCATCATGATTACGAAGACCGACTTGCTGGATGAGGCAGGGATGTCACGTTTGGAAGACATTAAGGCGAAGTATGAAAAAATCGGCTATCCGGTTTATTTTGGACAAGAAGTGATGAAGGATAAGGCACCATTATTAGAAAGCCTCCGTGGTGAGAAGGTCATCTTCTTAGGGCAGTCAGGGGTTGGGAAATCCACCTTGCTGAACGAGATGATTCCAGAATTAAACCAAGAAACGGGAGAGATTTCGAATGCATTAGGGCGTGGACGTCATACGACTCGTCACGTATCGCTTCATGAAATCGAAGGCGTGTGGATTGCGGATACTCCGGGATTCAGTACGGTTGATTTTATGGAGATTGAAAAAGAAGACTTACCGCATTTATTCCCTGAGTTTGTCGAAGTAGAGCATGAATGTAAATTCAGAGAGTGTTCGCACCAACACGAGCCAAACTGCGCTGTGATTGCTGGAGTGGAATCAGGAGACATTTGGCAAGAGCGATACGACCATTATTTGAATTTCTATGAAGAACTGGACCAAAGAAAACCAGTCTATAAACGAAAAAAGTAGATAGAGGAGACAGAACATGAAAGTAGCACCATCAATTTTAAGCGCAAATTTTGCAACACTAGGAGAAGACGTTAAGAAAGTCGAAAAATTAGGAGCAGACTGGATTCATATCGATGCGATGGACGGACAATTCGTTCCAAACCTAACATTAGGACCAAACATCGTTGAAGGATTACGTCCTGTGACTGATTTAGTATTAGACTGCCATTTAATGGTACAAAACCCAGAACGTTTCATTCCACAATTCGCAAAAGCAGGAGCAGACTACATCTCTGTTCACGTGGAAGCAACGCCACATATCCACCGCGCGCTTCAAGCGATTAAAGCAGAAGGCGTAAAAGCCGGTGTTGTCATCAACCCAGGAACACCAGTGAGTGCCATTACCTCTGTTTTAAGCGAAGTGGACTTAGTATTAGTGATGACAGTAAACCCAGGATTCGGCGGTCAATCATTCATTCCAGAAACATTGGATAAAGTACGTGAATTAGTAGCGTTACGCCAAGAAAAAGGCTACCACTACTTAATCGAAGTAGACGGCGGAGTGAACGGCGAAACAGCAAAACTTTGCGCTGCAGCAGGGGTAGACGTTGCCGTTGCCGGTTCATATGTATACTACGCAGACGATATCAAAGCTGCGATCGATTCAATTAAAGAAGCATAAGAGGGACGAAGATGGAAGTTGTGATTGTCTTGGGAGGACCCAACACCAAAGAGAACATCAAGGCGCTCTTAGAAAACCGATACGGTAAAGCCTATGAAGACTTCCGTTTTATCGGAGTCGATGGTGGCGCTCTTCGGTTATTAGACCAGCATCTTCCCATGGAAGTAGCGATTGGGGACTTTGATTCTGTCACAAAAGAACAGCGCGACTTGATTCATGAAGCAGCAGGCACTATTGTCCAGCTCCCTTCTGAAAAAGACGATACTGACTTTGAGGCAGCTTTATTATGGGTGAAGGAGCATTACGAAGGAACACCGATTCATGTACTCGGTTCTTTTGGCGGTCGAGTGGACCACGAGATTAGTACCTTATGGACGATGATGCGACCAGACTTAGCACCGCTCATTCCGTATGTGGTGTTCGAGGATGCAACGAATGTCGTGAATTTCATCCAGCCAGGCACATACACGATTGAAAAGATGGACTTTACGAAGTACTTATCTTTTATTAGTATGACTCCTGTGGAAAATGTAACTCTAAAAAATGTTAAATACACCCTCGATTCAAAAAGCTACGCGTACCCAGTGGCACTTGTCAGCAATGAATTTACAGGGGACAAGATGACTATTTCCTTTACAAAAGGACTTATCCTAGTCGCCCAAACCCGAGATCATTGGAGATAAAACAAAACATCGCACAATTAGGATGAATTACCTACACCAAAACCAAAAAGAAAAAATAATTAAATCCTTCGCTTGTAGAGCTGGGAATTTATAATTTGTCGAGGAGGAAACATGAATTTTAATAGGATGATTCCTGAATTGTCAGTTTTTGATATTGAACGGACTAAAAAATTTTATAGAGAATTAGGATTTAAAATTGAATATGAACGTACTGAAGATAAATTTGTTTTCATGTCATTTCAAGATAGTCAGTTTATGTTTGAACAAATTCACGATGATGGTTGGAATATAGGTGAACTAGTATATCCATTAGGAAGAGGAATAAATTTTTCAATAGCTGTTGATGATATTGAAGAGCTTTATAAATTAGTGAATCATTTGAATATAGAATTATACAGAGAACTAACTAGAAACATATATCAAGTTAATGGAATAGAAGAAATGCAAATAGAGTTTTTAATACAAGATCCAAATGGGTATTTGTTGAGATTTACAAATTAACAAATACCAGTTTGTCTAATTAAATACAAAACACAAAGACGATAGAAAAATTAAAAATCTATCGTCTTTTTTCATGCCTATTTTCAATTTATATTGCGATTAATAAAAACGAGTTCACAATATTAGTTGAAATCCCAAAATTCACTTATAAGTGAATTTTGGAATTTTTACGTGCGCTGTTATTTTCAAAGAGAGGCGCGCTATATTTCTTAACTTCAAGCCTTTTTTAGCGGATTGAGATTCAAAAGTCTTACGAGCTTACAAATGATGTAAATAGATTTCATTTTATTGAGAAGCCTTCAAAGCTTATAACAATGGGCTTTTCACAAACTCCATTTTTTTGAAATAAAACTCAAAAAAGCACATCCACCTAACCCCATAAAAAGCACCACCCATGGTTCCTTGGTTTCCTGGCATTAATCTCAGGTAAAGTAGCATCTGTTTAAAGCAGATAAAAACTGAGACGATTCCCAAGCTCTTTTTATAAAGTAAGGCTTAAAACAATCGCGGTTCAATCGTAAAGCATGAAAAGCTGCTTGAGGAGGATAGCGGTCATTGTAATGGAGAAGTAACCAATGTGAATTACCAAGGATTAGCGACTTGTCGCTTAGCCTTGGTTTGAAGCTTGGTAGGCAAGGAGACTTTAGGCTCCTGCCGGTACCATTACAATGATGTCCGCTATCCAAAACGTCAAGCAGCTTGGAATGCGATCAGTATTCATAAACTATTGTTTTAAGCCGTCGGCTTATTTTTTAGAAAAACAAAAAGAGCTTAGGGATATCGCCTAAGCTCTTTTTAATAGTGCTCTGTATTAAACACGTTCTACTTTACCTGATTTTAATGCACGAGTTGAAACCCATACTTTTTTAGGTTTGCCGTCGATTAAAACACGAACTTTTTGTAAGTTTGGTTTCCAAGTACGGCGGTTAGCGTTCATAGCGTGAGAACGAGTGTTACCTGTTTCAGCACGACGTCCAGTGAAATAACATACTTTAGCCATTGTTATTCTCCTCCTTTATTTAATTCATTATCAGCTGATATAATTTTGAACTAAATCATATACTTAAATAATTTAGCATAGTTGACCTTAGAATGCAAGCGTACTGGTTAATGAGTTTCTATGAGGGTTAAAAATTGGTAAAAGGCTAGGTAAACCGCTTGGAATATGATATTATAGTATAGAAATAATGTGTCAATCTGTCTAAAAAATAGACAGACACCTTTATACATTTAAGGGAGGTATTTGTATGACAGTAAAAATTCAAACAGAAAATGGACAAATTGAACTTAGCAATGAAGTGATTGCAACGGTTGTTGGTGGGGCCGCTACAGATAACTATGGTGTTGTTGGTATGGCAAGCCGCAATCAAATCCGCGACAACTTTAATGAAATCTTGAAGAAAGAAAACTTCACTCGTGGAGTTGTGATTCGTCAAGAAGACGATGGTGTTGCAGTGGATGTCTACATTATTGTAGGTTATGGTACAAAAATTTCTGCGATTTGTAGAAACGTACAAGAACAAGTGAAATATAACTTAGAAACAATGTTAGGATTTGCTGCAAAAACAGTGAATGTCTATGTTCAAGGAGTTAAAATCATCGAAGCGTAATGCTTGTTGATTCTAGTCAGGAGGAAGTAAGAATAATATGGCAACTATGAAAACTATTACGGCTCAAGATTTCCGCGCAATGGTGGAAATCGGTGAAATGCGTTTATCTGAAAATGCAGAATTCGTAAACTCATTAAACGTATTCCCAGTACCAGATGGAGACACAGGGACAAACATGATGCTCTCATTCAAATCTGGTGCGGAACGTGTTGCGAACTCTACAGCAACAACTGTAGGTGATTTAGCACAAGATTTAGCAAAAGGATTATTAATGGGTGCTCGTGGGAACTCAGGGGTTATCTTATCTCAATTATTCCGTGGTTTCTCTAAAGCCGTTGTCGGTAAAGAAGAAATCACTGGTGAAGAATTAGCGCAAGCATTTACGAACGGTGTGGAAACTGCTTATAAAGCGGTTATGAAACCTGTAGAAGGTACAATCCTTACTGTAGCTCGTGAATCAGCTAAACGTGGCGTTCGTAAATTAGAAACTTCAAACGACATCATCGAAGTAATGGGATCTGTTTTACGTGGTGCTGAAAAAGCATTAGCGAAAACTCCAGATTTATTACCAGTATTAAAAGAAGTTGGCGTAGTGGACTCAGGTGGTCAAGGTCTTGTATTCATTTACAACGGATTCTTCGAAGCATTAACAGGGGAAGCAGTTCCTGTTCAATCATTACAAAGCAATAAAATCGATTTAACTTCAGTGGCTCACCACGAAGCAGGCGTTGACTACGAACACGTATCAACAGGCGACATCAAATTCGGTTACTGTACTGAAATCATGGTGAAAATCGGTGAAGGTGAAACAGTCGTAGATACTTTCGACTACGATACTTTCCGTAACTATTTAAACGAACTTGGAGATTCTTTATTAGTAGTAGCTGACGATGAAATCATCAAAGTACACGTGCATACAGAACGTCCAGGTGAAGTCATGAACTACGGACAACGCTTCGGTTCATTAATGAAAGTGAAAGTGGACAACATGCGCTTGCAACACGAAGAAGTGTTAAAAACAGACTACACTGCAAAAGTTAAAGAAGCAGCGCAAAAACAAAAAGCGGAATACGGAATCGTAGCGGTTGCCGCAGGTGAAGGTATTCAAGAATTATTCAAGAGCATGGGTGTAACGACAATCATCAACGGTGGTCAAACAATGAACCCAAGTACAGAAGATATTCTTCAAGCCGTAAAAGAAGCGCATGCCGAAAAAGTCATCGTATTACCAAACAACAAAAACATTCAAATGGCTGCAAACCAAGCGGCTGAAGTATCAGAAGATGCTGCAGTTGCCGTCGTTGCAACTCGTACGATTTCAGAAGGGTTAGCTTCATTATTAGCCTTCAATCCAGAAGCAAGCTTAGAAGAGAACCAAGCTGCAATGAGCGAACAAATGGCTCTTGTATCAAGTGGTCAAATTACAAACGCTGTTCGTGATACAAACATTGATGGCGTTGAAATCAAAACTGACGACTTTATGGGGATTGTAGATGGCAAGATTTTAGTAAGTATTGCGGACCGTAAGGAAGCAACTCTTGCGACAATTGAGAAGATGATTTCGGACGATTCAGAGATCCTAACAATCATCTATGGTGAAGACGCAGAAGCAAGCGAAGTGGAAGAAATCACTGAAGCTGTAGAAGCGAAATACCCTGATGTAGAGGTTGAAGTCCATGAAGGAAACCAACCAGTATACACTTACTTATTATCTGTAGAATAAAAGACAATAAAAAAGAGTACTAATATCCTTCCGGATATTCTCTATAGTCATCATTAAAGCTGTAACGGGACAAGCCTTGGTCTTGTCCCTTTCGAGCCTCAAACAGATGCTAAGAAATAAATTTCTAAGCATCTGTAATTCGCATCGAATACTAGTCGCTATGATGATGACTATAGAATCCGGTAAGGATATTTTTGTACTCTTTTTTTTACATAAGTAAGTGTACTGGTTGGGTTTCGTGCTCACATCAGGGTATTTCGCTGGGCGGCTAGTGCTTTCTAAATTTCGCTTGCGTCTGAGTCTTCACTCGCCTCGGAAGGGGAACTAGTGCACTGAGTGGGTGCTCCCCAGTATTTTTATTGCGGAAAGGTTCAACGAGGGAAGACTGCACTTTGTGGAATGCAGACAAAAACTTCTGGCACTGTAAGAGTTGAGGAGGGAGGAAGGAAAGTTGAAGGAGTGAAGATTCTTTAGGATTTCATCGGAATCACAGTACCGAGTAAGCAACCAATGTGAATTAGCGAGGGTTAGGAATTTATTCCTTAGCCTCGCTTTGAAGCTTGGTAACCCTGAGACGAAGACTCAGGGAGGTGCCGGATTTGTGATACCGATGAATAAATCCTAAAGAGAATCTTCACGACTGTTGGAACTTTCCTTCCTCTTGACGATTAAAGAGAACATGAATTACACTTATTAAAGTAGAAAGGATGTGATTGGATGAATGAAGTCTTTCAA
>ERZ773007.283-NODE-283-length-25799-cov-4.558421_pt1 | contig 25799 bp, 18 predicted proteins | sample MGYA00580665_ERZ773007 | MGnify/ENA primary metagenome ERZ773007 (study PRJEB29015, sample SAMEA2738122) | human oral metagenome | biome: human oral; feature: human-associated habitat; material: saliva | place: China | collected 2167 ... | reverse complement strand
CAGGGGCAGGTCCTCGCGGGCGCACTGGGCGATGAGCAGCAGCTGCTCGATGCCGCCGCCCTGCGTCTCGGGGGCGCGCCACTGGCGCAGGATGACCCAGGCGGTGGGGTGGTCGGCCGCCAGGAGCCGGAAGGTCCCCAGGGCGAAGGCGTCGTCGTCGTGCCGCAGGGCGATGAGCTGGCGGTAGTGCTCGAAGACGCTGCCGGGTACTCCCACCTGGGCGGCGGCGTTGACGGTGCCGTGGTCGGGGGCCAGGGCGATCCAGGGCTCGCCGGTGGTGAACCCGGCCTTCTCGCTGCTGTCCCAGTGGACGGGGGTGCGGGCGTTGTCGCGGGAGACGGGGGCGATGCCGGCCAGGACGGCGGCCGGGTCGTCGCCGGCGCGCACGCGCTCGTGGAAGTGGTTGACGGACTCCAGGTCCCGGTAGTCATCGATGGAGCGGAAGACCGTGTTGGCCATGCCCAGCTCCTCGCCCTGGTAGATGTAGGGGGTGCCGCGGTGGGTGTGGAGGATCGTGGCGAGGGTCTTGGCCGAGCGGACGCGCCAGGCGGGGTCGTCGTCGCCGAAGCGGGAGACGGCGCGGGGCTGGTCGTGGTTGTCCCAGTAGGCGGAGTTCCATCCCTTCTCCGCGCTCACGGCACCGGTGGGGGTCGTGTCGGGAGCGAGGGCGGCCTGCCAGTGGGCCAGGTTCTGCTTGAGGGTGACGAGCTCGAGGGGCTGGGGGTCGAACTTGCCGCCGGGCCCGTCGGTGAGGCAGACGTGCTCGAACTGGAAGACCATGTCGAGCTCACCTCGGGCGGGGTCGGTGTAGAGGGCGGCCTCGGCGCTCGTGGCCCCGGGCATCTCTCCGACGGTCAGGACGTGGCCGGGCCGCGGCGCGAGGACCTGCTGGTTCATCTCGTGCAGGAACTCATGGATGCGGGGGCCGTTGGCGACGGCGGCGAAGGCGTTGCCGTAGAGGTCGCCCTCGCCCTGGGGCGCGTCAGTGAGCGGGTAGGTCTTGGAGATGAGGTTGATGACGTCCATGCGGAAGCCGTCGACGCCGCGGTCCAGCCACCAGGTCATCATCTCGTGGATGGCGCGGCGCACCTGCGGGTTCTCCCAGTTGAGGTCGGGCTGCTTGGGTGAGAAGAGGTGCAGGTAGAACTCCTGGGTGCCCTCGTCCCAGGCCCAGGCCGACCCGGAGAAGGCCGATCCCCAGTTGGTGGGCTCGGTGCCCGGCTGCCCGGGGGCGAGCCCGTCGACCTGCCGGGCGGGCCGCCAGATGTACCAGTCGCGCTTGGGGTCGTCCTTGGAGGAGCGGCTGGCGGTGAACCAGGGGTGCTCGTCGCTGGTGTGGTTGACGACGAGGTCCATGACCAGGCGCATGCCGCGGCAGTGCAGTCCCTCGATGAGGGCGTCGAGGTCGGCCAGGGATCCGAAGAGGGGGTCGATGTCCTGGTAGTCGGAGATGTCGTAGCCGTTGTCGTCCTGAGGGGAGCGGTAGACGGGGCTGAGCCACACGACGTCGACACCCAGCTCGTCGAGGTGGTCCAGGCGGCTGGTCAGACCCGGGATGTCACCGATCCCGTCGCCGTCGGAGTCGGCGAAGGAGCGGGGGTAGACCTGGTAGACGACGGCGCGGCGCCACCAGTCCGGATCGTCGCCGACGTGGTGGGCAGAGACAACGAGGGGCGCGGGAGAGGTCACGGACGACTTCCTTCCTACCGGACAGGGGATGCGAGGAAAGCAGGCTGGGTGCGTGAGGGCCTTCCCCTGCTCCGCCGCCAGGGCTGACGGGATCTTGCGGGCCGGTACCGATTGTGTCAGAACCCGCCCGAAAGGAGGGCCGATTAAGATGAGTTCTCGCGCCTCACTCGGGGCGCCGCCTCTCCCACCGCCCCCGCGACGACTCCTGCTGTGAAAGGCCGACTGTTGGTTTCTCCTCTCCGCGATGCCCCTGACACTCCGCGCCCGGCCGCCGCCCGCCCTGAGGCGGTCATCACCGGGACCTCGTCGGAGGAGTCCCGCTACCGCTTCACGGTGCTCACCTCTCGGCTCATCCGCATGGAGCACTCCCCCACAGGTGTCTTCACTGACGCCGCCACCCAGCTGGTCGTCAACCGCGACCTGGGTGAGACGCCGTCGTTCCGGGTGGTGCACAGTCAGGACCGCGTGGAGATCATCACCGAGCACCTGCACCTGACCCATGTGCCCTCCCTGGGATTCTCCCCCGCCGGGCTCAGCGTCAGGCTGCGTTCGACGGCGCTGCACGCCCACGGCGGCACCTGGCACCACGGCGACGTGTGGGACCCGGCCGAGACCTTCCCGACGAACCTGGGCGGCACCACCCGCACCCTTGATGAGGCCGACGGCGCCGTCGCCCTCGGTCCGGGCCTGCTGAGTCTCAACGGCATCACCGCCCTGGACGACTCGGCCTCGCTGCTGCTCACCCAGGACGAGTGGGTTCAGCCCCGTGATCCCGGCAACCGCCTGGCCGACGGGGCGCAGGACCTCTACGTCTTCGGCTACGGCCAGGACTACCAGGAGGCGCTGCGGGACTTCTTCCGCCTCACCGGGCCGAGTCCCCTCATCCCGCGGGCGCTGCTGGGCAACTGGTGGAGCCGCTACCACCCCTACAGCGACCAGGAGTACCTGGCACTCATGGACCGCTTCGCCGCCGAGGAGCTGCCCTTCTCCGTGGCCGTCATCGACATGGACTGGCACGTCACCGATATCGACCCGGCGATCGGCACGGGATGGACCGGCTACACCTGGAACCGGGAGCTGTTCCCCAACCCGGCAGCTTTCCTGGCCGGCCTGCACGAGCGGGGCATGCTCACCACGCTCAACGTGCACCCGGCCCAGGGGGTGCGCCGCCACGAGGAGGCCTATGAGGAGGTCTGCGCCGACCTGGGCCTGGATGCGAGCACCGGGGAGGACGTGCCCTTCAACATCGCCGACCGGGACTTCGTGGGCTCCTACCTCTCGCGCCTCCACCATCCCCTGGAGGACGAGGGCGTGGACTTCTGGTGGCTGGACTGGCAGCAGGGCGGCTCCACGACGGTTCCCGGCCTGGATCCGCTGTGGATGCTCAACCACGTCCACTACCTCGACTCGGGCCGCGAGCGCCCGGCGGCCGACGGTGGCGTGGAGCGTCGCCGCCCGGTGACCTTCTCTCGCTTCGCCGACGCCTCGAGCCACCGCACCCCGGTGGGCTTCTCCGGGGACACGATCATCAGCTGGGACTCCCTGCGCTTCCAGCCGCGCTTCACGGCCACGGCCGCCAACATCGGCTACTTCTGGTGGTCCAATGACATCGGCGGGCACATGCTGGGCGGCAGCGATGACACGATGGCGGCGCGCTGGTTCCAGCTGGGCTGCTTCTCCCCCATCAACCGCCTGCACTCGTCGAACTCGGGCTTCACCTCTAAGGAGCCGTGGCGCTACTCGCGTGACGCGCGCGCCACGATGGAGGCGCACCTGCGGCTGCGTCACCGGCTGGTGCCCTACCTGTACACGTGGGCGCGCCGTTCGGCGGGTGAAGGCATCGCTCCGGTGCGTCCGGTCTACCACGACCACCCGCGTGAGCTGGCCGCCTACGAGCACCGGGGCAGCTTCTGCTTCGGGGACCTGCTGGTGGTGCCCTTCACCTCCCCGCTCGATGAGACCACGGGCCTGGGGCGGGAGCTGACCTGGCTGCCCGACGGGGTCTGGTACGACCTGCCCACGGGGCGCCGTTATGAGGCCACCACCGGCGGGCGCGGGCGCATGCTGAGCCTGTCGCGCCCCCTGGACCGGATCGGGGTGCTTGCCCGGGCCGGCTCCGTGATCCCTCTGGCCGGGAACCTGACGGAGGCGGCCGGGGACAATCCGCGCGAGCTGGAGATCGTCGTCGTGCCCGGGGGCTCGGGGAGCTTCACCCTGGAGGAGGACGACGGCTCGGCCCAGCCCGGGCAGGACCAGATCGCCCGCACCCACATGGCGCTGACCTGGCCCGAGGCCGAGGAGGAGGACGGCGCCGACGTGGTGCTGCGTATCCGCCTGGAGGGGGCGGCCGAGGTCGTGCCGGCCTCGCGGCTGGTGACGGTGCGACTCCTGGCCGGCCAGGTGGCCGGCGCCTGGCTGGGGGTGGGTGAGCGGGCGCGCCGGCTGGCCACCGAGGAGGTCAGTGGGGACGGCTTCACCCTGGGGGCGGGGACGCTGGTGCACCTGGAGGAGCTGAGCCGCCAGGAACTCATCGACGGCGTCCAGCTGGTCCTCCGCGGCACGAAGCACTCCCCAGCCGACTGGCGCGATGAGGTCCACGCAATCCTGGACGCCGCGCGCGTGGAGTACATGGCCAAGGACCTGGCTTGGGACGCGGTGCAGCGGGGCCTGAGCGGAACCGCCCTGCTGGGTGAGCTCGAGGCCCTGGGCCTGCCGGAGACGCTGCGGGCGGCCGTGGCCGAGGTGCTCCCCCACTCCTGAACAGGCTCTGAGCGCCGACTCCGGCGGGTCGGCTCGAACGGACCAACGGGCGCATCGGGCCGCCGCTAGGCTGCTGGGTATGAGTGAGACCCCCACCCCACGCTTCCCGGAGGCAGAGCCCTACTTCGAGGGCGACGAGCGCACCAACCGCGAGCGCATGCTCGCCGGTGACTGGTACGTCGCCGACGACCCGGACAACGCCAGGATCGCCGCCCACGCCCGCAAGATGCTCCACCGCTTCGAGCGGGCCTTCGCCGAGGGCGAGGAGAACTGCTGGGACCTGCTGCGCTCCGCGATCCCGGGGCTGGGCGACAAGGCACACCTGCTGCCGCCGGTGCGCGTGGACTACGGGGACAACATCGCCGTGGGTGAGGGGACCTTCGTCAACTACGGGCTCGTGGCCCTCGACGTCGCCCGGATCAGTATCGGCGCACACTGCCAGATCGGCCCGAACGTCCAGCTGCTCACGCCGGTCCACCCCCTGGAGCCGACGCCGCGCGCCTGCTCCCTGGAGGCGGCCGACCCCATCACGATCGGGGACAACGTGTGGCTGGGCGGCGGGGTCATCGTCTGCCCGGGTGTGACCATCGGGGACAACTGCGTCATCGGCGCGGGCTCGGTAGTCACCAAGGACATTCCCGCCAGCAGCCTGGCGGTGGGCAACCCGGCCCGGGTCCTGCGCCAGCTGGACGACTCCACCTTCGGCCCACGCCATCAGCACCCGTCCAAGGAGATGCCGCAATGAACCCCGAGACCTTTTCCGACCTGGCCGCTTCCCGGCACTCCGTGCGGGACTTCCGGGCCGATCCTGTACCGCCTGAGGTCATCGAGGAGATCTTGGAGGATGCCCGCCAGGCGCCGAGCTGGTCGAACACCCGCCCCTTCATGGTGGCGCTGGCCACCGGTGAGCAGACGGACCGCCTGCGGACGGCCTACGTCAAGGAGTTCGATACCATGCTCCCCGTCCAGCACAAGGAGCGCGGGGCGATGGCTCGCCTGGCCCTGAGCGGCAAGGCGCCCGACGGCGACTACCGGACCTGGGCGCCCTACCCCGCGGACCTGCTGCCCCACTCCCAGGCGGTCGGTGGCCGGCTGTACGCGCACATGGGCATCGCCCGCAAGGACCGTGAGGCCCGTGACGCGGCCGCCCGCCGCAACTGTGAGGCCTTCGGCGCCCCGGTCATCGGTTTCGTCCTGGTCCACGAGGGCCTTATGCCCTTCGCGGCGCTCGACGCCGGGATCATGTTGCAGACCCTGTTTCTGTCCGCCAAGGCCCACGGCGTCGATTCCTGCCCCCTGGGGGTCCTGGCTACCTGGCGCCGTCCCTTCGACGCCGAGTTCGAGGCTCCGTCGGACTACCGCCTCATCACGGGCTTCGCCCTGGGCTACGCCTCCGAGGCCCCGGTCAACGACTTCCGGGCCGAGCGGCGCCCCGTGCGCCTGGTGCCGAGCCGCAGCTGATCCGGTTGCGGTCGGCTCACGCCGTCACCGCCCGAGGTGCTCGACGTCGCGGTCGTACCTTGAGCCTCGCGTTCGAGGGGTAGAGGGTACGACCGCGCGCGCCATGGTACGAACACAAGGTGCTCCGTCCTGGTTTCGTGACGGATCCTAGGCCGGCTGCGTGCCGTCCAGTGCGGCCTGAGGCGGGCGGCGCCAGCAGGGCGGGACGACGAGCCCGCGCCGGCGGACCGCCAGCAGCATGGCCACACCGGCCGCGGTGCACAGCACGACCGCGACGACGGAGGCCTCGATCCCCATGACTCCACCGGTGAGCAGGTCGGGGCCGGTGAAGCGGGCCTCGATGAGTCCGCGTCCCGACCCGGTGCCGGAGATGTCGGAGCCGAAGATGCCGCCCTGGACGAAGTTCCAGGCGGCGTGCACCCCGATCGCCAGCCACAGGCGACGGGTGAGCAGGTAGCAGGCGCCCAGCAGGATGCCCGCCTCCAGTGCGATCGCCACCGCACCGAAGACGGTGGCTTGAGGGTTGCCGAGGTGAGCGGCCCCGAAGAACACCGCGGTGATGGCCAGCGCCCACCAGGTCCCCAGCCACCCCTCGATAAGGCGGAGCATGACACCTCTGACGAGGATCTCCTCGGTGAATCCGGCGACGATACCGGCTTGGAGGCCGACGAGGATCCCCGTGCTCCAACCGACGTCCACCACGTGATAGGAACCGAGCAGGGCCAGGACCGCGATGACGGCACCCATCAGCAGCGCACCCATGGCCAGGCCGGCCAGGAGCTCACGCAGTGCCGCCCCGCGCCCGCCCAGCTCGATGACGGGCCGGCCACCGACGAAGCGCACCAGCAGCCAGTACCCGAGCACGGTCAGGGGCACGGCACTGATCGCGACGATGAACGCGACACCCGGCCGGGCTACCGCCCCGCCCCCGTGTCGCACGAGTCCAGTCGCCGCCGCCAGCAGCCCGACGATCATCTGAGCGCCGAGGACGACCAGGATCCCCAGAAGGAGCTGGAGCCAGCCGAGGCGCTCCGCCTTTCGCGGAGGAATGCGCCACTGGGGACTGACCGGGACGAGCCGGTCCAGGAGGCGAGGAGCCCGCGGCTCCGCTGATGAAGTCGGGAAGGAGGCCGGGGCGTTCATGACCCCAGTGTTGCCCACCTGCCGGTCGCCACACCTCCCCCGCCAGGAGGAACCGGTGCCCACTGCCTTCAGCACGGTTTCCGATACCGCGGGGGGTGGGCGAAGGATGGATCCGTCAGATCTTGGCGACGGGGGCGTAGCGCAGGATGAGGCGCTTGGTGGTGGGGGCGCCGTCGATGACGAACTCGACGCGGGCGGTCAGGGACCGCCCCTTGCCCTCCAGGCCGACGACGGTGCCCACCCCGTAGGAGTCGTGGCGCACCTGGTCGCCGGTCCTCAGCCCGGCGACGGCTGCGGGCAGGTCCTCTGAGGCGGCGCCGGCCGGTGAGGGGGCGATCTGCTTGCCGCGGGCCTCGAGACGGGCGGAGGCGCGCTTGGCGGCCCGGTCCTGGGCGGTCTCCACGCGCCCCAGCTTGCCCGAGCGCTTGGTTCCTGCGCCCACGGGCGGGGCGAAGTCATCGTCGTCGGAGTAGGAGCTCTGCCGGGAGGAGCCTGAGCGCCGCCCGCCCGAGCCGAAGCCGCCCTCGCCCCAGCTGCTGCCCCAGCCGGTGCCGCCGCCGCGCAGCGCCTCCATGGAGGAGGTCAGGCGCTTCCAGTCGATGGTCTCGTCCGGTACGTCGTCGAGGAAGCGGGAGGCGGGCATGGCGTTGGCGGCTCCCCAGGCCGAGCGTACGGCGGCGCGGGTGAGGTAGAGGCGCTCGCGGGCGCGGGTGAGGGCCACGTAGGCCAGGCGCCGTTCCTCGGCGAGCTCGGTCTCCTCGGCCAGGGAGCGGGTGTGGGGGAAGGTGCCGTCCTCCATGCCGGTGACGAAGACGACCGGGAACTCCAGGCCCTTGGCGGTATGGACGGTCATGAGGGTGATCTGGCCCTGCTCCTCGGCCTGCCGGGCCTCCTCGTCCTCCAGGTCGGCGCTGGGCGGGAGCTGGTCGGAGTCGGCCACGAGCGAAACGCGCTCGAGAAAGTCGGCCAGGGTGCCGTCGGGGTTGGCGGCCTGGAAGTCGCTGGCCACGGAGTGGAGCTCGGCGAGGTTCTCCACACGGGTGGCGTCCTGGGGGTCGTCGCTGGCGCGCAGCTCGGCGAGGTAGCCCGAGGCGTCCAGGGCGGAGTCGAGGATGTCGGCGACGCCGTCGCCGGCGGTGACCATGTGGCGCAGGGTGGTGAGCAGCTCGTGGAAGCCGCGCACCTGGTTGCGGGCCCGGGTGGTCAGGCCCTCGACCTCGGGAGGCTCGCCGGCCCCGGAGGAGGAGGCCTGTCCGTCGGTGTTCGGGGCTTCGTCTGCCTGGGCATCACGGGGGGCTCCGGCGGCGTCGGCGACGGCTTGCCCGAAGGAGACGGCGTAGCGGGCGGCGTGCTCGGCCAAGGCACCCTCGGCCTTGTCACCCAGGCCTCGTTTGGGGACGTTGAGAATGCGGCGCAGGTTGACGTCGTCGTCGGGGTTGTCGACGGCGCGCAGGTAGGCGATGGCGTCCTTGATCTCGCGGCGGTCGTAGAAGCGGGTGCCGCCGATGACCTTGTAGGGCTGGCCGGCGCGCATGAAGGCCTCTTCGAGGGCGCGGGACTGGGCGTTGGTGCGGTAGAAGACGGCGACGTCGCGGGGGCGCACGCCGTGCTCGTCGGCCAGGCGGTCGACCTCCTGGCTGATCCAGCGGGCCTCGTCGTGCTCGGAGTCGGCGACGTAGCCGGTGATGGGGGCGCCGTCGCCGGCGGCGGTCCACAGGTTCTTCTCGCGCCGGCCGCTGTTGCGGGAGATGACGGCGTTGGCGGCCGAAAGGATGTTCTGGGTGGAGCGGTAGTTCTGCTCCAGCAGGATGGTGCGCGCCGAGGGGTAGTCCTCCTCGAACTCCTCGATGTTGCGGATGGTGGCGCCGCGGAAGGCGTAGATCGACTGGTCGGAGTCGCCGACGACGGTGAGCTCACCCGGCGGCAGGGCCGAGCCTGCCCCGGAGGTGCCGGGCCCGCCGACGAGCTCGCGCACGAGGACGTACTGGGCGTGGTTGGTGTCCTGGTACTCGTCGACCAGGATGTGGCGGAAGCGGCGCCGGTACATCTCGGCCACGGCCGGGCGGGTCTGGAGCAGGGCGACGGTGCGCATGATGATGTCGTCGAAGTCCAGGGCGTTGGCGGCGCTCAGGCGCTGGGCGTAGGCGCGGTAGACCTCGGCAAGGTGACGCTCAAGGGGGTTGGAGGTGACGGCCCGCTCGGCGAACTGGGCCGGGGTGATGAGCTCGTTCTTGAGGTCAGAGATGCGGTGGGCGAAGGTCTTGGGGGTGAAGCGCTTGGGGTCGATGCCCAGCTCGCGCACGATGAGGGTGATGAGGCGGGTGGAGTCGGCGGCGTCGTAGATGGAGAAGGTGGAGCGCAGGCCGGCGGCCTCGTGCTCGCGGCGCAGGATGCGCACACAGGCGGAGTGGAAGGTGGAGACCCACATGCGCTCGCCTGCGGGGCCCACCAGGGCGGTGACGCGTTCGCGCATCTCGGCGGCGGCCTTGTTGGTGAAGGTGATGGCCAGGATCTCGCCGGGGCGGGCGCGTCCGGTGGCGATGAGGTGGGCGATGCGGTGGGTGAGGACCCGGGTCTTGCCCGAGCCCGCACCGGCGATGATGAGCAGGGGGGCGCCGGCGTGGGTGACGGCGGACTCCTGGGCGGGGTTGAGGCCACGGATGAGCTCGGCCGGGTCTGAGACTGTGACGCCCCAGGCCGGGCCGGTGGGCCGGCCCGAGGGCGCGGTGCCGTCGGCCCAGGCGCGGGCCGCGGCGGCATTGGCCTGGGCGCGGGCGACCAGAGCGGAGACCTCGTCCTGACGCTCCTCCCAGGTGGGGGCTGCGGCCGACTCGTCCTCAGGCGGTGGGGCGTCCTCGGGACCCCAGTCCTCCTCCGGGGCCTCGACCTCAGCCCAGGAGTCATCGTCGAAGGAGCCTGCAGCGGGGACAAGGGCGGGCAGCGCGGCCTCGGGCGGCGGCGTGGCCGCACCGCCGGAGCCGGGCATGGGCAGGGCGCCGAAGAGGGAGTTCATCGCGTTCATCGTGAGGCCAAGCCTAGGCCAGCCCACCGACATGTCCCGCTTTCCCCGCCGCACCGCCCGCCTTCACAGTACGTTGTGAACAGGTTGCGAAAGCCGCTGCGAGAGGAACCCAGATGCGCACCATCGCCCTGTACACGACCGAGACCATGGCGGACTGGGAGTACGCCTACCTCACCACTCAGATCGCGGGCGCGGAGCAGCTCAAGCCCGGTCGCTTTCGGCTCCTGCTCGTGGGCGACGGCCTGAATCCGGTGCGCACGCTCGGCAACCTGCCACTGACGCCTGAGGCCGACCTCGACACCCTGCAGGCCCTGGCCGACGACGGCTCGCTCGCAGCCCTGGTCATCCCTGGAGGAGACCACTACGCGGCCGGGCACGACCGGCTCATCAAGGCAGTCAGCCGTCTCGCGGATCAGGAGATTCCGGTGGCGGCCATCTGCGGCGCCACGCTCCTGCTGGCCCGCAGTGGTTTCCTGGACGAGCGTTGCCACACCTCGAATGCTGCCCAGTACCTGGAGGCCAGTGGATACCGCGGTGGGACCCACTATGTGGAGACGCCGGTGGTGACTGATCGGGGTGTCACCACGGCCTCAGGCATTCATGCGGTCCCCTTCACCGCGGAGGTCATGCGGATCACTGGGCTCGTGCCCGATGCGATGGCCGACGCCTGGGAGCAGGTCTTCCTGAGTGCCCGGGAGGACGACTACATGGCACTCATGGAGGCGACCGCCACCTGGCAGAACAGCTAAAAGGACACGGGTCAGCGCCTGCCTCCACAGGACAACGAGTCGCTACGACACACCCCTGGCATCAGCGGCAAGCCGCGGCCGCTCGACTGAGCAACCTCTCCCAGAAGAGCCCACAAACCCCACCCAGCGATACCATCTTGCTCAACTAGTACGAATCTCGTACTATACGTTCCACGTAGTAGGTGAATGCGAGCGCAGCATCTCGCTGTCGAGTCAGTCCGAGGAGGCTTTCATGAGTCGAGCAATCGAGTATCGCCGGTTCGGCGGACCAGAGGTCCTGGAGGAGGCCGAGCGCCCGCCGCAGGCACCCGGCGACGGAGAGGTACGCATCGCGGTGCGCGCCGTCGGGCTCAACCCCCTCGACTTCAAGACCTTCCGAGGTGATCTGCGAAGGCTTGAACGGGTTCAGCGCATCCTTCATCCTCGACGCTGGCTGGAGGGCGCATCCGCTCGCTTCCCCAGGGGCGTGGCCCGCGACTTCGCAGGCGTCATTAATGCCGTCGGTGCGAACGTCACCGACCTCGCCGTGGGCGATGCCGTGCTGGGCACCTTGCGAAGTGCGCCCGGTCAGGCCGACACCCGCGGGGCACTCACCACCGAGCTGGTGGCACCCGCCGACGACGTCGTCAAGAAGCAGACTTCGCTGTCCTTCACGCAGGCGGCCTGCCTTGGCGTAGCTGCGCAAACCGCGTGCGGCGCATTCAGGCAGCTGAACCTGCACGATGGCGATGTCATTGTCATCAGTGCCGCCGCGGGCGGTGTGGGTTCGCTCGCCTCTCAGCTGGCCGTGAGCCGAGGCGCCACCGTCATCGGAATCGCCGGCGCCCGCAATATGGACTACCTCCGCTCCTTGGGTGCCATTCCAGTCACCTACGGTGAGAATCTGACCAGCCGGGTTCGCGACGCGGCTCCCTCCCCCGTCACCAAACTCCTGGACTGCTACGGCGGTACCTACGTACGGATTGGCCGCGATCTCGGACTGACGGGCCGTTCCATCGGCACCCTGGTTCCCTCGCCCGCTGCAATCCTCAGGGGCGCGCAGTTCACCGGCTCACGGCACAGCAGTGGACGCGGCGACCTCGAGGAGGTGGCAGAGCTGGTGGCGGATGACGCCATCAAGGTCGAGGTCGCCCACACCTATTCCTTCACAGTGGAGCAGATTCGCGCCGCCTACACCGAGCTGGCAAAGGGTCACGTCCGCGGCAAGCTCGTCATCGATCTATCCTGACACTCATCCATGTTCACCCCGATCAGGAGGGCCGCTTGAGCGGAGGGATTCACGATCAGCGTCTCATCCGGGCGTTGCGTGCCATGAACAGCGAGCTCGCCGCCAGCAACCGCGCTGTCGCTGCGAAAACCGGGCTCAACGACAGCGACCTGGCGGTACTCGACGCCCTGCACCGCGACGGCCCGCAGACCCCCACTGCCCTCGCCCGCCGCACCCGGATGGGGACGACAACAATGACGAGCGTGCTGCGGCGACTCGTCCGCGATGGCTGGGTTGAGCGTCGCCCCAGCGAGACGGACCTGCGCTCCTTCACCATCCACGCCACGAGCGCTGATCGCCTCGCCGAGATATTCCTGCCCGCCAACCGGAAACTGACGGCACTAGTGGACGGCTGGCCCGAGAGCCGGGTCAATCAGCTCATTGCGTTCCTAGAAGACGCCACGACAGTGATCCACGAGTCGGCGGATCAGCTATCCTCCGCAGGCGGTCGTAACTCCTGACCCCGGTCGCACACCCCTCCATGAGCGAGCATCACGCTGCCACCACAAGTACCCGCAGCGACCTGGATCGGATCGGCCTCCAACACCGTCGCTCAGGCCGCATAGACATCCTCAGCACCCCTCAGCACCGATGACTTGAAGTAAGGATTCTTGACCGACTCAGCAACGACCAGGTCAATCTTTCTTCCGAAGATCCTCGTCAGCTCATCCTGCAGGCCGAAGAAATCCGCAAATCGATCCTCCCGGCCCGCCTGGAAGTCGACAAGAAAGTCGATGTCGCTGGCTTGGGGATCAAAATGGTCGTTAAGCACTGATCCGAAGACACGCAACCGAGCAACACCAAACCGGGCGCATGCCTCCGACAGCGCCTTGGTATCGATCGCCACTTTCACCGCCACAGAACTATTCTCTCAGAACCGCGGAACGATGACCAGAGAACCAACCACGTCGGCCGCCGAGGCAGTAGGCGGCCCGGCCACCTTTGCCTCGCTTACCGAAGAACCTACCGCACGGCGCGCAGGTAGCGGTCGCGGCCGGTGAGGTCCTGGCCGGTCTCGGCCTGCTTGAACCCGGCTCCGAGCGCGGCCGCGCGCAGCAGCGCCCCCTGCTCGTGGTCGTGCTCCATGACGAGCACCCCGCCGGTGCGCAGCAGCGCGACCGAGCGCACCAGGACGTCAATCGGAATCTCCAGCCCGTCAGGTCCCCCTCCGTAGAGCGCCACCGTGGGCTCGTGCTGCTCCGTCTCGGTGTCCTCCACGGCGCCGGCCGGCACGTAGGGCGGGTTGGAGACGACGACGTCGACCTGCCCGTTGAGGTCGTGGAGGACCAGCGGGTCGGTGGCGTCGGCGTGGATCACCTCGACGCGTCCGGGCACCAGCCGCTCACAGTTCTCGCGGGCCAGGGACGCCGCAGTCTCACTGATCTCGACGGCGACCACCCGGGCTCCCGGCACCTCCTTGGCGACGCAGGCCGCGATCGCCCCCGAGCCGGTGCACAGGTCCGCGGTCAGGACCACTCCCCCGCCGCCGTCCATGACCTTGCGGGCGGCCTCGATGGCGGCCCCGGCCACCACCTCGGTCTCCGGGCGCACGATGAACACGCCGGGACGGCTGATGAGCTCGGCGCCCCGCAGCCACATGCGCCCGATGATGTGCTGGAGGGGCTCACGGCACTCGCGGCGCAGCACCAGCGCGTCATAGGCGGCCGGGAAGTCGCCGTCGGCGCCGTCGGCCAGCAGCAGGGCACGCCCCAGCAGGTGCTCGGCCAGGATGCGGGCATCGACCTGAGGGCTGGTCACGCCGGCCGCAGCCAGCCGACCGGCCGCCTGACGCACCAGCGCCCGCAGCCCGTAGCGGTCCACCGCGCCCGCCGGCGCGCCGCCACACAACTCAGGAACCACTGCCCTCACCCACCTGGGATAATCGTTCAGCCTCGTCCATGGCGATGGCCGAGGCGATCACCGGGCCGAGATCACCGTCAAGAACGGCGTCGAGGTTGTAGGCCTTGAAGCCGGTGCGGTGGTCGGCGATCCGGTTCTCAGGGAAATTGTAGGTGCGGATGCGCTCGGAGCGGTCCACAGTGCGCACCTGACTGCGACGGGCCTGCGCCGCCTCGGCGGCGGCCGCCGCCGCGCGCTCGGCCAGGAGCCGGGCCCGCAGGACCCGCATGGCCGCCTCCTTGTTCTGCAGCTGGGACTTCTCGTTCTGCATGGACACGACGATCCCCGTGGGCAGGTGCGTGATGCGCACGGCCGAGTCCGTGGTGTTGACACTCTGGCCCCCCGGCCCCGAGGAGCGGAAGACGTCGATGCGCAGGTCGGCAGCGTCGATCTGGAGCTCACCGGGGTCGTCGGCCTCCGGCATGACCAGGACGCCGGCTGCGGAGGTGTGGATGCGGCCCTGAGACTCGGTGACCGGGACGCGCTGAACTCGGTGGACGCCGCCCTCGTACTTCAGGTGCGCCCACACCCCGTCCTGGGGCTCCACGGGCCCGCGGGCCTTGATGGCCAAGCGCACGTCCTTGTAACCGCCCAGGTCCGAGTCGGTGGCGTCCAGGACCTCCACGGCCCAGCCCTGCCGTTCGGCGTAGCGGGAGTACATGCGGGCCAGGTCGGAGGCGAACAGCGCCGACTCCTCACCGCCCTCACCGGCCTTGACCTCGATGATGACGTCGCGGGAGTCGTCAGGATCCCGGGGCACGAGGACCTCGCGCAGGTGCTCGCCGGCAGCGGCCTCGGCAGCTTCCAGGGCCGGCACCTCAGCGGCGAAGTCCTCGTCCTCCGCGGCCAGCTCGCGGGCGTCGGCCAGGTCGGCACTGGCCGCCTGCCATGCCCGGTAGGCGGCCACGACCCTGCCCAGCTCGGCGTAGCGGCGCCCCAGCCGACGCATGGCACCGGGGTCGGCTGCCGCGGGCCCGGCCATCTCGGCCTCGATGTCCGCGTACTCGGCCAGGAGCGGCTCTGCGGCGGAGAAGTCCTCACTCATGGACTCGGGTTCCTTCACTGGCTAGGAGTCGTGCTGACGGGCACCAGCGGCACTCGTGCGATATGCAAACGACGCCGACGGCGACTCTGGGAGCCGGCCGCCGGCGTCGTGAGACGCGGCTACTTGCTGCGCTTGCCGTACCGGGCCTCGAAGCGGGCGACGCGGCCACCGGTGTCGAGGATCTTCTGCTTGCCGGTGTAGAACGGGTGGCAGGCCGAGCACACGTCCACGCGGATCTCACCGGAGGTGACGGTGGAACGGGTCTCGAAGGTGTTGCCACAGGTGCACGTGACCGTGGTGGCCACGTAGTCGGGGTGGATGCCCTGCTTCATAGGTTTCTCCTTAAGCGTCAGAGGGTCCCGGGTCCCACGCGGGAGCGAGGGTGAACCGGAGGCCAGCAGCAGATTTTGCCACTGTCTCACGCACCATCGCAATGGCTGAGCCGCGTGAGACCGGGCACCTGGCCGGTTGCGTTACTCGTCCTCGCCGTCGGCCAGGGAGGTGCCGGCCGGGGTGGTCTTGGACAGCACCATGAGGAACTCGGCGTTGGACTGGGTGTCCTTGAGCTTGGAGAGCACCAGCTCGATGGCCTGCTGCTGCTCCAGCCCGGCGAAGAGGCGGCGCAGGCGCCACATGATCTTGAGCTGGGCGGGGTCGATGAGCAGCTCCTCGCGGCGGGTGCCGGAGGCGGCCACGTCCACGGCCGGGAAGATGCGCTTGTCGGCGAGCTGGCGCGACAGCCGCAGCTCCATGTTTCCGGTGCCCTTGAACTCCTCGAAGATGACCTCGTCCATCTTGGAGCCGGTCTCCACCAGGGCCGTGGCCAGGATGGTCAGGCTTCCGCCGTTCTCCACGTTGCGGGCCGCTCCGAAGAAGCGCTTGGGCGGGTAGAGGGCGGAGGCGTCCACACCACCGGAGAGGATCCGACCGCTGGCCGGGGCCGCCAGGTTGTAGGCGCGCCCGAGGCGGGTGATGGAGTCCAGCAGCACGACGACGTCCTGGCCCAGCTCCACGAGGCGCTTGGCGCGCTCGATGGCCAGCTCGGCCACGATCGTGTGGTCGGAGGCGGGGCGGTCGAAGGTGGAGGCGATGACCTCGCCCTTGACCGTGCGCTGCATGTCGGTGACCTCCTCGGGGCGCTCGTCGACGAGCACGACCATGAGGTGGGCCTCGGGGTTGTTGACGCTGATGGCGTTGGCGATCTGCTGCAGGACGATTGTCTTACCCGCCTTGGGCGGGGAGACGATGAGCCCGCGCTGCCCCTTGCCGATGGGCGAGACCAGGTCGATGATCCGCGGGGTGACGGCCTTGGGCGTGGTCTCCAGGCGCAGCTGCTCCTGGGGGTAGAGGGGGGTGAGCTTGGCGAACTCGGGGCGGCGCTTGGAGCGCTCGGCGTCCATGCCGTTGACGGTCTCGACGCTGACCATGGGGTTGTACTTGACCCGGCCGGCCCGGTTCTGACGGCGGTTGTTGCGCCCGCCCTGGTGGGGCGTGGAGGACTCTCCGCCCTCGCGGACCCAGCCGGTCACGGCGTCGCCGGCACGCAGCCCGTTGTCCTTGATGAGCTGGTTGGAGACGTAGACGTCCTTGGGGCCGGGCAGGTACCCGGAGGTGCGCAGGTAGGCGTGCTGGTTGTCGGTGACGTCCAGGATGCCGGCAACCGGCAGGAGGACCTCGTCCTCGCGTGGCTGGTTGCGGTTGCCGCGCCCCGCGTTGCCGTCCCGGCCCTCACGGCCGGAGTCGCGGTCATCACGGTCGAAGCGGTCGCGTCCGCGCTTGCGGCCCCGACGACGGCGCCCACCGCGCTCCTCGTCGTAGCCGTCGGACTCGTCATTGCCGTCACGGCCCCGGCGCGAACGCTCCTGGGGCTCGACGACGGAGGTCCCGGTGGCGTCGGCCAGGTCCCGCATGAGGGCGGCCTTGGCATCGGCGTGGTCCTCGGGCGAGTCGGTACGGGGCTCGCGCGAGGCGCGCTCCTGGTTCTCGGGGGCGCCGGCGGAGGCCTGGGCGCGCCGGCGGCCGCGGCGGAACTGGTCGCGCGAGGAGCGCTCGCCGCGCTCCGAGCGGCCATAGGAGTCACGGTCATCGCCCTCAGTGGTCTCGGAGCGCTCGGCGCGCTCGCGCCACCGGCTGCGTGCGGGGCGCTCCTCGTCACGGCCGGAGCCGCTGTCCGAGTCGCTGCTGGAGGAGCCGGAGCGAGCCGGCAGATCGAGGCCCAGGTCGAGGGCCGGCGCGGACTGGCGCTCCTCGGGGGCCCCGGAGGCCGCGGTGGCGCGACGACGGCGGGAGCGCCCGGAGGCCGCGGCCGGGGGCTGCTCCGGTGCGGGCTCACTGGCCGCTGAGGCGGAGGAGGAGCCCGCGGCGTTGGTCGCCCCGGCATCGGGCGAGCTCTTCGACGTGCTGTGGGAGTCGGGAGTGGAGGCGGAGGAGCCGCGCGCCTCACGGATGGCGGCGACGAGCTCACTCTTACGCATACGGGAGGTGCCCTTGAGGCCCATGGAGCCGGCGAGCGACTGAAGCTCGGCCAGACGCATGGTGGAAAGCGAGGGCTGGGCGCTGGAGGTCTCGGTCACGAGTGTCCTAACGGTGTGATAACGCTCCGACAAAGGAGACGTTCAACTGGGGAGACTTCCCCGGAATCATTCACGGGGGTGGGTCATGCACTGCCGGCTTCTGCTGAGACCTGAGCCTCAGGTCCGGGGCTGGTGCGGTCAGCGGCGTGGTGCGATCCGTGCGGCCGACAGCGTCATCATAGCAGCCCGGAGAAGCAGCACCTAACGGAACACTGGCGAGCAACGCCGGGGATGCAGCCGTTATTCCATCCATGACACTTCTCGCCGTCGCCGTGACGCCGGCGGGGCCGACCGTACCCACGATCAGCCCCACCGGAATGATCGACTCGGACACAACCCAGTCGACTCTTGCCCTTCAAGCTCCCAGGCTCACGACCTCAACGACCTGCGAGAAGCGTCTCCATGGGCGCGAAGTCGGCCAGCGGGTCAACCGGCGCCTGGCGCGGGAAGCGCTCCATGAGCGTGGCCAGCTCCCGTCCCGCCCGGGCCACGCGCTCACTCAAGGGCGACTCGGGCCTCTCCGAGGATGATGGCCTCTGCCAGGCCGCACCGAAGTCCTCGCTGGCCGCGAAGACGGCGGTCTGCGTCGGAAGGGCCTTCATGTAGACCACCAGCGGCCGCAGCGCCATCTCGGTCACAAGACTGTGCCGCGCAGTGCCTGCCGTCGCCCCCAGCAGGACGGGGACACCCTCAAGCGTGCCGGCCGGCAGCACATCCATGGCGGACTTGAACAGTCCGGAGTAGGAGGCCTGAAAGACCGGGCTGACCAGGATGACGCCGTCGGCGGCGGACAGGGCATCGATCACCTTCTGCAGGTCGGCGGACACCGGCCCACCCACACTGGCCAGGGCGATGTCCTTGACCAGGGGCCTGAGCCCGATGACCTCGATGCTGGCCAGGCGGGAGTCGGCCTCCAGGGCCTTGCGAGTCGACTCAGCCAGCCGCTCGGCGAGCATCTGGGAGGTCGAGGGCTCCGAGACCCCGGCGTGCAGAGCCACGATCCGGCTCAGACGCCCCATCTGGGTATTGGCGTAGGCGTCATAGGTCGGCGATCCGGCCAGGGACTGGGTGCCCCCGGAAGGGGCGACGGGCGCGGTCGTATCAGCGGTCATGTCATCCATCTCCTGCCTGTCACTCGTCGTGTCACGGGTTTCCCATGCCATCTCAGATCCTCACCTTCCGGCCCGTGAGCGGGTCGAACTCGTTGGACAGGGAGAAGGGCTCCTCAGCCGGTGGCTCGGCCCCCTCCAGCAGGGCCCGGTGGCGCGGGTGGAGCGGCGCGTCGGGAACCCCCTCGGGCCTGGTGGACTCCAGCTCGGCGCGCAGCGCCGGAACGATCTCGGAACCCAGGTACTCGATCTGCTTCATGATCTCCTTGTGCGGGACGCCACCCAGGTCCAGGTTGAAGGCCTGACGCTGGTAGTCGCCGATCGCGTCCCGGTAGGTCAGGTACTTCTCCACGATCTGCTCAGGCGTGCCGACCGCGAGAGGCGTGTGCTGTGTCATCTCTTCCAGCGACGCCCCCTGGTAGACGTAGGTGTTGCGGAAGTAGGGGGTGTAGCGCTCGATGGCCTCGGCCTCACTCCTGGCAGCGAAGATCTGTCCACCCAAGCCCACGATCGCCTGCTCAGGCCCGCCATGACCATAGAAGGCGAAGCGCTCTCGGTAGAGGTCGACCATCTTCTTGACGTGGTCGATGGGCCAGAAGATGTTGTTGTGGAGGTATCCGTCTCCGTAGTAGGCGGCCTGCTCGGCGATCTGGGGCGAGCGGATGGAGGCGTGCCACACGAAGGGCGGGACGCCGTCGAGTGGGCGGGGCATGGATGTGAAGTCCTGCAGCGCGGTGCGGAACTCACCCTCCCAATCCACATTGGTCTCGCGCCACAGGCGGCGCAGCAGATCGTAGTTCTCCACCGCGAGCGAGATGCCCTTGCGGATGTCCTTGCCGAACCAGGGGTAGACCGGCCCGGTGTTGCCACGCCCCATCATGAGGTCGACGCGCCCGTCGGAGAGGTGCTGGAGGTAGGCGTACTCCTCGGCCAGGCGCACCGGGTCATTAGTCGTGATGAGGGTGGTCGCAGTGCTCAGGAGCAGCTTGTCCGTGCGGGCGGCGATGTTGGCCAGCAGGGTCGTGGGTGACGACGGCGCGAAGGGTGGGTTGTGGTGCTCCCCGGTAGCGAAGAAGTCCAAACCCGCCTGCTCGGCCAGGACCGCCATCTCGACCGTGTTCTTGATGCGCTGATGCTCACTGGGAGCCTTGCCAGTAGCCGGATCGGTCGTGATGTCTCCAACTGTGAAGATCCCAAACTGCATCGGACGTCCTCCCTGTTCTCAACACTGGATTTCAATGATTTCTTGTGTACTGAGAGAACTGGAGAAGCCCATAGTTTATTTCTCAACTACCCAGATGTGGTGCACGTCCCACGTGGAAGCAGGGCTCAGCAGCCTCACCGGGGATTCGAGACGGACGCAGATCGCGGGCGTCCTCGAGTCCGAGGACGCCCGCGATCAGGGAGGCGGATGGAGAAGCCGTTCGCGCAGATCAGGAGGTCAGGACCGCCCCACGGGTGTCGATTCCGGGGCTGAGCACGCTCCAGCCGTGGTTCTCCAGGGCGAAGCGGGTCTGATCGGCCAGGGTGGACAGGACCAGCACCGTGGGACCGGCGCCGGAGATGACGGCCGGGTAGCCCTGCTCGCGCAGCGAGTCCATGACGGCCATCGAGGCGGGCAGGACTCCGCGCCGGTACTCCTGGTGGAGGCGGTCCTCGGTTCCGGCCATGAGCAGGTCGGGACGTCCGGCGAGCGCCAACATGAGCACGGCGGCCCGGGAAGTGTTGAACAGGGCGTCCTCGCGCGGCACGGAGACCGGCAGGACCTGACGGGCCTCCTTGGTGGACAGGCGCGTCGTTGCCGGCGGGATGAGCAGGCTCACCCCGAGGGAGGCGTCCACGGGCATGGGCGCCATGCGCGGGCGTCCCCCGCGCTCGACCCAGGCGACAGTGGCGCCTCCGAACACGGCCGGCGCGACGTTGTCGGGATGGCCCTCGAAGTCGGTGGCCAGGGCGAAGATCCGGTCATCGCTGAGGGCCTCGGGCTCAGCGATGAGGCCGCGCGCCAGCATGAGTCCGGCCACGGCGGCGCTGGCGGACGAGCCCATGCCCCCGCCGTGGGGGATCCGGTTGACGCAGCGCATCTCGAAGCCGGCCTGAGGTGCGCCGACGGCGTCCAGACCTGCCCGCAGGGCCTGCACGACGAGGTTGTCGTCGTCAGTGGGGACCGTCTCGGCGCCGACGCCCTCGACGATGACGCGGGTGGTGCCGGTGATCGGCCGCACCGAGACCTCGTCGTAGTAGCGGAAGGCCATGCCGAAGGAGTCGAAACCCGGCCCCATGTTCGCCGTCGTGGCCGGGACCCGGACGGCCGCGCGCTCGTAGACGATGCGCATGTCACTCGCCCTCGACGCGTTGGATGGAGACGACCTCGGCGACCCGGTCGGAGTCCCGCAGGCCCTCGACGGCGGCGTCGAGGTGGAAGACGGGGGCAGGGTGGGTCACGAAGGTGACGACGGCCTGGTCGTGGCTGCCGTCGGAGGTGACGTAGGCGCTCTGACGCACTGAGTTGATGGAGACCTCGTTCTCGGCGAAGACGGAGGCCATCGCGGCCAGGGAGCCGACGGCGTCGTCGGAGCGCAACTGGATCTGGTACCGGGTGACGGCGGCCTCCGGGCCGAGGACCGTCAGGCTCGCGTAGGAGGACTCACGGGGGGCCTGGCCGCCGTGGACCCGGTGGGCGGCGGCGGCGACGACGTCGGACAGGACTGCGGATGCTGTCGGGGCTCCTCCTGCGCCCTGACCGTAGAACATGAGGCGCCCGGCGCTCTCGGCCTCGACGAGGACGGCGTTGTAGGCGCCGTGAACACTGGCCAGCGGGTGGTCGTTGGGGACCAGGGCGGGGTGGACGCGCACGGAGACGCCTTGCGCGTGCTCGTCGTCGCGGCGCTGGGCGATGGCGAGGAGCTTGAGCTCGCAGCCCGAGGCGTGGGCCTCGCGGATGTCGTCGGCGGTGACCTCGCGGATGCCCTCGACGGAGACGTCGTCGAGGCCCACGCGGGTGTGGAAGGCCAGGGAGGCGATGATGGCGGCCTTGGCGGCGGCGTCCAGGCCGTCGACGTCGGCGGTGGGGTCGGCCTCGGCGTAGCCGAGCTCCTGGGCGGTGGCCAGGGCGGTCTCGAAGGAGAGTCCCTTGGTGCTCATCTCGTCGAGGATGTAGTTGGTGGTGCCGTTGACGATACCGAGCACGCTGGTGACGCGGTCACCGGCCATGGACTCGCGCAGCGCGTAGACCACAGGGATGGCACCGGCAACAGCGGCCTCGTAGTAGAAGTCGGTGCCTGCGGCCGCGGCGGCGGTGTAGAGCTCGGGGCCGTGGGCCGCGATGAGGGCCTTGTTGCCGGTGATGACGCTGGCCCCGGCCTTGAAGGCGGCCAGGATGAGGGTGCGGGCCGGCTCGATCCCGCCGATGAGCTCAATGACCAGGTCGTTGCCGGTGGCGACGGCGGTGGCGTCATCGGTGAGGAGGTTCTGGGGGACGGCGAAGTCGCGCGGCGCGTTGACATCGCGGACGGCGACGCCCGTGATCTCAAGACGTGCGCCGGAGCGGGCGGCGAAGTCGTCGGCCTGCTCGGTGAGGAGGCGAATGACCTGGCTTCCGACGGTCCCGGCGCCGAGGACGCCGACGGTCAGTGTGCGCTGGGCGGGTGAGAGGTCCTGAGCCACGGGATGACCACCTTGCTGTGTGTGCTGTGTTGCGTGCCGCGTGTGGGCACTTCGACTGCGTCATGCGATGGGGCCGATCGGCTGGCACGGTCAACCGACCGCCCACCGGCGCTGGCCATCACTGCGGGCCAGCATAAGGGGCATCGGCCGTGGAGCGCTTGCATGTCCGCCTGTGGACACACGACCGGCTCTGTGCTCCCCAGTGCGATGAGGCCGGCAGGGGTGCCTCCGGCGCTGGCCTGAGGCTGCGCGCGGACGGGGCGGAGTTCTCAGCGACGCCAGATGATCTGCTTGAGCAGTCGGCCGATCACCCGCCCCAGTCCCAGAGATACCGGGGCGGCCGCGCTGTCGGAGTACCCCCAGGCCGGAGGCGGCTGCTCCAGGGAGGAGAGGAAGGAGGTCAGTGAGGACGAAGAGGAGGAGGTTGTTGCGCTCATGCCTTCAGGCTAGAAAACAGCCACGCGATAAGCGCCCCTCGAGAGAATGATTGGCGGGGCGGCCTCCTCCTCCCCACGGCCGAGACGATCGAATGGGGCTCTCCTGCTTTCGGCAGATCCACCGAGCCGGACCGTCGGGGCGGGACCCCAGGGCGCAGACGGCCAGTGGCCCCGCCCCGGTTGAACCGGAGAGGGGCCACTGGATGGGCTCTGCTGACAGAGCGTTCAGGCTCGAGAAGCGGTCACCCGCGTTCAGGAGGCGTTGCGGCGACGAGCCACCAGCAGGGCACCGCCACCCAGGCCGGCGCCGGCGAGCAGCACGAGCGCAACGGCGTTAGCACCGGTGTGCGCCAGCGGCGGGGTGCCACCGTTCGGCGTCCTCGGGGTGGAGGTGGGCGGCACCGGAGCACCCGGGGTGCTCGGCGGCTGCTGCGTGGTGGTCGGCGGGGTCGCCGGCGGGTTGTCCACCGTGGGCGGGGCCTGCGTGGTGGTCGGCGGGGTCGCCGGCGGAGTGGTCACCGTGGGCGGGGTCTGCGTGGTCGTCGGCGGCGTCGAGGTGGTCGTCGTCGTGTTGGTCAGAGAGACATTGACGATCTCCTGGTCGCGGATGGTGAAGGTGTTGGTCTTCTGGCCGTCGATGGTGAAGACCGGCTCGCCCCAGCTGAAGCCGGAGGCGGCGGGCTGGGCCTTGGAGGTGTCCTCGGTGAGCGTGACCTTGGTGCCCACGGGGAAGGTGCCGTCGAAGGTGACCGGCTCACCGGGCTTGACCGTGACGGAGGAGGTTCCGGTGCGGCCCTCGCCGGTGGCCTTCTGGCCCTCGGGAGCCTTCCAGTCCGGGTAGGAGCTGGCAGCGGCCGGCAGCTCGTAGGCAACGTCGACGACGAAGCTGGAGCCGGCGGCCTTCGCGGCAGCCTCGCCCTCGACGACCTTGGTCACGTTGAAGCTGCCGAAGCCGGGCTCCATCTGGACCGAGATGTCGAAGTACTGGACGTAGGACTGCTTCTGGGTGCTGGTCAGGTCCGTGCCGTTGAGGTTCACGGTGTTCTCGTAGGAGGTGCCTCGGGAGGCGGCGACGGCCTTGCCGTTGGCGTCCACGAAGGAGACGGGGTACTCCAGGGTGAAGTTGGTGCCGTTCTGGAACGGACCGGTCACCTCGTAGGTGGCGGTGCGGCCGTCCTCGGAGTAGGTGGCCTTGACGTCGTAGTCACCGTACTGGGTGGTGGAGTCCTGGCCGGCGGCGTTGGTCAGCGGGATGGACTTGCCGTCAGCGGGACGCAGGTTGAGGACCGTGCGGGTGGCGTCGGCCTGGTTGAAGGTCATGCCGCCACCGAGGGTGTCGGTGAAGACGATGCTCTGGCGGGAGCCGTCGAAGGTCTTGCCGAGCTTGCCACCAGTGGTCTGGTTGGTCCCGAAGTTCACACCCCAGGTCAGCTCCTTGTAGTTGTTGTAGAAGCTGGAGGCCCACTTGGTGAGCTCCCAGTCGCTCTCCTTGGGGCCGCCGATGCCGCCACCGCCGGGCAGGGTGACGGTCGTGGTGACACCGTTGACGGTGAAGTCAACGGACTGCACGTCGGTGGCCTTGGCGACGGACACCAGGGCGGAGCCGGAACCCTTGAAGTTGTGGAAGCCGGCGGCCTTGAGCTCGTCAACCTTGGAGTTGAAGGTGCAGGTGACGTCCTTGACGGTCAGGGTGCAGGTACCGACCTCGACATCCTTGCCGCCGTACTCGACGGTCATGGGGTGGGTCTCGCTGTTCTGCAGGTTGGTGAAGTACTCACCCAGACCGATCGTGAAGGAGTCGCCGCTCTTGAGGTTGGCGTCGACGCCGCTCCAGTCGAAGCTGAGACGGGCGAGGTCGTAGGTGTTGAGCTGTCCGTCCTGCTCGACGTTGTTGCCGTCCACCCGTGTCAGAGACAGGTTGGTGACGTTGACGCTCTTGTTCTGCTCAGCGCTCGCCTGGGGGGCGAACTGCGACAAGATCGCGACAAGGAAGAGAGTGAGGATGGCGGCGGCCCCCCTCACCGCCCCTCGCGTGAGGGCCGGCCGAGAGGCGGCGCCCGTGGACATTGTGTTCATGGGTTCTCCGGATTCCTGGCATAGATGACAAGGGTCTGCCTTGTGAAACATCACCGAACGTTCCCACCGTCTGTTCAGGAGAGGGAAAGGCCGCCCCGTGATGACCAAGACCACTGTGTCACAAACCGACTGATTGGGAACAGGGAACACTCAAAACACGCGCGACGTCACAGTCTCGTCACATCCAAACCTGCATCTTCCAACAAACGACAGCCCACAGTCTTGTAGGTTTCCTACAAGGAATCTATTACCGGGCCACGCCTCCCCTGTGTCTCCCCTATCAGGCAAGCCGCACGTCAGTTGTGTCAGCCCTCCAAAACAATCGACATCCACCCCACCTTTGAAGCGGCTACACCCAGCACTCTTTAAGATTGTTGTTGCCCTCAGGGTCACCTCATCGTTTTATCAGAACATATACAGAAGCGCCGTCGTCGCAGGAATTGTTCCTGGCACGACGGCGCTTCAGTGAGCGACCGGTAGGAGGCCTCAGCCCTCCAGGCGTAGGAGGTCCTCGATGGTCTCGGGGCGCAGGACCCAGCCCGACTCGCCCTCGCGCACCCAGCGCACGCCGGGGCGGGTGAAGAGGTTGTAGTTGGAGGCCATGGAGCGCCCGTAGGCGCCGGTGGCGGGCACGGCCAGCACATCACCGACGGCCAGGTCGGCGGGCAGGTCCACATCACGCACGACGACGTCGCCGGACTCGCAGTGCTTGCCCACCACCCGGCTGCGCACCAGCCCGGCCTGCGGGGCGGGACGGCGGTTGGCGACCAAGGCCGTGTAGGCGGCCTCGTAGAGGGCGGGGCGGATGTTGTCACTCATGCCACCGTCGATGCTGACATAGAGGCGCGAGGCCCCCGCTCCCAGCTCGACGCGCTTGAGGCCGGTGACGGTGTAGAGGGTGAC
>ERZ773007.279-NODE-279-length-25943-cov-4.960909_pt1 | contig 25943 bp, 22 predicted proteins | sample MGYA00580665_ERZ773007 | MGnify/ENA primary metagenome ERZ773007 (study PRJEB29015, sample SAMEA2738122) | human oral metagenome | biome: human oral; feature: human-associated habitat; material: saliva | place: China | collected 2167 ... | reverse complement strand
TAAAATAGTTTAACTATTTGTATATTTAGTATACCTATTTGTAACAAAATATTATTGCGATATTCTTTTTGATGTCGCTATGATTTTATTGACTTTGTGTACACAATGTGGTATACTTATCAAGTAAGCAATTAACAGAAATAAGGGGGTCATTTGACTATGTATTCAAAATTAAACGGAAAATTTGAAGTTGAAAATGCAGAAGGTGTTGTTCTTCGTGACGGAAAAGTTTTTTCAACTTCTGGAAAAGAGCTTACTTGTGAAGAAAGTGTAATTGAAAGTATGAGAGAAGGTCTTGTTTACCCAACGAAACCTGTTTTAGATGGCTCAAAACTTGTCCGTTTTGTTGAATTGCGTGGTAAGAGTGAGTACTCTATGGGGCATTCGATAGCTAAGATTTCAGATATTGTTAAAAATGCAGAGTATTCACTTGCGTTGACAGATCCAGAAGTTGGTTTTGGTATCTATTCGTTTAACCAAGGGATGATTTCTGGTGGTAAAAAACCAATTAACGGGACTGAACTGTCATTTTCGACAAAAACTTCAACTATGAATCTTGTATTGCTGGCTAAAAACCACAATGCTTATAAAGTTTTATGTCGTATTCTAACAACAATTTCTAGTTTGAGACAAAAAGGAAAAAGTGTAAGTTTAAAGGTTTTAGAAGACTTCGATTTATCAGACTTTGTTTTTATTTCAGACGCAGATTCTAATAACACACTCTTTAAAAATCTCTTGAAGTTAAATATCAACAAGGAAGACTTGTATTTAACAACAGAATTGCAAGATGATTTAAGTGACGAACGAAATAGACGTGTAGAGCTTTTAGCTAAAAAGAATGATATCAAGGTTGTTTTGACAAACGATTATCGCCAAATTAAAAGCGAAGACTCCGAAGGTTTTCGTGTAATCCAATCACTGAAACAGAAAAAGGTAGTAACATCAGCTAAATTAGTTTCAGGTGATAATCACTATATCCACACAAGTGATGAAGTTGAAAACTGGGGTGTGCCTGTTGAATGGTTGGATAATACAATTGAAATTTTAAACAAAATTGAAATTTACGATTTGAGCGTAAAAGACAACTTCAATCCAATCTTCAATATTCCTAAAGGTTTTAATAGCGAGAAAGAATATTTCTGGCACTTAGCTAAAGTTGGTTTGCAACGCCGTTTCGGTGACAAAGAAGTTCCAAAAGAATACTGGGATCGACTTGATTATGAACTAGGTATTATTGATAGTATGGGATTCAACGGGTATTTCCTTATTGTTGCCGATTTCATCAATTACGGTAAACGAAATTATGCTTCATACGATGACGAAACAGTTGCACGCTGGAAAGATTTTATCAAACGAAGTGGTTATTCTGAAAACCCTATCAACTTTGGCCCAGGACGTGGCTCTGCCGCTGGTAGTTTGGTGGCCTACGCTACAGCTATTACAGACGTTGATCCACTAAAATATGGATTGTTGTTTGAACGATTTTTGAATCCAGAACGTGTCTCAATGCCTGATATTGACACAGATATTCCGGATATGCACCGAAAAGAGATTATCGAATATACACGAGATTTCTACAACGTTTCAACAGATATTACCGAGTCACGTGTGGCAGGTATTTCAGCATTTGGAACTTACCAGTTGAAAGCACTTTTGAAGGCAATTCCTCGTGCTTATTACCAATCAAAAACTGCAATTTCATTAGGTGAAAAACTTGCAGGATTAGTTCGTGATGAAAAGGGGTTCGGTATCAAAGAGTTTTGTGAGTTACCAGAAGTAATTGCCCTTTCTGAAGAAGATAAACGTATTTCCCGTGTACTTGAGGTTGCACCGTTATTGAGCGGTATGGTGTCAAACTTGACACAGCACGCCGCTGGGTATGTTATCGCTCCTGAAGCTGTTACAGAATATCTACCTACTGTTTTTGTTGAAGGTGAGCAACTAACAGCTTATACAGATGTTGAATCTTGTGGTTTGTTAAAAATGGACTTTTTGGGGCTGAAAGCTGTTACAATCATCCAATCAACACTTGATAAAATTCAGGAAAAGACTGGAAAAACGTTGACAGTTACAGAAATTCTAGAAACTGCAACCACAGATCTTGAGGTTTTCAAAACAATTGCTTCTGGAGGAACTAAAAACCTATTCCAACTTAGTAGTCCGGGAATGACAGACGTTGTTGTGAAATGTCTTGCAGATATTGATGAGCCTGGTAGTGAAGATCGTGCGAAGTCGGGAGACTATTTTGGTCGTGTAGTTGCGGCTATCTCTATGTACCGACCAGGGCCTTTAGCCTTCATTCCTCAGTTCATCGAGAACGCCCTACACCCTGAAAAGATTGAATATGTTGTACCAGAGATGGCTGATATTCTATCAACATCTTACGGTTTGATGATTTATCAAGAATCAATTATGAGTCTACTTCAGGTAGTTGGTGGATTTACACTTGGTGGTGCCGACTTGGCTCGTCGTGCGATTGGTAAGAAGAAGTTCGAAGTCTTACAATCCTTGAAACAAACGTTTATTTACGGTGATGAAAAAACTGGTGTCCTTGGTGGTATCAAAAAAACTGGTCGTAGCGCAGAAGAACTTGAGGATCTTTGGGCAGACGTAGAGGCTTTTGCTTCTTATGGATTTAACAAATCTCACGCCGCTGCATATTCAATGGTTACAATCATCGAGGCTTGGCTGTTTACGAATTATCCAGAATATTTTGCCGCTGCTGATCTAAATAAAGTTGGTGGAAACCAAAAAACAACTGAGCGTGAAGCTCTTCACGAAATGATTGAGTTTTACAAATCTCGTGGTTTGGATATTAGACCAGTCGATATCAATATTTCTGAAGACGAATTTGTTGCCGATAATGGTGCGGTATATTTTGGGTTAAACAAAGTATCTAACGTAGCAAGTGCCGCTGAAAGAATTAGTAATGAACGCAAGACTCGTGGGGAATTTAAAAATCTTTATGATTTCTTAAGTCGTATGCAAAGAAATCACGAAAAGGGTGTCAACAAGTCTGTTCTAAAATCTTTAATTGTTTCAGGAGGTTTTGACAATTTCTCTGGAACACGTAAAGACAAGTTAGAAAAACTCGAAGATTTATCAAATCTTGGTAAAATCTTGAAAGCTAACGAAAGTATTATTTTCGATAAATACGGAGAAAGCTATTTCGATACTTGGATGAATTATAAGAATGAAGAATTGGACATTCAAGACCTACTTGCAGAGGAAAAACGTGTAACCAGCTTTTATATTAGTGGTCACCCAACTGAAAAATATTTGAGTGTAGCTCAAAAAGAGTCTGATTATCAACCAATTGGAAATCTAGACAATTTATCATCGGGAACTTCTGTTTACTTGTTGGGGATTGTCAATAGTGTTAGACAGATCACTACAAAGACTGGTCAGTTGATGGCTTTTGTATCAATAGAGGATACAAGTGGACATTGTGATTTTGTTGTGTTTTCTGATTCATATAAAATGTTTGGTAGATATCTTGAGGTTGGCGAAGTACTAAATGTGTATGCAACCAAACAAGTTGGTGCACGTGGTACATCCTACATCGTAAACTCTATTAAGAGAGCAGGTGATATCAAGATTTTCACTACAACCGATCACATTCAAATTAAACTTTCAAAGGACAATGAGGTTGCCCAAAAAGAACTTGTTAAAATTCTTAATGAAGCCAACAACCCTCTTCACGAGTACAGTCCTTTTATAAAAATGTCTTATGTTTTTGGTGAAAAAGAACTTTTTAGAACCAAAGCAAAAAGTTCTCTAGAAATCCCTTTTGATTTAACTATGGTGAACTATATCAAAAATATTCTTGGTGCTTCTGGTATCAAAATTATTTGGAAATCTGACTATGAAAAAGAATTGAAAGATGTTACTTTAGAGGAACTATTGGAAGATGATAGCTTTGAATTAAAAATTTAAAAACGTTAAGACCGGATTTATTTCCGGTCTATCGTTGTTTAACACTATATAACTTTAAAAATAACAAAAATAAAAAGGTGGTAGACATTGAATACGAAAAAAGTGTTGATTATAAGGGATCCGAACATCTATTTGAAGTTTGTGAGTAGAATATATATTCTACTTGAAATTTTAAATAAATTGTTCTTTGGTTTGTCATTCGTAGCCTTAATTGTTTCAGCTGGGATTTACTTTTTATACGGAATGAATAACAGAGTTTACTTAGCAATTTCGATAGTTGTTGCTTTCTTATTGTTTGTATTCGGAATACTCTTGTACGTTATGAGAGATAATATTTCCCCAGAAAACGAAATTGAAAAGCAAGGGGTAATTCTCGCAAATCAAATAAAAAACGTAGAATCAGAAGTGGAAGTTTCCAAGTTGAGCGGAAAAGTTGTTAAGGTATCCAGAACTTTCGGATATTACAACATTAAAATTAGAATGGAAAATGGAAAAAATTTAAAAATACGAGTTTCCGGTGATACAAGAGATCGCTTCGTTCACGATCATACTTTGTTGTCCAAATCAGAGTTTGAAAACTTAGACGGTTCACCTGTCATTGTAAGACAGTCATCTATCAAAGTTAAAAAGTATGGATGGTTGAGGGATCACGCAACAGTATCTGTTTTGGAAGAAAACGGGCGAACTGCATTTAAATTTGAAACGTTCGCACCAACCGGAGATTTATTTGAAGGTAGGAAGATTTTTGGTTAGAAAAAAGAAAAAAGTTGGGGGTGATATGATTATCGCCCCTTATGAAAAAGTTAAATTTCACGAACAATTCGGTGATGATTATATTGAGTATGGAACTTATGTTGCTGAACAACGAGCTTTACCTGATATTAAGGATGGTTTGAAACCGGTAGCCAGACGTACCCTTTATTTGATGAAGAGGAACGGATATACGAGCGACAAACCTCACAAGAAATCTGCACGTATTGTTGGTATTGTTATGGGGGAACTTCACCCACACGGTGATGTTTCAATTTATGAGGCAATGGTTAATATGGCTAAACCGTGGATAAACCCAATGTTATTTGTGGATTTCAAAGGGAACCGTGGTAATCGTCGAGGTGATGGTCCAGCTGCACAACGTTACACAGAAGCACGTATGTCATTATTGTGTGAGCAATTATTAACTAGACTAAATCAATCCAGTGTTCCTTTTGTTCCAAACTATTCGGATGAGTTTTTAGAACCTGTTGTTTTGCCATTCGAAATTCCAAACTTGCTGATTAATGGAAATAGCAGTATTGCAGTTGGTTTCATCAGTCGGATTCCTTCTCACAATCCTTTAGAGGTTATTGAGGCTTTCAAGCTGTTTATTAAAAGAAAACGAGTTACTGTTGATGATTTATTAAAGGTAATGCCAGGGCCAGACTTCACTACTGGTGGTGAAGTTTTTGCTATTAATGACTTATACAACTTTTATAAAACCGGTGAAGATACCAAAATGATGGTTCGTGGTAAAACTAAAATAGAGGGTAATTCTGTTATTATTACAGAACTCCCTTATATCATCGTGTCAAACATTGATAAATATTTCGAAAGTCTGGTGGATTCAGTGCTTGACGGTGTTATCACAAACGCTTCGAGTTGTAAAAACAGATCAACACACAAAGGTGTTGAGATTGTAGTAAACGTAAAGGACGGTTGTGATCCAAAAGATCTTGAAGCTGAGTTGTATGCAAAAACACAACTTCAAGGAACTAAACCACTGCGCTTCAATGTGCTTAGGAACGGTATTCCAACAAGAACTGATCTTCTTGAATACTTTTCTGAAGTTAAGGATTTTGCTCTTGAGACGATCAAGAGGGACTCATCACATCAATTTGAAAAAATCTCAAGAAGTATCCGTCTTAAAACTGGGCTACTATCTGCACTTGAACAAATAGATATTATTGTTGAGTTGATTAGAAATTCTTCTAAAAAGTCAGAGATTATCGATGGTCTTACAAAAGGAAAGGTGTCCGAAAATCAATTTAAAACGAAAAAGAATTTCTTGCAAGCTAAAAAATTAAACTTCACGGAAGAACAGGCGGAAGAAATCGTTCGTATCCCTTTAGGGAGACTATCTTCTCTGTCAAAAATTCAGATGGAAGATGAGCTGAAAAAATTACAGACCGAAGCTGATAAATTAGAAAAAATTGTTTCTAACAAGGAAGAACAAAAGAAAGTCTTGTTGCAGGATATTGCAAAGATTGAGAAATTCTTAAATTCTATGGGTGGCTTCGAACGGAAAACTACATTGAGTGATGGAGAGGCTATCACTTATAAAGATAAAGAGATAATTTCCTTTTCTATTGTTTCAGTAGATAAATTTGGATATCTCAGAAATCTATCTGTAAATTCCAGCGAAGCAAACCAGGAAATTTTCAGAAAAGAAGCTAAATCCAATCAGGATATTTTTGTATTTACAAACAAGGGTAACCTTGGAAGAATTAAAATTTCTGATTTGGGAACTCAAACACTTAAAAATAAAGGTCAAACCTTATCCGCACATCTAAAATTACAACCGTCAGAGTATCCGTTACTTTCGGAAGATTCAATACTAGTGGCTTCGAGAACCGAAGAGCTAGATGATTTCCATCTCTTTGTTTCTAGTGACGGACTTATCAAGCGTGTCCCAACGGAAGAGATTCCGGCAATTAAACACTTGTCAAAAGGTACAAGTCTAAGAAATAATGCAGAATTAGTTTTTGCTGGATCAATTAGAGAAGAAAAAACCAAAGCTGTTCTTGTAACAGAGGGTGGTTTGGTTAAGACTGTAAGTATTGCAGATGTTCCTATTTTTGATAAGAAGAAAATAGGTGTTAAAGTTGGTAAACTCGATGATGATAAGATTGTATCCGTTAAATTGATTGACGACTCAGAAGAATTAGAATTATTTGGGAAAAAAGTTCCAAGTAAATCCTTGAAGGTTGAAAAATTAACAACAAAATTCAAAAAAATAAAATAGCGAAATAGCGTAGCTTCTTGACTGCGCTATTTTTTTATGATAAAATAAGATGAGTATGAATATCGGAGGTCTCTTTTGAAAAATAAATTTTTTTATTTTATGATTTTATTAACTGTTTTGATTTTTAGTGCAGAATACTTTTCTAACAAAGATCAGACAATTTCACCCGAATCAAAAATTTTAACTTCAGGATATAACGATAAGAGTCAAATCGGAACTATTGAAACAGAATTGGAATCCGGTATCATCCAAAGTCACGTAATAAAGGAGTCCGGAGCTGTAATTATTAAAGTTATGGATTTCAAAGACACTAAAACGATAGAGGCTGATGAAATTGTAGATTTTCGTGAGGGTGATATATCACGTGATGTCTCATATTCAGTAATACGGAAAAATAAATCTGGTGATGATTTTGGCAAACGGGTGATCGTTATACATAACAAAATCTCAGGTAATGGTGATAAGGATAGAGCTATGACTAGAGATAGGAACGTCTTAAAAGACATCTAACTTTTTGTCGGCATAGCCAAGTGCGTTAAGGCTGCGGGCTGCAACCCCGTGATCCCCGGTTCGAATCCGGGTGTCGACTTACTTTTTAGAAAGGATATTTATTATATGCTACAAACAACAAGCAAACTTTCTGATAACAGATTTTATAGAGCATTGAAAGAACTTACAAGAATTTTACAAGATGATACTTTATCAAAAATGTCGTATGATTTTTTATTTAATATGACCACTGATAACAATAAAGTCATTCAAGCTTATTTCAATGTCTCGACGCTAGAGTTTTCAAATAGACCGATTATGAACGACACAATTTTCCTTTTCAGTTTTTATAGATGTAGTTTTGATAAATTTAAATTAAAGTTGGAAGAATCAATCAACGATTTGATAAACTCAACAAATATAACAACAGAGAGTAGGGAAATAGATTTAAGTAGTGGTTCGGTAATTCTAGAACAATTTTCAGAAAATGTTGCTCTCGATATTATCAAAGGAGAACTGACACTTGCTTCGTTTTTTGCAGAAATTGAGTTGTTGAATAAAAATATTATTTTCGAATCTGAAACAACAGAAGGTACAGATGTCCTTTATTTATTTAAGTACGATGATGAGAATGTTTTTATAAAGAAAGAAATTTTAAGTTTGTTTAAAGGTCGAGAAGATTTCGTTTTAGATATTTATACTGGCATATTTGAAGAGGCCAGAGCTTTTAAAGAAGAAATGGCGAGAAAATTGGTCTGATATTATTTATAAATAAATATAGGTTTTTAATATTGAAATTTATTAACTTTTAAATCCAAAATTTAGTATAATTTTTAAAAATAAATTTATTACCCGATTTAACGGGTTAGAAAGAAGGTGTATAGATGAAATCCTTATTTTATCTAACCAAAGAAGAGCTTGAAGAACGGGGTCTCACCCGGGAAGAGTCTGAGAAATTAGCTAGTTTTATTTCAGACGCCAAGAAAGGTGTACTGAATTTCTCGTATAAGAAAAAAGACGGAACAATCCGTCAAGCAGTCGGAACAATCAACGTTTCCGTAATCAAGGATCATCCAAACGTACTTATTGACGAATTTGAGCTTGAGTACTTGGAGGATATCTTTGAAACTGAAGATATTCCAGAAGGAACTGTTCCTTTCGATACAAATCTTGTTCAAGATCTGAAGATTCTGTATTATGATATTGAGCAGCGATCAATTCGTTCTTTCACATCAGGAAATCTTATTTCTTGGGAGTTGGAGGTTGATGAAGATGAGTAAAATTTCACTTCGCCGAATTGCCAAAGAGTATGATTTACCAATTAAATTCTTAAAAGATCTTCACAAAACCGGTCGATTAATATTTTCTGGTTTTCCTCGTAAGATTAATCAAGAAGATTGGGATTTGTACCTAAAGGAAATCGGTGGTTTGGATCATCGTCGTGAAAATATCTGGGATAAATTCGGATAAGGAGGGAAACCTCCTTATTTTTATAGAAAGGAGAAAATCTTGGTTATTGCGGTAGAATTAGAGTCGAAAAAATCTAATGATAGATTATATAAAGGTTGTTTGGATTGTTTGAAACTTATTCACTCTGATGAATTTGTTGATTTGTACGAAAGTTGGTCTGATACAATCTTAGTACGAGATTTGCTATATTATGACCTAAAAACTGGTGAGATAAGCAATCACTTTGAGCCAAATCAAACGATATTGATTGGTGTCTATTTTCCTGGTGCTATAAACGTACTTGTATCGATTATTGATAATAGCATTTCGGAGTTATTGATTGCTCCCAAAAACAATAAGTTCGATCTTGATAGCGTCATTTCAGGTTGCACTATATTAGAACAGTACGAAAGCGAGCCTGTTATTTCATATTTGGAGGATATGATTTTCACATTTCCATTTTCTACAAGCCGATTTATACCTTGGTTTTTGGATGACGGAGATGATGAGTATATTTTGACTGATACAATCACAGAGGATATACGCTCAAAATTATCGGATAGATTTTGGAAGAGACTCGATGAAGTTTCTAAATTTCACAAAAACTAAAAGAGCACTTAATGTGCTCTTTTTAATTTTCTAAAACAACCTCTCTCATCAACACAAACAGTCTGTCGATTTGAGAAAGATCCTTTGTGTTGGCAATTACTTCATCAATTGAAGAAAAGTTGAACTTATACTTGTATGATAAATCAAACAAGGTAGATTTTATTTCATTATCCGTCAATAGAGATAATGGTACAATTTTATAAGTTACATCGTCGAGGGTGTAATCAGATACAAGCAACTCTCGAACTTTATCTTCGATTGATTTTTTTAATAGATCGACAAGGAAATTATCAAACTTTTTACTGTCATTGTTCCAGATTGCATTTGAAAATTCAATGCAAAGTTTATCGAAGATATTGTAAGATGAACTATTATTCTTCTTATTTACTAAGGAGATTCTAATAGTTTTATCAATATTTTCATTTACAGGAGAAAGCTCCCCGGTTTCATAATCAAAGTATAGCAAATATTTCCAATTTGTAACATTCAATAAAAGTTTGGTATTTATCAACTTAAATTTATTTAACATCTCCTCGAATACCAATTCGGATAAACACTCTATTGGAGTTTTAGCACGTATACGATAATGACCACTAATTGGACTTTTCAAAATAAACTGTTTAAAAAAATCAATAAAACTATCGAGGAAAATTTCAAACTCTTCGCTGTTATTAGAGCCACACGCTTTGACAATTTTTTGGCAACGCTTTAAACTGCGTTTTTTGGTTGATATGTTAATTTCTTCAACTACCAACTCATACTTTTTATGAACATCATTACTTAGAACATAAAAACGAAATTCATCCTCATCTAACTTAAATATATTTGAAAAATTATTATAGATGAAAAAAGAAACTTTTGGGTATCTTGTGAGGTAAGTCAACCAACCTTTGATTTCATCATACTCTTGGTAACTTTGATTTTCTAAGACGGTAATTAGATCTACTAATCGTCTTTGCAGAAACTCTTGCAACTCTGAAATTGAGTTAACATCACCCTTTTTAATAAGCAAATTTTTGTTTAAAGGTAAACTTTTAATTGTAAAATCCTTCAAGAGGGAAACAACCTCATCTTTAGGAAAATCCTTCAAATAACTGGTCAACTTATTTGTTGCAATTAATCGCTCACAAGATCCGGGTTTTAATATCACTTCACCTTTTGTAACGATGTCTTTTGTTGTTTTCATAAAAAATCCTTTCTACTGAAATAAATTCAGGGAAACTATTCTATTTTTATTACAGAATAGATTATGTGATGTTTTCTAAATTTTCTATCATCACATCTTTTAGTAGTAATGTTAATCGAACCAACTGATCTTTTCTTTTTATCCTAGTTTGAGTTTTTGAAAATAGAATACGTGGAAGTTCATCCCAAGCTCTTAACCCCTCAATAATTTCTAAATCTGTTAGAAATGAAATAGGTATTCTATCAGCTATAAAATCACTAAAGCCGAAGTTTTTATTTAATAAACACTCAATCGACAGCTTGATAGATTCTTTTATAGATTCAAACATTTTGTTTTTTAAGTCAGTTTCTTCTGCGTTCCAGAAATCAAACCCAGTTATTATATTATGTTCTGTGACAACAATTCTAATATAATCACTGGAGTCAAAATTATGTTCAATTAAAATACAATCTTTAGAATCAAAATAGATACTTCCAGGCATAAAAAATGAGTTGAAAAAACAAGAATCAAAAAACAACTCTAGTTTGACTTCAATAAAATACTCAACTTGTTCAAAAACTTTATTTCTAGAGCTAAATGAATTGTATGTGGAGGCTTTAAAAGTATTCTTTTTGACTAAAGACAAAATAAACTTGGAAAAGCATTCTAAATAACATTCCATCTCGTCACTGGACACTCCGGACTCTTCTGATAGCAATTGTAACACTTTAAATTCTCGACTATCACGATTGATTTTTAGGTGCAACGTATCAACCTTCAAAGTATCAAAATCTGAATTTTGTTTCTTGTGTGTTTTGTATTGTAGGGAGTTTTTGTTTATAACAATGATGAGATCCCAATTATTAAAGAAGAAGCTTGAAAATGATTCGTGCTTAATAAAAAACTTAATCATTTCTGTAAATTTATCAATTTCACTCTCTTCACAATAGGTCTTTAAATAAAGGTCTAAATTTTCATTCAACCGATTTCTAATTTCAGATAAATAATCAGTTGAAGTTGGTTTGATATTCATATTTTTCAAAATACTTTTATAAAAAAAATCAGCAGCTTCGTCTTCAGTAATATTCTTATAAATATTTTTCAAACCTTCAATAGACTGAATTTTTTCGCATACACCAGATTCTACTGTAACAACTTTAGAACTTTGGCGTTCTTTACTATTCTTCATTTTTACCTTCTTTCTACTGGAGTAAATCCAGAAATATTTTATTTCTTAAATTATAAAAGAAGGGAGAATATTTTCTCCCTTAATTAAATCCAGCTTTGAGTTTGCTTTCTAATGCTTTAACAAGTCTGTTAATTTGCTTTTCATCCTGAACGTTTTTAACAACTTTAGCCAAATCCTCAAGTTTGGTTGATGTTTTCAAAGAGTTGTTTATTTGATCGTCACTCAATAAAATTAATGGCACTAACCCATCACGAACCTGATTTAAATTAAATTTATAATCAAACAATTTTACAATTTTGTTTTTCAGGGCTGATAGTAACTGTTTAGATAAGTAGGTCGAAAAATTATCCTTATCTCCTGACCAAAGGGCTTCGTGTATTTTCTTATCCAGAACATTGAATTTCATATTACTAATAATCAGTTGTTCTTGACTGTCATCTTTTTTAAAAGAGAGTTTGTCGCTTACAAATGAATAATAAACCCCGTAGCGATTAGTTTTGTGGCACGATAGATCCATAGAGATTTTTTGAAAGAAATTAACTACAGTCAAGTTAATTTCATTTGTAATTGATGAAGTCAAACTATCATCCGATAAATTTTTCAAATCAGAACCTGTGCAATAAACACTTTCTTTTGATGTTAGACCATTAAGCAGTTTGTTTCCAATAATCTCGATAGTCTTGATATGATTTTCTTTGTTATTATCTTTTAGGTATTTTAAGGTTTTTTTATTATTTATATAAAAATCAATATGATCAAAAATCAGATCCAGTCTGTGATATTGTTTCATTTTACTTGGATTCAATCTATATTTCAATCCAAAAATTTTTACAAAGTCAGCCGATCTCTTAATTTGAAACTCATCAATGACAGAAAACCCACCCAACAAACCTCTGATAAATAGTGCAAAGTTGTAATCGTTGATTATATCTTCAACAAACTCGGAAAGGTCAACTCCGAACTTATCCAGCCCCTCCTGGATTATTTTCTTCTTTTTATCTAACAAATTTTTGCGCTCTTTGTCAAAACCAACAGTATAATAGTGATCATCACAAAAGAAGTTATTTTCAATTTCTTTTCGTAATTCAGTATCATCATCCAATAATCTTGAATAATAATCACGGAGTTGCTTGAACCCGTCGGTAATTTGTGTTGATCCAACCTCGATAGAGAATAAGGATGAAATCTCAGATTTTTTTTCTTTTGAGCTTAATACCATTATTTAATCCACCTTCTTAATTTATTAAAGTTTCTGTTTCATTTCATCTTTTATTATAACAGAAAATGCTTGATTTTGCAACAAATAAAGAAAAGGAATGGTTAACCATTCCTTAAATTTTAGCCAAGATTTTCATAAATCGTGCAAACTGTTCGTCCGATGTAATTTTCTTGATATTTTCAATCGTTGAAAAATCATAGGATTTTTTGTGCTTTTGAATTTGAAGTAGGATTTGGACATCAGTGAATAAATCAATTGGTACATTACCTAGTTCGAGATTTATAAGACTGAAGATGGGTGAGTTAATATCCACAATAGATTCAATTCGTGAGTCGATTGCAACTTTGATTTTATCTACAAAAATTTCAGTAAGTTTTTCTTTGGATAGGTTATCGTCCAATAAAAATTTGTTAAAATAAAACAAATCTTCTTCCTTATTATTACCTTCAAAAAAGTCACAAATATACAGCTTATCTCCACGGGTAGACAAATCATCTTCTTTTGTCGGAACCTTCAGTTCATTTTCATCAAATACAAAATAGAGCTCTTTTTCGTGCAGAGATTTGATAAAGAATAATTTACTAATATCACTTACTAAATCACTAAAGAACTCTTGTGCCCGATATTTATCTGAATGATAATCTGAAGCATAATAATCTGATTTCTTTTTGTGGGTTTCTAAGTAAAGTTTTGCTGATAAACTGAGCAGCTCATCTCTTAATTCCTTGTCCATTTGGAATGAAGGGATAAAGTCTTTTCTAAATTCGTATATTAACTTGATATCCTTTAACGATACAAACACTTTTGGTTCAATAGTAACATCAAGTACTTTATTTTCTGAGTATAGATATTCAGACATTGCTTCTGAAAAATTAAAGAAAGCCCTGTAATCTTTCCGGATCAGATTAAATAGTTTGCTGAAGTCGCAACGGTTTTCTGAACGTTTTTTGTTGATAAATTTTGTTCGTTTTTCAGTTAATGATTTTTTTATCAAATCAACATTAATAATAGAATTAAAAATATCAACGATAGGAGTATCATCTTTTTCCAAAGACATCCGGCACTCTTTCAGTTGTCCAAACATAGAGTTGAACTTGCTACGATCTTCTTGAACTTTTGTGTATTTCATTTATTTTTCCTTCTTTCTTCTGGAATTATTCCAGGATAATTTAATTTCTTAAATTATAACAGACTTGCGAGTTCAAACAAAAAAGAGTAACAATGCTGTTACTCTTAAATTTGAGACAAAAGTGACATAAATCGTTGGAACTGCTCTTTAGATGTGCGCTTCTTAATTGATTTGATTGTTGAAAATGAATAGGTGTTTTCACCCTCTTTTATAGAATTAAGAATTTGACTGTCAGTAAACATAAATAGTGGAGTGTTGCCGGATACAACTCTCGACAAGTTAAATCTCCAACCATCAATTTTCAAAATATCCACCAGGAATTTATCGAAAAGATCTTTTATTTGCTCTGAGAAAAAGTGGAATAAGCCATCCTCATCAACTTCTTCTAAAAAAAGACATTTTGCAATCATAACATCAAAAACAGGCTTTTCTTCTTGGTCGATGAAATCATTGATATAGATGGTATTACTTTTAAAATTGTTGTAATCTGAAACTATCAACTTTAAATCATCAAAGGAGAAGTCAAGTTTAAAACTTGTAACTCTTGTTCTGAACAAAAGAAAGTGTATATCACTAATAATATTGAAAATGCAATTTATTCTACTTTTATCAACCTCTTCTTCTGAAAAGATACTTTCATCAAAAAAGCTGTTCAGTATATAACTTACATATTCGGCCACCTCAAGCTCGGTGTTTTTATTCATTAACCCGGAAAGATTATTCTTAATTTCAAATTTTGATTTCGAGGGATCCCAAACTAGTAAAGGGAGTAATCCCTCATAATATGTAGAAGCAACAGTTTTTGAGAAGATATAGAAAGACTTAATATCATCACCGATCACTCGTAAAAATCTTTCAAATTTTTCAATAAATTCAGGTGATGGTTCTCCTCTTTCGTAATAATTTTCGACTAAAAATTCAGCCTTATCCTCCTCAAAATCACGTATTACTTCTTGAATATCAATATTCTCTTTCAAAAAAGATTTCAAGATACTCTCATCATCTTCTAATTCCTTTCGATAAGACTTTAACGCATTGTTTGCCCAAGAAAAGTTACGATCATACCCATAATTTCCCTTTTCGTTTAAATCTTTACTATTTAAAACCATTCACAACCTTCTTTCTAAAACTATTACAGTTTGTTATTTTTCTTAAATTATAAAAGGGAGAATTTTGTCTCCCCTTAAAATTTATTTATCAAAAGAATGATTCTATTCCACTGCTCAGGAGAGACTATAGATTTGAATCTCCACAACTCCCCAAGGTTTCTGTTGTAATGAAAATATCGTTTGATTTGTTCATCAGATAACATTTCAACCGGAATCTTTCCAGATTCCACTTTTGCCATCGTTAAATATGTATCATCGGAAATCATTTTTGTAAGGGTCGACTCAATCCGCTTTACAGTTTTTTCGTAGATTTTTTTTAGTAATTTGTTGCGTCTTTCTTTGGTACTGTTGAATCCGATAATATCCGACTGTCCGGTTTTAGTATCTAAGATCTTTTCAAAACAAACAATTTTATCTTCAACTCCAGAGAGGTTAGTCGCTAGATGAAACTGTTTGTCTTCCAAGGAATAGTAGATGTAAAACCCATCAAACTGCTTATTTTTAACTAAAGATGAATACGGCTTTGTAAACAAAATCCTATTTTCTTTATTAATATCAGTATCGTAAATTTTCCAATCAATAATGGAATTGCTGTTATTTTCTTTTATTGTTTTATAACTTTCTTTGTCGATAAGTTTGAGTACATCTTGAGGATCACTATCCTTCAATTGTTGCAGAGATTTTTTTATCTCTTTAAAAATTGAAGTGAAATCATCACTACCAACGGTCAATTCAACAACCGATATTTTGTCTTTTTTGTCAACCTTTGATATAACCATCAACTACCTTCTTTCTACTGGAGCAATTCCAGATATTTTATTTTCTTAAATTATAACAGAAAAAGTGAGAGGTTTATCTCACTTTTATTTTATTGAATTTAAATAACCGTCAATAACATTCAAAACACGAGCCCATTGTTTTTCGTCCGTGATACTATCTTTGATTAGAGCAATATCAAACAAGGATTGTGTTGACCGCAGAGATTCTAGAATTTGCTGATCACTTAAAAGGTTTACCGGAATATTCTTCTTTACAACTTCAGAAAGAGACATCATTTTCTTACTTGTTAAAGTTTTACTAATTTTATTCTCCGCCATTTTAATAAAATCGTTATAAAGTTTGTCAGAGAAATTTTTCATCTCAACTTCATCAAATAAAGCATTTACAAATTGTGCCTTGTGTCGTTCGTGATTTCCGATGTGGCCAAAGAACATCCTGTTCTTGTAATTTTTTGTATTATCAGAATCTAGGATTTTAAATCCCTTATCATCAAAATCGTAGATAACACTAATCATTTTAGTTTGGAATCTCGTGCTTTGATATAGGATATCGTTAACGAAATTTTTAATTTCTCGAACTGTACTTTCAAATACTTTTTGATTATTAATCTTATCTATATTTTCTAACAAAACAGAGTCATCAGAATCAATTTTTTTTATCAAGTGGCCATACAAATTGTGGTTTCTTAGGTAACCCAATAATACTTTATAAAAATTTTCAAGTATATATTCTGGGATATTTTTTTCAAATTCAGAATTAAATTTGATATTTTTCACATTAACCTTAAAATAACCGGTTCAATCTCAACTTTTGTGGAATATCCTTTTCGATTACCAACAAACGAATGGCTAGAGTTTCCAGACGTTTTCTGCATTGTTTTTGTTGTGTTGAAATCTGATATTTCAAGATATTCAATGCTGCTTCCCTCAAAACCGTTTTTCTTACTTGTTAGTTTATAGTTTTTTCCAAAAAAATCGTAGATAGAATGAATATCATCCTTATTTTTATTCAACTTTTTATTGAAGAACTCTTCGGAAGATTTCTCTAATTTATCAAGAAAACTTTTTCTGTAATTTTCAAAGTGTACCTCCTCTAACAATTTAAGAAACTTTTCTTTGTTCTGTTTTATTTCCAGAAGAGAGTCTCTCATTTCTCTAAAACCATCAGAGAAGTTATCTGCACCAATTACAGTTAAGACTTCCTTATCTTTCTTATCTAGTTTTGAAATAACCATTTTTTACCTTCTTTCTATTTTTTTATTTTCTATTAACATTATAACATTTTTGCAATCAAAAATCAAAAAAGAGACCACTAGAGTCTCTTTTGTTATAAGTGTTCTTCTATCAAGTTCATCAGTCTTGAAAATTGTTTTGGATCGTGACAGTTATACTTAATTTCTTTGAGAATATCAAAATCAAGTTTGCGAGCCCCGGCATAACCGTTTTTAATTGATTCTTTAATCTGAGAATCGCTTAGAATACTCAAAGGCACTTTCTTTTTCAATACGTGTTCGAGGTTGTAATTTGATTCCAAAATATTATTTAAGTATTTTTCAAAGTCGGATACAATTCTATTTATAAAAAATTCTTTTAAAGAATTAATCGGCTTATCCTTCCAAATATAATCAGTTAAAATTTTGCGGTAATCAATTTCTAATTTATCGATAGTTGATATTAGAATATAATCATCATCAGAACCACACTCAAGTGTCAATTTTTTATTATTTAGAGCCAGATAAATATTTATTTTATCTGAATTGTTTTTTTCGAATTTTTCTAAATTTTTATAAAATTGCCACAAAAATAGACTGAAATTATAGTACAGAGCGTCACCCAGTACATCTTCCCGTGTTATTTTATCTGTATATGTAGTCCATTGAAAAAAATCCTCTTTATCAACAAACAAACTCCTTAAATCTCTTCCTAAAGAGATACAGTTATTATCCTTAATAAAGGGTATTTGATTGTTATTTTCCTGAACAAACATCAAGAATAATTTTCGAATATTATTGATATAATAAGTATTATCAGAATAAGGCTTGATAAAATCTGATTCTGAAATTTCAGGTCCATCCTCAGAAACTTTTAAAGTTTTAACCTTAAGTGTATCTTTCAAAATATCAAACTCAACATTTGAGTTGTGAAGTTTTGCTGGTGTATAATTATGTGATTTTAATGAAGAGAGATTGTCTTTTATTAAAGCGTCGCTAACCATCGTATGACCCTCGTAAGGAGGTTTCGTTAAGCTATGAATCATAAAATCGGTAAAATCATAACCGATTAATTTTTTACCACGTTCAATGAAAGGAATATTTTTAGTTCCATTTTTTGATCGTGTCTTTTTGAGATCAGCATAATTTGCAATTAAAACTTCTTCAACAAAAGCAGCAATTTCGTCAGTTTCTTTAGATTTATTGAAAAAATCTCTCAAACTTTTAAAACCATCGGAAAACTGCTCCTGGGCAATCACCTTTTCCAAAACTTTTTCTTTAACTTTTTGTTGTGCGTTTAATACCACTACAAATACCTTCTTTCCACTGGATCAAATCCAGAATTATTAATTTTCTTAAATTATAAAATAAAAGCGAGATTAACTCTCGCCTTTATTCTAATGATGTTAGATATTCATCGATAACTTTTGATACACGAGCCCACTGTTTTTCATCACTAATACTCTTCTTGATCTCTGCAATATCCTTCAAAGACATTTTTGGGCGCAATGAATCTAGAATTTGTTGATCGCTGAGAAGATTTATAGGAATATTTTGATTCTTAACTTCGTTTAGCGACATCAATTTCTTGCTAGTCAATGTCTTTTCCATTTTATTTTTAACTAGTTTTCTAAATTCTTTTTTTAATACAGAAAAATATTTTTTCTTCTTTGTATCATCAAATAAAGATTCAATTAGTAAACCTCGATGTTTATCTGAGTATGCAATGTTACCAAAGGACATCTTATTTTTAAAACCATCTTTTTGATCAGGGCCAATAATTCTAAACTTCTTATCATCGAAATCGTAAATAACATTCAATGCTTTAGAATGAAGAAAAAGAGATTGTCTCAATAATTGGTTGACAAAGCAACAAATCATCGATTTAATTTCATCGATAATTATTCTTTCATTGTAATTTTCAATAACTTCCAATAACTCAGTATTATCAATCCCCACATCTTTGATTAGTGTTGCTATCATCTCATAATCATTGATATATTCTTTTAAAAAACGATATAAATTCTCTAAAACTTCTTTTGGAACATCCTTTTCAATTTCTGGAATCAATCTAATATTATCTGTGTCAACTTTGAAAAAACATCTTTCGGTTTTTACTAGTATAGATTTGTCCTTTCCGAAATTCAACAGCATTCCATCAACACCATTAATATTGTTAGTTTTGTTGGTTATGTTAAACCCCAAAAAGTCAAACTGATCAATACAGGAACGATCTAAACTTCCTTTTTTTTGTGTCAAATAATAATTCTTACTGAAAAATTCAAATGTTGGATAAATATCTCCGTTCATACCATCATTGATACCATCGGAATCCTCTTTTAATTCAATAAGAAAACTTTTCTTTATGCTATCAAAATCAATGCCTTCCAACAATTCAAGAAACTTATTTTCATTCTGTTCTATTTCCAGAAAGGAGTCTCTAATCTCCCGAAAACTATCAGTGAATGTGTCTGTACCAATGACAGTAACTACTTCTTTATCTTTTTTATCTAACTTTGAAATAACCATTTTTTACCTTCTTTCTTCTTTTTATTTTCTATTAATATTATAACATTTTTGTGATTAAAAATCAAAAAAGAGACCGTAAAAGTCTCTTTTATTATAGGTTTTCTTCTATTAAATTCATAAGTCGTGAAAATTGTTTTGGATCGTGACAGTTATCCTTGATCTTTTTTAAATAATTAAGATTAATATTTGCGAACCCTCCGAGAGGAGATGTCATTGATTCTGCAATTTGGTAATCACTAAGAATACTCAAGGGAACTTCTTTATTTAGAACATTGTTAAGACTATAATCAGATTCTAAAATTTTACTTAGAAGTTCCTCAAAGTCTGAAGCGATTTTTTTTATAAAGAAATCCTCCAGAGATTCAATATCCTTACCTTTCCAAATATAATCAGCTAAAACCTTGCGGTACTCTGGTGATAGTTTATCAAACTTAGAAATCAATATATAATCATCATCAGTGCCAATTTCGGTAGTCAACTTTTTCTGATTTAATCCAAGATAAATTTTTAAAGAGTCCAAGTTATTCTTGTGAAATTTTTCCAAATTTTTGTAAAACTGCCACAAAAAGATTCCAAAATGATAATCTAGAGCTTCACCTAAAAAGTCATCTCTTGTAAGAACGTCACCTTTATAATTTGTGATAGTTTTCCCATTATAAAAAAATAAATCTTTTATATTAGGTCTGAAATGAATATTAGGATTATTTTTTACAAAAGGAATTTTATTGTTGTTTTCTGTCACAAACATTAGAAATAATTTTCTGAGATTTTGAACATAATAAGTATCTTTCGAAAACGCCTCCTTAAAAAATGATTCGTCAATATGTGGTTTGTTGTTAACAACGTTAAAGTTTTTTAACTCGAACGTTTTTTTTACATAATCGAAAACAATTTGAGAATTTTTAATTTCAGCGTCGTGGTGGCTTCCTCTACAATCTCTTACACGTTGTAGGTGATTACTGATAAGATATTCACTAACAACATTTTCATTTGGTCCTTTTTCGGTTAGAATATAGATCATAAAATCAGAGATATCGTAGTCAATTAGTTCCTTTGTTTTTTCGATAAAAGGCACGTTTTTCGTACCGTTTTTTGAACGGGTCTTTTTGATATTTTTAAAATCAGAAATTAAAGAACTAGAAACAAATTCTTTGATAGCACCGTTTTCCTGTGATTCTACGAAGAATTTTCTCAAACTCTTAAACCCATCAGAAAACTGTTCTTGAGCGATAATTTTCTCCAAAACCTTTTCCTTTAATTTTTCCTGTGCATTTAATACCATAGCACACCTTCTTTCTACTGGAATTATTCCAGGTAATATTTTATTTCTAAAATTATATAAGAAAAAGGGAGATAATTCTCCCCTTTAACTTTACAGAGATTCACCAATAACATTCCATACCCGATTCCACTGGTTTGGATCGATACTCATTGCTATCTTTTTGATATCTTTTAAATCTTTATAGGAATGATTTCGAACTTCACCTTTGATATTTTCATCTGGCAGCATAAATATTGGAATATCACCGATCAACACACTGGTAAAATTCAAGAGATTATTATCCAAGGTTAATCTTTCTACGATTTCAGCAATATTACCCTTGAAATTTTTAAATAGAAGCTCGTCGCTATTTTTTCTTTCAGATATTCTATCTATAAGTTCGTATTTTAAATCGTCATCGATTTTTATCAAACCACATCTTACTTTATTAAAATATTCTTTTTCAACAAAAGGATCAGGTTCTTCTTTTCGATATCTATAAAAATCCAAAACAAAACATTTTTTTTCAAATAGATAGTTTATTTCAATTGGAGAAAAACTCACATCCGCCAATGTCAGAATATTTTCAATCTCAAATTCAATATCAGTATATAAAGAATCTTCAACTTGTTTTTTTATTTTTTCTAAAATAGAATCATTATCTAGTGGCTTGTTTTCATTGTCGCAGATAACACTCCTTCTAACTACAACTTCACTAGAATAGTTTTTCATCTCTTGTTCGATGTAACACTTAAAATCAAAGAGTAAATTTTCAGGTAAAATCTCAGAAAATGAATCTGTAAATTTAATTTTTACTTCACCCAATTTAACATCAATTTTTGACAGATATTCTCTAAAGTGTTCACCTTTGCTATTCATATATTCTTCTTCAATAGAATTTAGCGATAAATCTTCTATTTCAATATCATTGTATGATACAATATCAACAATTTCCCTGATTGGCAATTGTAATTTTGTATACAACAATCTGTAATTATCAAATAAAAAGTCAATAAAACTATCGAATTTTCCATTTTTAGCATAGACTTTTTCAAGTCGATACTTTCTTTTTATTTGTTCTTTTTGTGAAGAATATAACATATACTGCTTTGATTTTGCAAGTAAATCATCGACAAGTTCGTCAAACTTTTCTTTATTTTCGCAAATATCCTTGAAAGATCTTACAAGTTCCTGAGTCGATTCCTTTAGCCTGTCTCGACCGGCAATCAAACGAATCTCACGATCACCTTCTTCTTTTTTAATAACCATTGTCGCCCTTCTTTCTATATTTATTTTTCTTAAATTATAACAGATAAAAAAATAATATCTGAAACAAAAAGAGTGCAGCCTGCACTCTTAAATTATTCCAGGAATTTATCTTGAATGAATTTTTCTAAAATATTCATAAAACGTGAAAATTGTTCAGGAGATGATGATGATTCTCGCAACAGTGTTAATTTGTAAATATTAATATCCTGTTTATCCTGTAAAGATTTATTGATTTGATAGTCGCTCAAAATGGATAGAGGGATTTCTTTATTTAATACGTTTTCTAAAGAAAACTCGTTAGTTAATAAATCGCTTGTTAAAGTTTTTAGATTGTTGGTCAAGGTTGAAATCAGTGATTCAACAACGATATTTTTCTCATCTCTCCAAGAGTAATCCTCCAATAATTTAATATTCTCAAGATCTTTAAAGTCGAAAGTGAATAATTTTAGATAATCATCTTTGTCGTCAACCTCAGAAGTCAACTTCCCTTGTTTCAGAGCCAAAAATACAGTTTGCGGATCTTTCTTACTCAGATTTGCTTCCACCTTTTTTAAATCAACAAAGAATTTATTTAAAAAACTACAGATGTGCCATCTGGCAACTTCTAAATCAGAAGACTCGTAAACACTTTTACTGGAACTAGAATAAGGAACCTTCACTTTTGTTCTATTAGGCATTTCAAATTTTGCGTAAGGATTTTCTTTTAGATAACAAACAATCAATTCACTCAATAATTCTTCAAATCGATCCACAACTTCGTCATCTAATTTTGAAGAAATATCTCTAAATTTCCTTTTTTTGCCTCCACTAGAAGTTGATAGGTAAAACTTGGCGGACTCGATTTTTACAAATTTAACACCATCAACTTCAACTCTTGATAATTCAGATTCAGATGATAATTCCATCGCAGTAAATTCGGTTCTTAAGGCGCTTATCATATCACTTAATAAAGATTTTTCTTTACGCCAAAAATGATAAATACCCTTGGAACACGTCAATAGCTGCATAAGTTCAACCGGATCAAACCCTAACTTACGAAACTTTTTAATTGTTTTGATATTATTTTCGCTAAGACTTCTCTGGATATTTTTAGTAATATTTTCTGAAGCAAATTCAGTTACAAAATCTGAAATAATTTCAGGATTATCTGTTGATTTTTTACAAAAGTTTTTTAGAAGGGTGAAACCTTCAGAAAAAGCCTCTTGCTCGATAACCTTATTTAAAGTTTTAGTCTTTTCTTTGTTTTTTGCATTTGATGTAATAACCATCGTACACCTTCTTTCTTATTATTTTTTTATCTAACAATATTATAACAAAAAAGGGCGGAAAAATCCACCCTTTTATTGTTTTTAACAAACTTCTTCCAGGATTTTCATCAATCTCGAAAACTCAGATTTTTCCTCTGTGTTTTCTTTGATTTTTGATAGATCCTTAACTGTTAAAAAGTCTTTTAGTGAATCCCGGATTTCCTCGTCAGTTAATAGTGATAAGGGAACCAAATTACCCTTAACTTGACTGAGCGTGAATCCGTCCTCGATAGACTTAAAAACAGCAAGAGAAAAAAGTTTTTTAATGGTATCTTTTTTTGAATGAAAAGATATTTCTTTTTTGTTTTCAAAAATTGCTAGCTTAGTAAAATAATCGGATTCGAGTTTTCCGATAAAAAATAGAGATTTTTTCGAAGAATCAAATGTTAGACAATTTTCAGAAATTGAATAAAATAATCTCTTTCCCTTTCCTTGAATCCGGTTGACCAAACTCAGAACATCATTAATTAATTCAAAGACCAATCCGGTTAGGTAATCTTTTACAATAGAATGATGTAAGTTAAGCTGAACTTCAGAACCATACGCATAAGCCTGTTCTCCATTAATCATAGATCTAAGTGGAGATTTTAGTACAAAATCTTTAAATTCTCTATTAAGAAAAACTTTGATTTCATTACAAAGTGCACTGAACTCATTTAAATTTTTGCTGGGATCGTTAGGTGCAAATTCAATTTTTGAAAAATCGGCAGAATAAATTTTTAATCCTGATGGGCTTTTCCCTGAGTTGTGATTTAAAATATTAAAATCACCAAGCATTATAGATTTATGTATTTTTTCACGAAGCATTACTGGTTTATAATTTCTCTTCGCAACATCCATTTCCAAAATTAACTTATAAAAGATATGATTTTTGAACAGGTCAATGGTTTTATTAATATCAAAATCAAATTGATCTTTGTATTTGCCAACGAGTCTTTCCCTCTCTTTAATAAAACGTTCGTACAATTCATCAAAATTAAAACCGCAAGCGCTTTGATAAAAGTTTTTATCTAAAAAACCCTCAATAATATTATCGTCTAATTCGATTTGTCTACAAAAATCTTGCAACTTTTTTGCCCCAACAGAGCAATCTTTTGTATTTTTCATTAGTACCTTCTTTCTGTGACTATTAAAGTCAAAATTTTTTTCTTAAATTATAGCAGATTGTGGAATGGTTTTTAGAATAAAAAGAAAATAGGGTGTAACCCCTATTTATAAAATTAAATCATTGAATCCTGCCAAAGTTTAACCAGTCGTTTAACCTGATCAGGATCACTTGTGTTTTTGATTATCGACTTGATGTCGTTAATATTGAAATGAGAAATTCTAGACAAAATCTCTTCATCTGTATATAGACAAATCGGTACGTTGCCTTTGACTGCTGAAGAAAGTGGGTACTCTGTGTAAGAAATAGTTCTCGATGTTTGACGTTTAAGTCCTGAAATAATTCGCTTCACAACATAATCGTAAAACTCAGTTATATCATCTTTTTCAACACACTCTTTGAACAAATCAAACCCAGCAGTAGTTGTTTTAAACTCTACGATTAACAACAAATCTTCACAATTTGTTTTAGAAAAAACGAGTTTGTTCTTTAGTAAAGAAAAATAAACTTTCTGCTTATACACTCGCTCGCTAGATACACCGCAAACAATATTATTAAGGCTATAAAGTACATTTTTTGCCGCCCAAGAAGATGTGATTTTTTCAATTATTTTTTCGACATCATTAACATCATCTTTATTAATTTGAATGCCAACAGACAAGTAGTATGCCTTAAAAAATCCAAGAATCCCCTTTAATACTTCAATAGGGACAAATCTCTCTATTCCGCTATCAATTAAAGTATCAATATCGTATTCAAAGTCGATAATTTCAACCATAAGATAATCGCTTTGGTAAGGATTTCCTGTTGGTTTAAAAGAACCTGTGATTACAGTGCTTGGATCAATAGTTAATGTACCATAAGAAAAAAAGGATCTAATTTTCTCAACAACGCCAGGATTGTTGGCGATATAATCACAAACAATCGTAATGTCGTATCCATAATTTTTCTTGATTTCTTCGACTTTCTCATCAACCAGATTCTTGTAATAGTCTTTAACATCTTGGAAAGAATATCCATCGAAAAATTCGTCTTTTACTGATTTTAAAATAGACTCTTTATTTTCTTTTGAAAATAAGTAATACTCTTTCACCTTGTTGAAGGAAGCGGCGATTTGATTGGTGCCGATTTCCTTTGTTAAAATTTCTGCCATTATGAACCTTCTTTCTTTTTATTATATATAAATAATT